>ERZ773133.1955-NODE-1955-length-20667-cov-4.040947_pt1 | contig 20667 bp, 18 predicted proteins | sample MGYA00580861_ERZ773133 | MGnify/ENA primary metagenome ERZ773133 (study PRJEB29015, sample SAMEA2737844) | human gut metagenome | biome: human gut; feature: human-associated habitat; material: faeces | place: China | collected 2012 ...
AACCTGATGGCAGACGCCTTTGCCTTCCCAGAAATCAATGTTGTTTTCTTTTGCAAAGTCTCTCATTTTTTTCTGGGATGCTGCTGTTTTCGGACAGTCAGACGGTACGTTGTGGTCAACGATAAAAACAAGTTTTTTTGTATCTGCAATATGCGGATTTTTTAATTTATTATTATACATATCTACAGTCAGATGTGTGGTTCCGTCATTACTCATCAGACGGTCAAGCTGAACCGTATGGATATCACCAGGTTTAACACTATCCACACCGGCTGCTGCTGCGATGATTTTTTCTGCGATTGTCATTCCCATGGTTATTTCTCCTCCTTGTTCAGTGAAGCGATCAGGCCGCCCTGATTCAGAATCCCCTGCATATATTCCGGAAGTTTGGTACAGGTATAAGTCTTTCCGTTTGCAACTGCTGTACCATCAGACATATGAAGTTCCATGGTATCTCCGGTCTGTACATCATCCGGAAGATCTTTACAGACAATTGCCGGAAGCCCGATGTTGATCGCATTTCTGAAGAAAATTCTTGCAAAGGATTTGGCGATAACGGCCTGTACCCCAAGTGCTTTGAGTACGCCCGGTGCCTGTTCTCTGGAAGAACCACAACCAAAGTTCTCACCGCCAACTACGAAATCTCCCGGTTTTACTTTCTTTGCAAAATCAGGATCCAATGATTCAAATGTATGACCCTTCATTTCATCCAGGTTCGGCAGAAGCAGATACTGGGATGCAATGATCTGGTCTGTATCAAGGTCATTATGAAATTTAAAAATTGTACCTTTTTCCATAATAATAGTTCCTTTCTATGTATAACTATTCATTTTCTCTCTATTCTACCACAAATTTACGTAATAGCAAAATGTATATTTATAAGAATTTTGCATTAAAAATTCATTCGGATTTTTCCAGTAACTCATATGCAATACGCGGGCTTCCATCCGACACATACACGATTCCACACCGTACAAAGCCATATTTTTCAAGTACATGCTGCATTACTTTATTATCCTCATGTGTATCTATTCGTAAATGCGGTATCTGTGCCTTACAGTAGTCCATGATCTTTTCCAGCACATTACGGACCGTTCCATCACTCGCAACACGGTGTACTGCAGCATACTCTGTATCCACCATCCAGCTGCCCTGTTCAATTTTCAGATAAACAGGATCCTCTCCTTCTATAAAAGCAAATACTGCATGGATTATTGCTTCATCTGCGACCGCATCTTCCAGTACATACAGATTTCCCTGAGAAATATCATCTTCCAGCAGTTCTTCCGGTCTGTCCCCTGCTCCCCACTGTGCATGATTTCCGTTCTCCCGCATAAATTGTCTCGCTGTTTCATAAATCTCATAAATTCGCGGCAGGTCCTCCTTTTCCGCTTTTCTGATCATATATGACATGTAGTTCCTCCTGAATCTTCCTTTTTACATTTTTATTATAATTAGCCGATGTTTTTCTGTAAAGTCAGCATTCAAATAGAAAAATGCTGCCGGATCTGCTCCTCTCCAGAGAAATCCAGCAACATTTTCAACTATATTTCAGGGATGATCATGATTTATTTTTCGCCTCTGCGATGTTTCAGTCGAAGTGCCCAGAAAGCAAGCACAACATCAACAAACGCAAACAGGAACATCATTGCAGAGCCTGCGACTTTTGTTTCATCTGCAGTTTTTACACCATCTGTTTTCTGTGAACCAGATGTATTTCCTGCAGCATTTGTTCCATTAGAATTTGTTCCGTCAGAATTCTGATTCTTCAAAAACCGTTTTCCAGGTGATATCCTCTCCATAATAATGGATTGCAGCCACATCCATTCCCGGACAATGGCGTTCCAGATATTCCCACACAGTACAATCCGGCTTCTGGATCATCCGCAGCATCATTTCCGGATAATATTGCATCCAGCGTCCTCGCTCGGCTTCTTATCACAATTCACTCTCACACCCTCCTCATATTTTTCTTTCTCCTCAAAACGCAAGTCGCACTAAAACTACCTATACATTTTTAGATTCTACTATCTAATGAGTGTACTTACTTTCTACTAAAGTATGAGGTTTTCGTTGGTTATTTTCGAAATTCAAAAAGGGTCTGGCATTGTTCGCCAGACCCTTTTGGGTTAAGTCCTATCTTATTTTACTTTCAGACCTTTTTTGTTGTATCTGCTGTAAATATTTTTCTTTCCTACCGTACGGTAAGCTCTTACTGTATAAGTATACTTCTTACCTTTAGATAACTTCTTATCTGTGAAGGAAGTTATATTTCCTTTGGTAATTTTCTTGACAATCTGCCATCTTCCGTTGTTTGTCTTGCGGTAAACAACATATCCACTTGCTCCGTTTACTTTCTTCCAGGAAAGAGTTGCCTTCTTTGCATAAGTTCTCTTTGCTTTACGAAGTGACGGTGCACTTAAGGCAGCTTTGCCTGTTATACCTTTCTTGTCATAAGAACTCCAAACTGTACCAGATTTGGTATTCTTGTATGATTTTACCGTATAAGTATAGCTCTTACCTGTTTCCAGTTTCTTATGAACATAGGTTGTACTCTTGGTATTTCCAAGTGCTTTCCACTGTCCGTTGACTTTTACATATACACGGTATCCATCAGCACCGTTCACCTTACTCCAGTTCAGTTTCAGAGCATTGTATCCTGCGGAAACGACCTTTCCAAGCTTCGGTGTTGCGAGCTTGATCTGCTGAACTGGTTTCTTGGTTGGTGCAGCGGTTGCAGTTACGGTCGGTGTTGGAGTAGCGGTTGGCTGCTCTGGATCTTTCAGTCCTGCTGCATACAATGCTGATACAACACTGTCTACAGAAAGCGGCTGAAGAGCATTTGGATCGTCACATACTTTCAGTTTCGTAACAGAAAGAATATTATTTCCTGTGTTTTTGATTGTAATTGTCCGTTGCTCTGCTTCACCTTTTTCTTTTACCGTATAGAACATATCCACTGTAGAAACTGTTTCATGCTTTCCCTCGTTAAGAGAATAACTTGTTGATCCATCTACACCTTTTAATCCAAGCTGAACCTCTCTGGCCGTATTAACGGTGAATGTAAGTGACGAATTTTTCGCAAGATATACCTCATTCTTAGGTCCGTTTTCATAAAGAGCTCTCTGGTTATCTTCATTAACCTGTCCATTAACAGATATAATTCCCTGTGCAGTGCCTTCTGCGGTCAAATCTTTATATACCTGTTCTCCAACAGCATATACTTTTCTTCCGTCCTTGCCATATTCACTTGCATCAACAACTTTTCCAAACTGTAAATCTCTCACTTCCAGGAATGACGGACTATCTTCGGCATCATCCTTATAAACACTGCTGTCACTCAGTGTATTATATACTTTAAATCCATCCAGTTTGACTGTTTTATTGTTCATAGAATGAGTAATCGTTACAGTATACGTGCTATGATCCAGATCAGTTACTGAAAATACAGGGACATTACAACCTGTAGTTGCTTTCGCCTGATCACCGAACATCTTTGTATCGACAATTGCCAACTGTTTTATGCCAGATGCATCTGCAATTTTGATTGTCAAAGATCCCGTATCAGTTGTCGTATTTGCATAAATATCTACACCTGTTCCGGTGAACGTAAAGGTTGCTGTATGGCCCTTTGACACACTTGTAGCCTCTGAGCTCGGATTTTTTTATCCTCATTATCCTCAGATGTTGTAGCTGCATATGCTCCATCATAACCATAATTGTTAATATCTTCACCTAGTATCGCAGTATTCTGAGATACAGTTCCCTTAGAACCTGTTGAAAATCCGCTAGTTTTTGCAAAGCCTTCTTCATAATACACAGTACTTGCCGGGTAAATATAAATGGTATGGATTACCGAAGATTCTTCACCATTAGCATTTGTTCCAGTAAGTTTAACCGTAAAAGAGTCCGCTGTCGTAAGAACTTCAGATGGAGTATAGGTTAATATATGTTCACTGCTATTCGCTTTAACAGATCCATATGTTGGCTGTACTACTTCTGCTTTATCCCAGCTGGTATCAGCAAGTCCAAGATCTCTTGCCTTAATTTGAAGCGGTAAACCATAGTCAATAACAAAACTATGCGTATTAGTAAATGTATAATATAACCACACTTCTTTACCGTCATCACTCCGTTTAGCATCTACGAAATCATAATTCCCAAATCGATATGTTGCTGCAATTTGGGGCATCTTAGATAATTCATATGCAACTGTCTGCGTCTGACCATTGCTGTTAGTAACCGTATTGCCAATCAGAGCATCATCTGATTTTTTAAATTCAGAGTCAAATGTAGTGCCTTCCGATACAGAAATATTATAATTATAAAATTCCTGGTTTAATGTCTGGTTAATATAATGAACTGTCAGAGTATCTTTTGTTGCTTTTGCGCGCACATAAACTTTAATTAAAATTGCATCGTTTCTATTATGATCACTGGTATTCCATGCAAGATTATCATAAGGATCATCATATGATGGTGTATGAGCTGGATTTCCAATAGAAACGCTCTGGGTCGCATCACCTTCCCATACAGTTTTTTCATTATCAGCCCAGTTAAAACCAGTAACAGTCACTGTGTTGCCACTTCCAGTAGTACTTGTCATAGTTCCAGTTTCTGCACCAACTTTATAAATTTCATAGGCATCCTGACCATTAAAGATCATAGTTCCAAGGCCTCGACCTCCAGCCCAATAGCCATATACAATTGTTTTACTCCTTAAAGAATCCGCAGTTGTATTTACCGGATTGCTGCTATTATCTTCATATATAACCTGAACAGAAACAGAACATCTATCGGATTCTGGCTTATATCCCCAACTACTGGTTCCATCACCTTTTGTACCCCAGTCAGCTGCATTTACATGAAGCTCACTGGTTCCATTTGCGTTTTTGATATCAATTACTTCCATATAATATGCAACTAACTGATTTTTATCGCCTGTATATTTTATTACTGCATTCTTATCATCTCTATATTCCTGAGTTACCTGTTTACGATCAACAGTAATCCACTCAGTAGTATATACCTGCCATTCTCCATGCCAATATCGAACCTTTGAAAATGCACTGCCATTTAATGTTTCATCATCTCCAGACTTTCCGGTTTGAAGTTCCGTCCCACTGGTACTGCTGTTCACTTTTTTGACATCCAGAATTTTTGACTGCCAGTACTCCTCTGTGCGACCATCTTTAATTCCTTTCGGAGCAACTTTTGTACTGATTTCTACACCATTTTCTGTTGCGACATCCTCATCAGCTGCATTAATCGTTAATGCCATATTATTATCAGATCCGGTTAATCTTGAATTTGTAATCCAATACTGAATTTCCAATGGAGTAACCTGACTTAAATCTTCTTCTGTAACGTTATATTCATAGGTGTAAACAGCATACGTAACACCGTTTGCATTCGTTACTGTTGCAACAACAGTTGCTGTACCTACTGTTGTTCCAGCAGTTACAGTTCCATCATCACTTACGCTGACTGAATCACCGGATGTAACTTCATAACTTACAGAGCCACCTTCCGGTACATCAATGCTAAGTTGCTCGCTCTGATTAAAATATAAATTTTTATTTTCTGTTACTTCTTTCGGACTGACAATAATCGTATACTCTATATCTCCAACCTTATAATAAGTTGTTCCAGTCATCAAACCTTCAAAAGTGATTGTTGTGGTGGCTGGGGTTGGATCCGTGTCATTACGTTGTTCCAATTGAACAGTAGAATTCCAAGATGTCATAGAACCACCAATTTGTTGGAAGAATCGTTCTTAGAATATCCATAGTAGTAGTAAGTTATATATAATTTTTGATATTTTACATATACTGGATAATGATTTCCCTCTACTTCATAATAGTAATCTGTCCTCTTCCACGATTCACTAGTAGCCAATTTATTTATCGCTACAGAAACTGTCTTATATGAAGTCCCAGCTGATGCATCTGTCCCAACTACCGTAACTTTTGCTATACCAGAATCATAATTTTTTTCATCAACCTTATCTGCATTATTAACGCCTGACTGTACTCTGGTGTTTTTTTCACCAACTTCGAGCTTTATTTCATTATTCTCTGTATCTTCACTATTGCCACCATCATTAACAGTAAACTCCTGTGTATGCTGAATTCCAGTCCCAGTCTCTGCTGTGACTGTTGCTTTTCCAGGTCCAACTACCATTGCAGTTACACTATTACCAATAACTGAATCCGTCAATGTATTGGTGCTTACTGCTGTTTCACCTGCATTTTCTGTCAGCATGATGACATTCTTATTACTTGTTGTCCAACACACTTCTGTATCATCAGACAAAGACATCACCGCTGTACTGCCAACATTCTCCAGAGTTCCATTTACTGTAATCGCTGGAACTGTTTCATCTGCTATCTGAACATTTTCATGTGCTTTTCTTGCATCTGTATTCGGAAGTGTATCACCAAAATTCGAAATAACACTAGCTACTTCACTTGCTACAGCAGCATCTGTTTCTGCCTGTGGATAGTCACTCCATATACAGAACATTGCACCTGCCGGATTATCTACTGTACCGCCCTGGAAAGATTTTACATTAAATTCTGATGCCTTTGATTCTGTAACTTTATTTCCTCCAACAATCCAATACCAGTCACCATGTGTATTCACCATTTTAAAGCCTTGCTTATTACTCAGCCATGAAGCCGGTGCAACATCATATCCACTCCATCCAGATGACCAGTAGCATACAACAATATTTTTATCAATTTCTCCATATCCGGTCTTCTGATTATAATAAATTCCATCATTAAATGCCATCGGTGTCATATCGGCATTTTCAATCATTCCGGCAACCGCATTTAAATAGGTAATATAATTGCTATATCCACCAGAATTAATCAGATCAGAAAAATGAGGGCCATTCAAATCATTTCCATATTCATCAGCACCCATATTGAACATTGTACATCCTTTTTCTGCAAACCAGTTGATGTACTTCTTCAGGAGTGCCTGTGTAAATGCTGTTGCAGTTGCATTTGTAACATCAATGGTGCGTTTTGAAGTACTATATGCACAATTTGTTCCTGTCAATGTTATTGCAGCATTCAGAATAGCGTCCATATGTCCAGGACTATTAATCAACGGAATAATCTCAACGCCTTTGCTTGCTGCATGCATCATGATTTCTTCCATATCACGTTCTGTCAATTCGTCTATATCAAAATTTCTATAAGCTTCATTGCCCTCATGAATTGCTTTTGTAACAGCATAACTGGAATATTTCGTACCATTTACTTCCAGTGACATATCTTTCAGCAGAAAACGGAGTCCATCATTTCCAACTCCAAGCATAACGTAATGCATTCCTGCTGCAGAAGCACTGTCGATAATGCTCTCCAAACTATCTACACTATAATATTTTCGTCCACAGTCTACCATTACAATAGAATAATTATATCCATCTAATGTATCACCAACATCTACTACACTCTCATCATCAGAGAAAACTTCCTCGGCATCATCTGAAGTAAACTCATCTTCCTCGGATTCTGCTGTCTGTTCTTCCTCATCTTCCTCCACAGTCACATCAGCATCGTCTGTTGATGTATCTTCGTCAACTTCTATATCGGCATCTGTTTCAGTATCTTCTGAAGCCTCTGCTGTCACAGTTGCATCATCGTCAAAGTCAACGTCCGCGCCATACGCAGTAAGAGGAATCATCGTTGATAACATACATATTGTCATGATCACGGACAATATCTGTTTTACTTTGCTTTTCATAGTCGTCCTCCTTAAATCACTTAAATAAAATCTATATAAAAGCTGCAATCTCTTACGATTTTCTGCAGTTATTATCCATCTCTGGATATAAGTTCTTTATCTGCCAGTTTCTTCATCGCATCTATCATCTTACATAGATATGTCGGAACTTCTGAAGTCATTCCTGTTTCTGCATATGCCATAGCTGCACAGGAATGACACATACTCTGATTCGGACATTTCTCACATACACTGGAAGTATGTAATTTTGAACTTACTACTAGCAGATTTCTCCATGCTTCTGTAAAGTCAAATTCCTGCATATCTACTTTAGGTTCCGGCATCATTCCACATGGTGTCATATATCCATCCCAGGTTATCCAGAAAGTTGAAGTTCCCGCCCTGCAGCGTATCCTCCCTGCTTTCATGTCCACACAATTCTCATCCAACCCCAAAGGAATAACCATTTTCTTTTGAATATTCTCCAGGAATTCCACATATGCATCCTCACCTTTCTGGTATCGATAACGCTGCATATGATACCAGGCTGCATCCTCAGGCAAAAATCTGTCATTTTTTCCAGTCATGTCTGCATTACGTCTCACAGGTGGATACATATAAGTAGATACTGTCAGCTGAACTTTATTATCTTTCGCAAACTCTACCATTTCCTGAAGGTCCGAAGCATTATATGGTGTCAAAGAACAGTTAAGCTTCACATTCAGTCCAGCTTCTTTCATCTTAATGATTGCATTTTTTACTCTGCTGCAAACATTTCTGGCATGACACAGAGCTTCATATGTCTCATTCGTTGCACCGTATAATGTAATATTTACCCGGTATGGTGGCCTCGTTTTCCATTTCTCTAGCACTTCTTCATTGATCAAAGAACCGTTTGTATTCACCGACAATAGCAGTCCCATTTCGTACAATGCATCATACAGTTTCCAGAAATCAGGCCACAAAAGTGGCTCGCCGCCTGTAAGAAGCAAATACAACATACCTTCATCTCTGGCTTCTTTTCCAATTTGAATCCACTGTTCCAGAGCCACCATTTTCCGATCATGCATTGCAACTTCTTTTTGCGTTTTACGTACATAACACATCCGACAGGAAAAATTGCATACCGGTGAAAGTTCAAATGTTCCATTTAACGGAATCTTCTCCATATCCGCTTTTTGATATAACTTTTCTGTCAGTGGTGCTACTACATGTCTCTCAGGAAAATTCATCATATAACTTCCTTTTGTAATTCTTTTTTTACGATTTCTACCGAATCATGGTCAGCTCTGTTTATCAGTCTGTACACTGGAATTTCCTGTACAAGTATCATAATCAGATTCAACAGCTTTTCCACATATTCTTTATTCCATGTATAAACAGTGCTGTTTGCATAAATTCTTTTTACAGCTTCTGTAATACTTACTCTCTCCAACGATGTCTGAGTCCCCTGTTCCAGCAAAATAATGGTCTTTATCGGTATACATTCATTAATATAACATTCCGATGATCCTGCATATGGAGAACCACATCCCAGCCATCCCTTATCACTTTTATACAAGATTGGCCGATCTCCATTAATCTGACGTGCCTGTTCCCATTTCATCCAGAGCTCTGCCTGTGTCGTTTTTCCGGCCCCCGAAACTCCCGAAAAAAGGATTCCTCCATATGCTGTCTCAATCAGAGAGGCATGCAAGATCATTCGTTTTTTCCAGAGCAATATCTGTTCCCATCCAGAATGAAAAAAACTGTTATTCGTATCGTCAAAATGTAGTTCGCTTCCTTTTATATAAAGTACTTTGTTTTTCTCTTTAAAAGGCAGCATTCTGGAATATGCATATGCAAATCCAGCTTTTCTATGATCTTTAAAAATCCGAATGATATTCCCATTTTGTTTTTGAATAACATCATATTCCATACCTGTATAAAGAAGCTCGCCTTGTAAATCAGGTAAGTCTGTGCAACTTAAATATTCAATTACATAATCTGTAATTTGATGCTCTCTTAAAAATGGCTGAAAATTTCGTGTTATTTTCACTTCTTTTTCACATGCAATAACACCATTAAGCCCAGCAAAAGAAAACTTAATTATTTTCATTACGATGTAAATATAGTGCCAAAACTTCCATCGCCATCAAAGTAACAGTATAGCGACGCTGCAAATTTACATGTATTTTCCGACATAAATCCACCGGCTAAATCCACTCCATCTGCCTCATATCTATCTTCTGTAATTTTGCAGGTATTTATATCTTTACCATTAAACTGATAATCACATACCGCCACATTCTGGCTCAGTTCAAACCGTTCCATATACACCTGCGGTTTCTCATACACTTTTTTCATTTTATTTTCTGTCTCCTTTCTTCTGTCTCGTTTCATTTGATATTTTCGACCTGACGCACGCCACATACTTTGTCATTTTTTAACTCATCCAGGAACTGCTGAATATACAAAATCTCATCATGTCGATTCTCACCGATTGCCTGTTCTTTTTCCAAATCTGACAGATTTTTGAGCAGGATATCTTTGACATTTTGAACTGCCTGTCCATATCCAATAAACCCTTTGTACAGGCGTCGGCATGCTTCATTTTCGGACATATAAAACGCCTCTGCATACAGTTTGTGAAGCATGAATGTCTTTCGATTTCCATTCTTCCACAATGCAATATATCTGGTTCCTTTTCTTGTTTTCGATGACACAACGACATGTGTCGTTACCTTACGTCCGTCAATTCCTTTGCCTTCTACACGGCGTACCACTGCATTCTCATTAATTTCATACAGCCCCTCATAATCTTTAATGTCTCTCCACATAGTTTTTCACCTCTAATATCCGGAGGTGTTGCATCTAACACTCCTGTTTTTTACTATTCACGCTTTCTTTAGTATGTGATACTAACCACTTCTGCATCCCCAAGAATGCTCTCAGATGTATCTACGGTTGTTGTTTCTCCTGCTTCCAGTCCGGCAACCTCTGTCTCACTGCTGATACCGCCAAAATACATATCGTCCATCACGCAATGATACTTTATTTTCAGATTTGTTAGTGCATCACCGGAAATATTTTCCAGCTGGACGCCATTATCATCTGATGTGATTTTTATATCCGTTTCTTTCAGTCCTGCATCAGAAGAATATGTTGTCGTTGCATCGATCAATGCAACTCCGGTTTTTCCATCATATGCTGTGTTTGCTGTATCAAATGCCATCACAGACTTACCAGCCGGAATGTCTTCTACTTCAAAAGAAAATGCAGTTCCATCTGTCAATTCAACAGAAATTTCTGCTTTTTCCAGATACTGATCAGAATTATTTTTCAGCTGTAACGATGCAACATCTTCGCATTCTTCATTCTGTGCATCCATATTAATACCGGAATACTGAAATAATGAATCTATCTGAATCTTGTCATCATCCAGGAGATATGGAAATTCCAATCCTGTATCCGTTTCCTCTGAAGGTTCTGTTTCTTCCTCATTTGTTTCTGCTGTCTGTACATCATCAACAGTCTCATTTTCATCAGTCTGCTCCGTGGAAGGTTCCTGCTCATGTCCACCTTGATTTATCGCAATCACAATTCCCAGAAGAACCACGATCACAACAATCCTTTTTATCGCATTCCTGTCACCCACCACACGGATTCCCAGTATATAACGTCCGATCTTACGGCGGTTATCATCAATCACACAGCAGATTTTCTGATCCAGATATCGACTGTTCTGAATCTCCTGGATCAATGTTCTTCCGGCTTCTCCCGCCCCGATCAGCATGATTTTCTTTTTCTTTTTTATTGAATAATGCTGTCTCTTTCGGTACCGAAGTCGGAGCAGTCTGTAAAAGAATCTGCTTCCACCTACCAGCGCGATCAAATAAAACGTGCGGATCACATAATAGCTTCGCGGAAGATGTTTTCCAAATCCAACGACTATTGCCATATCACATAGAGAAGAAACAACAACTGCACCAATGATCTTAAAAGTCTCTTCTAACCCGGCATATTCCCACAGACTGCTGTAGATTCGAAACACTGCAAAAACACTCAGCGTCACAAAGATCATCAAAATACCATAACTCACAAGCACATCAAGAAATTCTTCTGGTATCTGTTCGATATCAAATTCAAATCTTGTAAGTAATGCCATCAGAGACGAAATAATGATTAATACGATATCCAGAACGATCAGACAGACTCTTCTTAATAACAACTGATAATTTATTTTCTTTCTCTTCATCCTTTTTTCCCATAGTAGCCGTAATGGCCATAGCCATAGCCATATCCGTAGCCATACCCGTAGCCATATCCGTAACCGTATCCATAACCGGTAATTCCCATCTCTGTTCCATTCAGTACATACCCGATCAGATTTACACCTGTATCTGCAATATTTTCTACTCCGTTCAGAATTCTGTCTATGCGTGCAGAGTCCTGACGTACTACCATGACTGCTCCATCTGTCATACGGGCGATTGCTGATGCGTCCGAAAGTATGCCACATGGCGGCGTATCTACGATCACATAATCATAATTTTTACGAAGTACCTTTAACAGCCGTTCCAGATATCCGTTTCCAATCAGTTCGGTTGGATTTTTTACCATCTCTTTTCCCGGCAGAATGTCCAGCTCATACTCGCCGTAGCGGAGCATAATCGATTTGAGATCTGCTTTTTTATTCAAAACATCTGCAATCCCATACTTTTTTGTCCGAATTCCCATAGACAATGCAACAGATGGATGTCTGAGATCTCCATCAAGCAAAGCAACTTTCTTTCCTTTTTTGGCAAGAGAAATTGCAAGGTTTACTGCCACTGTTGTTTTTCCTTCATCGGATATGGCACTGGTCACAATCAGACTTTTTATTCCATTCTCTTCTGCATTTTTTGTCACTCGCGTGCGAATCGTTCGGAAGCTTTCCCGAAGGACTGTTGTATTTCCTTTCCCGTCAAGAAGTACTGTTTTTTTACTTTTGCGTCTTTTTCCATGTGATTTTGGCACGCTTCCAAGATATGCAATACTCAGATAGTTTTTCAGGTCCTCTTCCCTTCGTACCGTTTTTCTTGTTGATGCATATACAAATAAAAGGAAAATACTAACTACCGCCCCCGCAGCCACACCTTTTGCAACTGCTCCTGTAAAATTCTGCGGATTCTGTGGTTTTTCCGGAATGCCACTTTCATCCATCAGCGTCAGCTGTGTATCTCCTATAATATATTCTGCAACCTGCGGATAGTACTGGATAACTGCCTGCAGCACATCGTAAGCAATCTGGGGATCAGAAGCAGTTACATTGATCGTAAAAATTGATGTATCCTGAATTGCTTCTGCTGAAATACTTGCTGGTATCGAATCAACCCCGAGACTTTCTGCCACAATATCCGAAAGTGCACCACTGGTCAGGATATATGGAAATGTTTTACTGAGCTGTCCTGCTGTTGTTTCATCCGAATAGCTCTGATTGTATCCGTATGCCGTCTTAGTCTCCACAACAAAAGAAGAATATGCCTGATATACCGGAGTATAATTTGTCTTTTCTCTCATATACATAACGGCTCCACAGACTGCCATAAGCAGAAAACACAGAAGGAAAAACTTCTTAAATCCTCGCCACATATCATCCAGAATCGTAGTAAAATACAGAATTCCGGAATCCATCTCTGTACTACGCTCGCTTCCCATAATGTCCTCCATATCCGTAATGTCCGCTTCCTGCCATATTTTGTGACGTCACACCATTCAGGATGCAGCCAAGTACTTTTCCTCTGGTATTGTTCAGGATATCAATTGCATCATTAATGTCCTTCGTCAATACCGTATCCTGTCTTACTACCAGCACAGAAGCATCTGTCATCTGTGCCAGCTCCTCAGTATCTGCCACAAGCGCAAGCGGAGAAGTGTCGATAACTACATAGTCCATTTTTTCACGGCAAAATGCGATGATCTGTTTGAGCGTCATGCTTTTCAACAGAGTTTCAATTGCATTTGAAGAGGTTTTATTCAAAATCATATACAGACCGGAATTATTCCAGTTCCGGATAATCTTCTCCGTACTTGCATGGTTGATCAGTACATCTCCAAGATCCTTCTCCTCATTATCGCGGCCATTAAAAATTTTGTACTGCGCCGGTTTTCGGAAGTCACAGTCTATCAGCATAACCCTGCTTCCTCCCTGCGCAAGTGACAGTGCCAGATTTGCTGCTACTGTGGATTTTCCCTCATTTTCCATCACACTGGTAACAAGAAGTACTTTTGCATCCTCTTTATCCATATAGCTTCTCACTCTGGATGCAGCCATTTTGCTGGACTCCACATAAGCAAAACTTCGAAGTGGATTCTGGATCAGCATAGAAAGATAATCCTTCTTTCTTTTCATGGAAAGAGCCTTTGATTTTTTCTCATAGGCAATCGTTCCAAGCAAACGGGTATCCAATTTTGTGGATACTTCTCCCGGATTTTTAATGGTATCTCGTATGTAGGAAATTCCGGCCAATAAAGCTATCAGGCATCCGGCTGCCACAGCAAATACATTCATGACTGTTCTTTTTTCATCCAACGGATTGATCGGAGCCATGGCTACAGATGGTTGCTGAATCGTCTCAATGATGACATTTTTAATCGCATAATCAGAAACTGTATTATAATTTTCCATGACAGACTGAAGTACTCGGTAGGACTCCGCTGCAGTTCCTGCCTTAACAGAAAGTGTGATCAGATTCGTCTCCGGTACAAGATCTACAGAAGTTTTCACATTCAGGTTGTTCATCCCAAGATCCTGGGCAACTTTTTTCTTAAGTACATTACTTCCAAGAATTTCTGTAAACTGTGATGCAAGCTCTTTCGTAGAATTCAGATTCTGATAGATATTGTTATTCATCCCTTTTGCCGTAACAACAAATGTTGTCGAAGTTCGGTATTCCGGCTGATAAGTCGCACAGATCCAGATATCTGCAAACAATGCAGCAGCTATTGCCAGCAAAAGAATGGTCAGCCACTCTCTTCCAATGTCTTTCAGCATGCTGATCAGGTCTATCTGCTGAACGGTTTCGTTGTCTATTCTCTCTTCCATAAATTCCTCTTTCCCACTATCTCACCACAACGATCAGACGTACCTGACCGGTTACATTTTCTTTCCCACTGTCGTCCGTAATCTGATACAGGATTTCATATGTACCAGGAGTATTAAAATCTGCCTGATTCGTGATCTGCACCTCATCTGCAGTAATAGCAGTACGTTCCTGCTTTTCCGCCGGATTCGGATCACGGAGAACACCATCTTCTCCCCGCACAAATTTAATCCCTCCCATAGTGATCTGCTGAACATAGGACCACGGATCAACTGCATTTCCAACTGACGTATATACCAGATACTCTGATAATTCAAACTGCGGTTTCTGGGCCTCCTTTGACGGATCATAAATCTCAACAGTAACCGATAATTTCTGTACATCTCCAGCACTGTTTGCAACCTGATATACCATTGGATATTCCCCTGCCACATCAGCCTGGACATAATATTCACTGGACATTTTAATCTTTCCGGTGATATCTCCATCCAGCACATCCGAACAGGTAAGCGTTCCCATGATATCCTGTGTATTCATCGCAAAACGCAGAGGTTCCGTCAAAGAAAATGTTGGTGAAACATAATCTGTATATGTAATTTTTCTTGCCGCCTTTGTCGCATGATTATCTGAATCAAAAGCAACCACCGTCATATTACGCGTATGGTTTTCCATAAAATTACTGACAGATTCCACGATCAGACTTCCCGTCACATCACCGTCTTTGGAATCCGTTGCCTTAATTCCTTTCAAAAGTTCTCCATCTTCTGCCTGACAGGATACCTGAATAGAGTCTGTATCCATTGTGATCACCGGTGCCTGATTGTCTTTAGAATTGATCTGTTCATATTTGAAATACCCAAAAGACGCAGCTGCGATCACAAACACCACAATGCCAAGTATTCTTAACTTTTTCATGTAATTCGCCTCTTGATCTTTACCTGTCAGACAGGTCTGAAATATTTTCTCCTCCTGTCCGGTCTCCGGCCGTGCAGAGGAATCTGTATGTTTTTTATGATCCGTTCCGGATTTTCTTCTGTCAGGTGCCATGCATATTCATAGCCACCTATATGAACAAGGGCTGTTTTTGTCTCGCTCATATGTGGTGTACGGATATAAGAATGATGTGCATCACTGGCAATGCATGATATCAGGTCATTTTTCAGAAGGATATGTGCAGTCTCCATAACACTTCTCCCAAATCTTCCCAGAATGCTGCCCTTATTCATCTGCGTAACGCATCCATTCTGCACCCATTCATATATAAGCTCCGGATAATCCTGTATACAAAAATAGCGTTCCGGGTGTGCGATCAATGGTATCTTCCCCGTATCAAAGATATCCTCCAGACATTCCCGGATCCACCAGGGATCTACGTCAAACGGAAACTCAACCAGATAATAATCCGTCCCATTGATTCCACTCAGCTGCTTATTTTTTATCTTCTGTGCAATATCCTCCGAGGCAAAAATCTCCATTCCATTTAATATTTTCAATGGAATCTTTTCTTTCTTCAATACCATGCGCAGTCGTTCAAAAGCTGTTTGAAGCTGCTCTGACTGAAAATTTTCAAATCGCCCCATCTGATTGCTGTGTGGTGTTGCTGCCATGATCTCTACACCACTTTCCACCGCCAGCTCTGCCATTTCCAGTGATTCTTCCATATCTTCTGAACCATCATCCAGATCCGGCAAAATATGTGCATGTATATCGATCATTTTTGTCCCCTTTTTACAACACAACTTTATACAGAATATAATTCTACCCTTTTCTCCTTCCCCCTCCTACATACTAAAGTATGTGTTTTTTCCTTCTTTTTTCTAAAAATACAAATCTCTCTTCACAAAAAAAGACCCACAGATAAATCTTTTCAGATTTACCCGCAGGTCTTCTGTTCGTTAATGTAGAAATAAAAGACTTCCATAAATGAACAGCCCCGCTGTTGTCAGTACTCCTACCGCAATGCCAAGCGACAGTAACAGAAAGTATCGGTCTCTGGAACTCCTATGTTTCTTTTTTCTTGTCTTTAAAGTGTTCTCTGCCGGAGCAGTATCTTTCCACGGACTGGCATGTTTTGTATTCGTTTTATGATATGTTGTATCCCTGTGTACCTCTCTTTTTTCATATGCTGCACTGATCTGTTCAGATGAAGCCTTTTCTCCCAGTGTGCCAAGAAGTTCCTGATTTAACTGATCTGTATAACCTTCCTTTTTTGTTTTCTCATTCATAACTTTCTGTCCCACCTTCCTATTTCAGTTTCTTTAAATGACTCTCTCTGATTTCATAAATATGATCACTGACAGAAAGAACACTTGGGCGATGTGTCGTAACAACACAGGTCCTGCCTTTCTCCTTCTTCATAATGTTTTTTAATACCCGTTCTTCCGTATCTATATCCAGTGCCGAAGTCGCTTCATCCAAAATCAGAACCGGCGCATTTTTCAGGAGTGCCCTCGCTATGGCCAGTCTCTGTGCCTGCCCTTCCGAAAGTCCACTTCCCTTCTCACCTACCACTGTTTCCATGCCCTTCGGAAGTTTTTTTACAAAATCATAGGCGCAGGCCATTTCCAGAACTTCTCTGATTTCTTCATCTGTGGCATCTTCTTTTACCATCCTCATATTCTCAGCAATGCTTCCTGCAAAGATGGTATTGCCCTGCGGCACATAGCTGAAAAATTCTCGTGTTCCGGCAGAAAGTCTGCATTTTATTCCCTCTGCATTCTTAAGTTCAGCCCTTCCTTCCATTGGATGCAGAAGTCCAAGTAATACGCGAATCAATGTTGTCTTTCCTTCGCCTGACGGCCCAACGACTGCAGTGATCTCACCTGCATTCGCAATAAAATCCCCCCTGTGAATCACATTCTCTCCGTCTTTATAATGAATATTGACTTCTTTTAACTCAATCGTGATCCCTTTATACTCTTTTTCCAGAATTCGATCTACCTTCTCCATATCCAGAGCATTTTCTTTTTCCAGTTCCGAAACCGACATCAGGCGTCCCGCACAAGTAGCAGCGTTGATGGCAGCCGGTATGATCTGAATCAGTGAGGAAAACGAGGAAGACAGTGAATTTGCCATCTGGAAAAACATCAGCAGGGTTCCGGTGGTGATATACCCACTCCAGAGTCTGTACACACTCCATCCAAAACAGATATACGAAACACCGGTTCCCACTGCTGACATAAAGGAAGAAGTATACACGGTAAATTTATTGTAATCCAACATTTTTTCTTTGTATCTGTTCTGAAGGCTCTGTAGCTTCTTTTCAAACACTCCTGTCAGATCAAGGGCTTTTACTGTCTGGATATTCTGAAAAGTATCATCCTGAAAGGACATCAGACTGCTGGTCATCTCGCGCATTTCATTATTATAGGTCCGCATCTTCCCCATGAATTTTCTGGAAAAAATCACCGTAACCGGGGCACTGAGAAGTGCAATTCCTGCCATGACCGGATCATAATAAAAAATAATCGCAAATGCACCAATAAACTGCACCAGCTTTGTAATACTGTTCGGAATCCAGCTGATCACGCTGGATGCTACCTGTACTGCATCATTCGACAGGCGATTTAACAAATCTCCGCTTCGAAACTGCTGCAGTTCTTTCCATTCTGTATGTATGATCTTTTCAAAAATATCTGCCTGTATCTCATTCTGTATCATCACATTGATTCTGGCTGAAATACGGCTGATTACTGCATTCGAGATAATTCCAGCTGCCGTCATGCCTATGATCAGCACCGCGAACAGAAGGATTTTATCTTTCCTGACTCCGGTGACTGCATCGATCAGATACTTGGACACAACACTGCTTCCAAGTCCCATAACGGTACCGAAGACTCCTGCCAAGATATAAAAACATATAGAAAACCAATAACGTTTTACATACTGATACATCCACACCGTTTCTTTGTATATTTCTTTCAGATATCCTTCTCTGATTCTGACAATGATTTTCTTTATCCACCGCTTCAAAATAGTACTCCACTTATCTTTACTGATTTCTCATCGCTCTACAATTCACTACCCGCAACTTGGTCAAATTATAGCACTGCACTTTATGATTCTCAAGCAATTCAACGCTTAAAAAGTGAATATATTTTTATTATCAGGGGTCGAAATGGTATCACATAACGCCAGATATTCTTAAAAAACCTCCATGTAAATGTATGCTCATCCAAATATTTCCCTTTCCGCAAAACCCCAGTAATTACGCCAAAAATCTGTATTTCTTTAATAGGTCCTTCTATGTTTTTCTGTCCATCTCCAATAAAATAGAACTGGTTTTCACCAGTTCTGTCATCTTTTCGCATAAAGTGAATTCTGTGCATAATATACTGTCCGTTTTCTCTCTGAAAAAAAGCAATATCTCCTTTTTTCAGAGGACGTTCAATCCTTTTTATCAGCACCTGATCCCTCCTGTCAATAAGAAACGGCATCATACTGTTTCCTGTGACAACAAGGGGAACTTCTTTTCCCTCCTCAAGAATTGAGCGGACAACCTTCATGTATTCCTGGTTGTCTACAATACGGACAGGAATTTCGTGATCCATAGAACTCTCCTTTATCTTTTCCTATATTCTGTTTTCATCATTTATATTGCAAATAACTTACAAAATACCCTGTGCTTTCATCTCACCGGAAACCTTAACGTATTCTCTGCTGTTTTCGAGATTACCAAGTTTCTCTTCCCAGGTAAGATTTCTCTTTATTTTCGCCGGACTTCCCAACACAAGTGAACCATCCGGAATCACAGTATTCTTTGTTACCAGACTTCCGGCTCCAATGATACAGTCGTTTCCGATCTGTGCACCATCCAGAATTACCGCACCCATTCCAATCAGCGTCCGGTCTCCGATCGTACAGCTATGAATCACGGCATTATGCCCTATTGTAACATTGTTTCCAATAGAAACCGGCTTATTATGACTTACATGAACCGTGCAGTTCTCCTGAATATTGGTCTCCTCACCGATTACAATTGGTGCTTCATCACCACGGATCACTGCATAATATAATACACAGCTGTCTCGTCCGATCGTCACATCACCAATAATTACGGACTGTTTCGCTATTCGTGCGTCTTCTGATATTTTTACATTTTTGTAGTTCACCATATTTTTATACTCATTTCTAATTGTACTGCATATATTATGAATGAAAAACCTCAAAATTACAAGATATTTTCCTTTTCCATACAAAAAATCCCCCAAAACCCTCGCACCTCGATGAGGTGCCCTGGATTTCAGGGGATTGAAATGTTCTGACTTAAATCAGATCAGAAATTATTTACCAGCTACCTGAGCTGCAACTTCTGCTGCGAAGTCATCCTGACGTTTTTCGATACCTTCGCCAGTTTCGAAACGAACGAAACCTTTGATTGCAATCTTAGCGCCGTTTGCTTTAGCAACTTCTTCTACATATTTAGCAACAGTCTGTTTTCCATCTTCTGCTTTAACGTAAACCTGATCAAGAAGGCAGATCTCTTTAAGTTCTTTCTTGATACGTCCAGTGATCATACCCTGGATAACCTTCTCCGGTTTCTGGGATTCTTTCGGATCGTTCTGGATCTGAGCAAGAAGGATTTCTTTTTCATGCTCGATATATTCAGCACTTACTTCGCTGTCGCTTGTGTACTGCGGTTTCAGAGCTGCAATCTGCATTGCTACGTTTCTAGCCATTTCTTTCACTGCATCGTTAACAACATCTGTTTCAACGTCTACAAGAACGCCGATTTTTCCACCCATATGTGTGTAAGAAGCAACGAATCCGTTTTCTTCTTTCACCTGAGCAAATCTTCTGATGTGCATGTTCTCACCGATAACTGCGATCTGAGCTGCAAGAGCTTCGTTTACAGTCTTGGTTGTAT
>ERZ773133.1958-NODE-1958-length-20619-cov-7.661496_pt1 | contig 20619 bp, 11 predicted proteins | sample MGYA00580861_ERZ773133 | MGnify/ENA primary metagenome ERZ773133 (study PRJEB29015, sample SAMEA2737844) | human gut metagenome | biome: human gut; feature: human-associated habitat; material: faeces | place: China | collected 2012 ...
GTATATCCTTGACTTGGTTACGTGTTTTGATAACAGAGGCTTTACCAAGCATTACGATACAAAGATACTGCTTTTATTTGAATATGCAAAATGAAATATAAAAAAGTAGTCAGATTATATTCCAATTCGAGAGTCGCCAAATATTACAGGGCGACCAACCGCAACAAAAACAAGGCGGTCATGCTCTATTTTGCCAACATGAAGATAGCACAGGCGTTTCATCCGTTACTGTCTTCATTTGAGGTTATATTGCGTAACCAGCTGCATTATGCGCTGGCACACCATTTCTCCGATGGCAACTGGATTATCAGCCAGAAGGCCGGATTCATGATTGCTCCTTCCCTGACATATACGAACAAGCGGACAAAGAAAAAAGTTAGACTTCTCTTATGTGAAAGGTATGTATGCGATAATCAGTGATTTTCTTACATGGATAGACCCTGAAATTATGCCTTCACTTAGAGAGATAGATAAGGTATGCAAAATAATAGAAAAAGAAGAAAATAAACAAAAACAATGACTATCCACATGTCGTAGTCATGCAATACACGTTTGCCCCAAAAGCTATACAAAGGACAGTGCATCCATCAAGGGAGTACTGTCCTTTGTATTTATTAATTGGAACAATCTTTTACAGGTTCAGTTCGGCTACCACCTCACCGTCAAACAGATTGATAATTCGTCCGGCATATCCGGCATCGTGTTTGGAGTGTGTCACCATAACGATGGTAGTTCCCTCTTTATGGAGTTCGCTCAAGAGCTCCATCACCTCCTTGCCGTTTTTGGAGTCCAGATTACCGGTAGGCTCATCGGCCAAAATCAGTTTCGGATTCGCTACTACGGCACGGGCGATCGCCACACGCTGCTGTTGTCCTCCGGAAAGCTGTTGGGGGAAATGTTTGGCGCGGTGCATGATGTCCATCCGTTTCATAGCCTCTTCCACCCTCTTTTTCCGTTCCGATGAAGGAACTCCCATATAAAGCAATGGCAGTTCGATGTTCTCATACACGTTCAGTTCATCAATCAAGTTAAAGCTCTGGAAAACGAAACCGATAACTCCTTTACGGATATTCGTGCGCTGCGATTCCGTGAATTTGGAAACATCCGTTCCATTTAGGAAATAGCTTCCGCTTGTAGGGTTATCCAGCAGCCCCAGGATATTCAACAAGGTAGATTTTCCACAACCGGACGGTCCCATGATGGCAACAAACTCTCCTTTCTCTACTTCAATATTTACATTGTTCAAGGCCAATGTCTGAACTTCCTCTGTACGGAAGATTTTCTGCAAATTTACGGTCTTAATCATAATCTTCAATGTTATTTGTTTTACTTGAATCATGCTTTATATTTCAATTCTTCATTTATTCATTCTTCATCGCCTCCACCGGCTTCACCCGGCTCAGCATCCAGCCTTGAAAGCAGACGATGAGGGCCGAGACACCCCATACAATCAGCAAAGGGTATGCGAAAATACCTGCCGGAAGAGATGCGCGATAAGCGAACTGCTCCAGCCAACGCTGCATGAACCACCAGGTAACAGGTATAGCTACTATGTAAGCTATCACCGCATAGAGGCAGAAGGGCTTGTTGAGTAAACAGATAATTTGTCCGCGTGTAGCACCATGTACCTTGCGGATACTGATTTCGCGTACACGTTGACGGGTAGCATACCAAGAGATACCGAACAGACCAAAGCCTGTCAACAGCAGCCCGATTAGGGCATAGAATGTCAAGATGTGAGACAATGAAAGTACCTTCTCGTTACGCTTCATAAACTCCTGGTGCATGTCTGTATATTGGAAAGGCTGACCGGGATAAAACTTGTTCCATACAGCTTCTATCTGTCGCAGGGCTTCCGTACGGTTTTCGGGTTGCAAGCGGACTTGCAAATAAAATCCTTTCTGTAAATCGGTTGTTGACAGCAGGCTGATAACAAGCGGTGTCACTGACTCTTCCAACGAGTTCACCGCAAAATCCCGTACGACACCTGCTACCACCGCCAGGCTGTCACTTGCTTCTGGATCAAACTCACGTAAGGAATGTCCGATTACTTCTGTACCTACGGGTACCAGCAAGCGGATAAAACTTTCATTTACCAGTACCGGACGTATCTTCTGTTCCAAGAGACGGTTTGGCCGGTCACCACTCAACTGTTCGATACGCAAAGTATGAAGCAGCGTAGTATCGCCTTCCAGTGTCAACAGGTTTGTGCGTACTTCCTCACCTCCAGGAACCTGAATGGTCAGTTGACGTATCCAGGCATTCAGTATGGAAGCTTTGGAAAGAGTCATGGACTCAATACCCCTTACTTGCTTTTCCAGTTCAGCCTTGAAAGGTGCCAGTGGAGCACCAAACGCATCTCCAATCTCGATGCAGTCCTTATAACGCGAAGCCTGTTGTTCGGTGAAGGACATCTGCTTGCGGGCAACAAGAGTACCCAGCAACAAGCCGATGGAGATGGCAAACTGAACCGTCACCAGCACAGCCACAAAACGTTGCTTGCGTCGTCCGCTATAGAGCGTGCGATATTCACTGAAAGACAATCGGGACAATTTCCGGCTGATGTACCAAGCCGGTATGACGGACATCAGCAGAACAAAAACGAGCAACCAAGGTAATGCCTGACTACTGAAGAAGAAACTCATCGTCAACTGTGCTCCTACCAAGTCATTAAATATAGCCAGGCAATCATTTATCAGCAGCAACGATACGCCAAACGCCAGGATTACCGTCAGAAACGCATCCCCGAAGAGTTGCATACGGATGTGCTGCAATGTTCCTCCCATCAGTTTTTCCACATGAATCATACGCAACTGTTGCAACAGACGGCTCAGACTCATATTCGTATAGTTACAACAGGCAATTATCAATATCAGTATCGCGGCCAGCAGACTGATATAAAGTGTCTGTACGGGGGTCTGGCTGATAAACTCGAGGACTTGCTGTGAAGCGTCATCTGGTGTAGTAAAGCAGATGGCGTCCAACGGATCGAGATAATACTTCGTCTGGTCAGGCATCAGGGTAGGCACCTTATCGGCGTTTATTTTGTCGGCCAAACGAGCGGCATCTGTCCCTTCAGAAAGTTTCAGCAAGGGAACTCCACCCCAGAAGAAGTCAGGGTCATGAGCAATCAACATGTCGAAATGCAGAAGCGACTGTTCACGTTCCTTGAGTACCGCCGCTACTTCGTAAGTCTGGGTTTCACCGAACCGCAAATGTACTTCCACCTGTTTCCCCAGAGCTTGTCCACCTCCGAAGAGATTTCGGGCACAAGTAGCACTTAAAGCCATCTTGCCTGGTTGGCGAAGTACTTGTTCCAGACTACCTTCTGCGGTACGATAATCGAAAAAACGCGTTAACGTTGTATCAGCAGACAGCATCATGAAGCCTCTTTCCACCTTCTGTTCATTCACTTTGCAGTAGAGTAAATCCAATTTGCCCAAGCACAAGACATCTTCCACCTCGGCATAACTGTTTTTCAGTTGCCAAGGTATTTCGGCCGCTGCAAAAGCCACTCGTTTTCCCTCCGTCATCGGATCATCCTGTTGCAGGAAAAAGATGCGGTCACGGTCAGGGTTATCTCCTTCCAATCCATGTTCGTGTATAAAATACGTCATCAGCAGGTTGGTACAAGCCAATCCCAGGGCCAGACTGGCCACAGAGACAAGGAAAAACACCTTGTTCCGCCACCAGCTCCGTACAATCATTTTCAGTGTTACGTTCAGTATCATAATTCATTTAGTTTTTTATTGTTAATCAGGTATCATATACCAGTTGACCAGAACCTTCGTTCTTAATTATTAATTATTAATTATTAACTGATTAAGTCTTATTCCCTCTTGATTACTTCTGCCGGATTAAGCTTCATAACCTGCCAAATCTTTATTCCTAAAACAGCAGCTATCAGACTACCTATTGAAACAAAGATCAGAACAGGCCATTCCCAGCTATAGATACAATCAATTGCGTAACCCTGAAATATGATTTTCATAAAAGAGAAAAGCAAAGGATAAACTAACAGGAAAGTCACAATAAACAATAGGATATAAATCTTACCGAACATCCAGGCAATATCTTTGGGAGTAGCGCCGTTAATTTTGCGGATGGCCACTTCTTTCAGGCGGGCTACCGTATCCATAGATATGGCAGACAAGATACTGAGTATCACCAGCAGCAAACTAACGATTGCCAATACCAACATAGCAACATGCGTTGTTTGGATAATGTTTAAACCCTCGTCGGACTCGTCCAGTGTCATCAGACCGAGGGGTAATGTAGACGGTACGAATTCACGGCATAAATTATCCAGTTTTTTCATGAAAGAAGACATGTCTGTTGCTGCGGTTACCTTTATGTAATAGCGTTGGGCATGACTACTGGGCATGAAGACAGAGCCGACGTACTTTTCACTCTCCACTTCATTGAACAATGCCTGGTAAACACCTGCTATCCGATAATCTTTCCCCTCCAAACGGACTGTTCCTGTATTTCCGTCGGCATCCAACAGCCGTTTGAAGGCTTCGCTTACATAAATCTCGTCCGAAGCATCATCAGGGACCACCTTTCCCTGCATCGGTATATGGAAGAACCGGAAGTAACGGGGACTTCCGCTAGATATGACAATGGGGGCAGTACTATTATCTTTACGTTCGTAACGAGTGTAGACATGGAAATTAGTCGGATTGGAGATATCATAACTGATTATATCTTCCACTTCAGACATCTTGCGTACCTCTGCCAGGATAGGTTGCACGTTTTTCTCCAGGTATTGAGTCTTCAGGGGAAGCACCACAATACGTTCCTGTTCTCCATCGGGCAAAGGGTTGTACATCTTGTCGAACAGCAATTCGTGCGACACCAGCCAGGTCAGTGCGACACCACCTGCAAAGAACATGGAAATGACCAACTGTATGCTAATCATCGCATTGCGGAACGTGTGTTTCTTGCGGCTCTGCTGGAGGAAGGCATACAGTGACACCTGGCGTAGCTTGCGCAGCGGGAAGCTGACAATGAGCAGGCAGACCGCCACGATTACCAGATAAACATTCAGTTGGGTCAGATAGACATCCTGCAAACGGATATCGGGCACTTTGTCCATAGGCAGAATACTGTATACCAAGCCGTATGTCCATTCCGTCAGCAGGAAAGAAAGGAGCAGAGCGGTAGTCATCATCAGAAAGACCTCCCAGGCTAACAGACCATAAAGGCCTTTGGCATCGGAACCCAGGCACTTGCGCAAGGCCAGTTCACGCTGGCGGTTGAAGAACATTTGGATGGTGAACTTCAAGAAGTTGATTAGTCCCGACACCAGGATGAGGGAGACAACCAACAGAAACAGCAGCTTGACAAACAGGGTCTGTCTGTGCTGGCTGCTTTCCGATTCGACTTGAAACTTTATCGGTTTGCCTTGTGAATCGGACCAGGCAATCTTTTCCAATAAGGACCGGAAGCTGTTCAGATCCATTTTTTCAGGCCGGTAGCAACTGGCATACAGAATGTGGTTGTCTGAGGGCTTCGTTACAGGGAAATAGCAGTCGGGAACCGTATTCGGATCTTTCCCCGTGGCCACACCTGCCACTTTGAACAATTGGCCCGACTGGTCGTTGACGATGCGCAAGGTCATTCCTACCGGATTGGTGTTACCAAAGGCTTTTTGGGCAAAAGTCTCGGACAGCACGACATCTGTAGGATCGAATTCATTCGTTATCCCTGTTACCGAAATGCCATTGTAGGTATAATAATAAGCATCAGCATTCCGATAATGAACCAGGAAAGGACGCTCCTGTCCTTCTTGGTCAAAGAATACCACTTCCTGGGTGTGCAATCCTTTGGTATAAGCGGTCATAGCCTCTACACCTGCATGACGGAGTTCTTCCTCCATACGTGTAATTTCATTGGAAGAAAATGCCCGGTTATTTACCAGTGAAAGGTTTAACCGGCGGTTGTAATGGGGACGATGGTCGGTAGGGGCTACCGTCTCCACAAACTGATAGGTATAGCTGAAACAAACGATACCTATAGACAGACAAAGTGCCGAAATCAGGCTTTGAAACTTGTATTTCAACAGGTTCCGCCAGGCGATTTTCAAGTAATGTGTAATCATATATTTTATTTTTTATTTTTAGTTGACAAGGGAACATGGCTCCAGGCTACGAGGACAAGGCTTATACGAATCTCGTCCTTCTACATCCTCGTCCACTTGTTAACTAATTTACTCTCTTTTTATTACCTCTGCCGGATTGATCCGTGCCGCACGGTTCACTTGCCAGAACAAAGTTCCCATCGAAATTACGGCTACAATCACGATAGCCAACAGGAAAATTCCGATACTCAACGGTGCCTTGACCGCAAAATTTTCCGTATAACGATAGATGAAGGTTATGGCGACAGGTATGGCAATGATAAAGGCAACTCCCAATAACCATAGATACTTACGGAAAAGCAACCGATATAAATCTTTTTTCTGTGCACCGTTCACTTTCCGGATACCGATTTCACGGTACCGCTGACGAATATCGAACAACGATATGCCGAACAATCCCAGACTGGATACCAGTATAGCAATAGCGGCGAATAAAGTATAGACAGAAGCTACTCTCCGGTCAGTATCATAGATTTTCCGGATATTTTCTTCCAGAATCTGATATTCAAAATCCTCGCTACCGTAAATTTCCTGTTCCGTTTTCCGAAGATATTCCAATACCTTATCCAGCTTACCGGGAACACAGGCTATCTGATAGACATCTCCGCTCATGGAATTTCCAACAAAATACACGGTAGGTTTCTTCCCCAGTGAAAGATGTCCTCCATAATAGTCTTTTACTACGGCCGATACCGATAAAGAGCTGTTACCTAAGCCACGTGTCGCCATAGGAGTCTCTTCCTTGATGACGGCATCCCTGCAACTTTCATATCCCATTGCCTTTAAAGCGGATTGATTCAATACGACGGCGCTGAACAGCCCCCTATCTTCAGACATATCAGGCAAGGCTCCTTCCACAAAACCGATGTCATACACCTCAAAAAAATGAGGTGAGGCCATACGCATAGTCAGTTTCATCTTCTCTCCCTGTCCATTTATGAAAACACCTTCATAGTCACCGTTCAGAATGTCCGCAAAACTGGCTTCCCAGGCTTCTATATCGGGACAGGCATTCATTTTGTCGTCCAAAGCCTTAACCCGTTGCTGGCGCTGCCGGATGCTTTCTGGAGTATAGCTGCTATAGTCATTGGATTCGTAGACGAGTCGGGCTATCACAATATCTTTCGTACGGAATCCGGGATCCGTTTCAAGCATCAGATTCAATTGCCCATTGAAATAGAACGATAGGAGAACCAGCAGAAACGTCAATACATATTGTACGCAAAGGAATACCATACGCGAACGGATTGACTGCCTGCCCATGTTGACAGACCGGATTGATACCAAAGGAGAAGCCAACGTGTATTTCAGATAGGGATATATCGAAGCCAGTACCGGTAAGAAAACCAGCAGAGCTACCGATAGCCACAGGTCGAAGGGCGAATAGCTGATGGTATCACCGAACAACCGATTCATCCAGGGATGTGAGAGTTCGACAAGTACCCAGGCAATGAACAGAGCACTTCCTACCAACAGGAAGTTTTCGGTCCATATCTGCCGGAAAAGATGACTCCCTCTGGCTCCGAAGACCTTCTTCAGACCGTATTCCCTACCCCTCCGTAGCATCGTAATCAGATAGATATTGATGAAATTAAGGACACCGGCAAGCAATAACAGTACACATACCCCCCATAATATCCAGAAGTAAAAACGATTCCCTATAACAAACATATCGGTTTCATCATGTTGCATGCTCCGGTCCCAATAGATGTCCTCTACCGGAATGAATTCAAAAGTAAATTTCCGGCTGTCATATTGCGGAGGATTGATATAACGGGGAATCCTGCCGATTTCAGCCAGGTGATTCATGTCCGTTCCCGGGAAGAATGTATAAAATTCAAGTCCCATCCGGTTCCATGCATTATCATCCGATAACCGTTGGGAAAGAATCAGGTCAAAATTCAGGGAGGTCTTGTTGGATGGGCGGTCCAGCACGCCCTCTACAATTACATCCTTACCGTTGGAATACCGCAGGACTTTTCCTACCGGATTCGTATTTTCCCCGAATATCCTGGTGGCAAAATCCTTCATCAACAACGCCGAGTTGGGAGCTGCCAGGGAGGATTTACCTTGAACCAACGGGTAATGGAACAGTTGCAGGAATACACTGTCCGTTACGATGACTCTTGCCGCGAAGCGGTGATTCCCTTCCAGCACATAGTCCTGATTCAGCGGTATTACCTGGGTATAATGTTCGATACACGTCGGATCAATCCATACGCTATCCTGTTGATTGACAACCTGTCCCTGATAAGCGTTTCCCATGACTATGTTTTTCACTCCATACACATGTTCCCGGTCGATACAATGCGTATCTACCGTCTGCTCTTGGTGAAGGTATCGTGTCAAGACAATGCAACAAGCCAGACTGAACGACAAACCTATCAGGTTGATGAATGTATACGATTTGGCGCGTGTCAGGAAACGCCAGGCATAAATCAATGTTTTCATATCTTCGTTATCTTTTAGTTGACTAGACATCTGATACCAGTTGACCAGCCCCCTCGTTTTTAATTTTTAATTATTAATTATTAATTCCCTAAAGTACCAGCTCTTCCGCGTCGCCAAAGTTATCATATCCTGTCGTAATTACCCAATCGCCGGGTTGTAACCCTTCGGTAATTTCATACTGGACGGGGTTTTGGCGCCCGATGGTGATAGGTACTTTCACCGCACGGGTCTTGTCGGCATTCAATTTGTAAATCCAGTTTCCACCTGTCTGCTGGTAGAAATTGCCGCGTGAAACTACCAGCGCCTTTTCCGGTTGTCCCAGTTCAATCTGCACCCTGAAGCTCTTTCCCAGACGGACATTTTCCGGCAGGCTGTCCGTGAATACCAGGTCTACCTCGAACATGCGGTCCTTCACCTCAGGTACCACCTTCGTAACCTTCAGCGGATATTTCCGGTTCTGGTAAGAAATGGTGGCAGGAAGTCCGGTAGTAACCCGGTCGATGTAATACTCGCTGAGCGAGGTGTGTATCTTGAACTGGTCCATCACCTTCACTTCGGCAATGTTCTCTCCGGCACCGACTTTCTGGCCGGGAGTCACTTTCACGAAACTCAGTTGCCCGTCAATCGGAGCACGGACTACCAGTTCCTCTACCCGATTCTGACTCCGTTCCATCTTCTTATATTCCCGTTCCAGGTCATTCCGAAGCAGTTCCTTCCGGATAACCGTCATGGCCGAGTCGCTACGCAGGCTCTGTAGTTTCAAGCGGGTGGACGCCGTCTTGTAGTTGAATTCATCTTCCGAGACTTCCAGTTGGGCTTTGCTACGAATGCCCATCGTATATTCTTCTTTTTCGAGGGCATAACTCTTGCGGATTTTATTCAACTCGTATTCCGCTTCCAGCGTCTGCTGCTTCAGGGTCAAGCTCTTCTGCTCCATCTCCAGTTCCTTCTCTTGGTAAGAGATACGTTGTTTCTCCCATTCATCCCGCTGGTCTTCGATGTCGCGCATCAGGTTCGGATTGGTAAGCACCAGAATGGTGTCTCCTTGTTTCATGAGCTTACCTTCCTCGGCTACGATGCGATGTACATTCCCCTCTTCACGGGTATTGACAATGATGGTCATCATCGGTTGTACGATACCTTCTACATCTACGTATTCCAGGAAGTCGGCATGACGCACTTCGGCGGTCTGCACATTCTCCAGCTTGATACGTAACCGACGGGGACCTGCCGCCAATACAATGACATAGATGAGTCCGGCCAGCAGGACTATGCCGCCTATCAGGCTATAGCGGTAACGGATGTACCAGGGTTTCTTTTCCAGTTTTATATCCATAGGTTTTAGTTTTTAAGTTCGCTTTTACTTTTTCTTTTTGACGTCAAAAAGAAAAAGATAACAAAAAGGAAAAACGCCGGCTGCAGTTTTGAGGCGGCTACGAAACGTCTTCCGCCGGAAGCGCAGGAACTCGCTTCGCTCAAACAGCCTGCGCTTCTTTTCGTCGGAATCCGATTCTCCGCTCTTTCGCCTCAAAACAGAGGCCGGATTATTTTCAAATTGACTATCAATGTTAGTATATCAATTCTCACTAATACTAGTCATTCTATACAGGCTCTCACTCTACTATTAACTGAGCAACTTACCGGTAATAGCATGCTTATAAGTGCCCTATAGCTCGGTCGGAAGATTATGCCACAACGGACGGTCGTGTTCAAAATCATACTGCGTCATGCTCCGCAGGCCGTAATAAAGCGTCCAGTACGTCTGCATGGCCGTCATATAGTTCCGGCGTGCCGCATCCTTTTCGGTAGTGGCGGCGTTCAGGTCGAGGATGGTCGATTTGCCCAACAGGTACAGCCGCAAGGCCACTTCATAACGTTTCTGTGCCGTACGGTCCGTCTTGGCGGCTACCAGTACCTGCCGGCCTTGCAGGTTGAATTGCCGTACCATCTTGCGTACATTCAGCTCGAAATCGGTCATTCCCTGTGCCACTTGGGTTTCTACCAGTTCTACCTGCGATTTCGCCACACGCACTTTTCCTTTTCCTCTTCCCCAGTCCAATATCGGAATGGCGATGGAAAGACTGACGTATTGTTGGTCGAGCGGGTCACGGTACGATTCCTTGAACTTGTCCGATGTCTGCGACAGACCGAACTGCAGATACAGGTCTGCCTTCAGTCCCCGGGAGGCCCTGGCCGAAGCCAGCTGACTACGGCTTTCCAGACGAAGACGCTGGTACATATCCATGTCGGGACTGTTGGCGTAAGCCTGGCGGAGCGCTTCATCCAACGGAATCTCGAACGAAGGAAGACTGTCCGAAGGTGCTACTTCTATCGTCACATCTTCCCGGATGCCCAGAAAGGAACGGAACGTCAGCATGGCATCCTCCACTTCGATGCGTGCCTGCATCAGGTTCGTTTCTTCGTTCAGCTTGTTCACCTCCAGTTGCAGCATCTCGTTTTCGGTGATATTCCCGATGTTATACCGTCCGCTTGCATATCGGTACAAGGTATCGGCCGATGCATAGTTCGCGGCCGCAATGTTGAGGTTCGTCTGGGCGGTTGCCAACGAATAGAACAGTTCGCAGGTTTTCGAAGCAATGAGTTCCAACGTTTCCGCGTAGGCTTTCCCCGCCTCACGGAAACGGACCGGCTCAATGCGTTTGTCCCATTTCAGGTAATTGTACCCGAAGAGGGACTGGCTATAGCCGATGGATATCGGTTGGGTACTATAGGCGGTCGAACCGGTTCCCAGCTCATCCATACGCTGGCTGGAAGTCTGAATAAAAAAATTACCTCCTGTCAACGAAAGGTTCTGGCTGATTTGAAGACCCAAATCAGTACTGAGTTGGTTTTGCCTGATGAATAATTCGGTTCCGTCGGGTTGGGTTACCTTATTAATCTGTCGGTTCAGATACGGGTTGGATATAAGCGATACCGAAGGCAGGTAATTGGCCCGGAAAGAGCGGTAGCTCCAATAGGCCGACCGATACGTATGTCGGGCCGCCTGCGCTTCGGGCGATTGCTCCTGCGCCAATGCGATGGCATGGTCGAGGGTAAATACCTGTCTATCTGTTTCCGTCTGTGCCGAAAGGGTAATTCCGGAACAGGCCAACAGCCATAGCATCCATTTCCTTTTCATAGTCGTCATTTCATGCAATTTTACACAAAGACAGATTCAAAAACCGTGCCATCGAAACAACCTGTTAATTATCAGACAGATATAAAAACTTTCTATTCATCGTTTCCGTGCGATTCCGCACAAAAATCGTGCGAAATCGCACACACAACACAACGGATTTTATCGTATCTTTGTCTGCATAATACAACATACGCATGAATACCACCACACCCAAGGAAATGGAAGAAAAAGGAAAAATTCTGATTATAGACGATAACGAAGACGTATTGTTCGCTTTGAATCTGTTGCTGGAACCTTACATGGAGAAGATTAAGGTTACCACGCAACCCACACGCATCAAACACTTCATGGAAACCTTCCAGCCCGATGTCATCCTGCTGGACATGAACTTCTGCCGCGATGCCATCAGCGGACAGGAAGGTTTTGATTACCTGGAAGAGATTCTGGGTATCGACCCGAAAGCGATTGTGATTTTCATGACCGCCTATTCCGATACGGAGAAAGCGGTCCGTGCCATCAAGGCCGGTGCCACCGATTTCATCTCGAAGCCGTGGGAGAAGGAGAAGCTACTCGCTACCCTCTTCTCGGCCGTCAAGCTCAGCAAGTCCAGAAAAGAAGTAGACCGCCTGCAGGAACAGGTTACGGCTTTGCGCAACGATGCTTCCCTGCCTGAACTCATCGGCGAATCTCCGGCCATGCGTCAAGTCAAGGACACGATTTTCCGTCTCTCGGATACAGATGCCAATATCCTGATTCTGGGCGAAAACGGTACCGGAAAGGATTTGGTGGCCCGGATGCTGAAACATTTCTCTCCCCGTGCTACGGAAGCCTTCGTCACCATCGACTTGGGGAGCATTCCGGAACAGTTGTTCGAGAGTGAACTTTTCGGTTATGAGAAAGGGGCCTTTACCGATGCCCATAAAGCTAAGCCCGGACGGATGGAAATGGCTTCGGGCGGCACGCTTTTCCTCGATGAAATCGGGAACTTGTCGCTTCCGATGCAGGCCAAATTGCTGACGGCATTGGAAAAACGGCAGATTGTCCGCCTGGGTGCCGTAGAGCCTGTCCATATCGATGTGCGGCTGATTTGTGCCACCAATGCCCAGTTGCTGGATAAAGTACACGAAGGCTCGTTCCGTCAGGACCTGCTTTATCGCATCAATACCATCGAGTTGCACATCCCTCCGCTCCGTGAACGGGGAGAAGACATCATCCTGCTGGCCCAGCATTTCCTGGATACCTACAACCGGAAATACCATAAATCCATCACCGGACTGAACCGCGAAGCCCGCAACAAGCTGCTGAAGTATGCCTGGCCGGGCAATGTACGCGAGCTTCAGCACATCCTCGAACGGGCGGTCATCTTGAGCGAGAACCACATCCTGCGCCCCGAAGACTTCCTCCTGCCGAAGCAGAAAGGACAAGCCAGGGATTTCGATGACGAGGAACTGAACCTGGAGAAACTGGAACGCCGGGCCATCGAACGGGCGCTCCGTCAGAGTGGAGGGAATTATTCCCTGGCCGCCGAGATGCTGGGCATTACCCGTTTCGCCCTTTACCGGAAAATCGACAAACTGAACCTGTAGCCTATGAAAACCTTCTCGTATTGCCTCCTGACCCACATCCTCGCCCTGGTAGTCTGCGTTGCCGTAGGGGTAGTCGGCTTCGTGCACGGGCTTTTGTTTTCCAGCTTCGCCTGTACATTGATAAGTATCGGCATCTGCTTCAGCATGTACCGCATCCAGCGGAGAACGGTGGAGAACCTGAAGCGGACCATCGCCTGTCTGAAACGGAAGGATTTCAGCGGTATCGTTCTGCCGGCCTTCGCTGACAAGGAAATCCGGGAACTTTCTTCGGAACTGACGGAGGTCATCCAGGAACTCAAAGAAAGCCTGCTGGATGAGGAAGCCAAATACCAGTATTACGAAAATCTCTTGAATAAGGTAGATACGGCGGTCATCGTCTGTAGCGCTACCGGAAGGATTGACTGGATGAACAAGACGGCACTCCACCTGTTGGGCGATACAGCTACCCTTCCCGGCGAGATTCCCGAAGCACTGGAACAACATCATCAGATTGTCCGCCTGAACAACCAGACACCCGGCCTGGAACTGGCCGTCTCGTCTACACTGATTACCATCAAAGGAAGGGAACGCAGCATCATCACCTTGAAGAATATCCATTCGGCATTGGAAAAGACGGAGATGGAGGCATGGCAGAAACTGATCCGGGTACTCACCCACGAAATCATGAACTCCATCACACCGATTATTTCCTTGTCGGATACCTTGAGCGAACGGAGCCGGGAATATCCGCAGAGCGAACACACCCGTACCTCCATCTCGCAGGGACTGGACATCATCCACCGGCGTTGCAAGGGACTGATGGAGTTCGTAGAGAATTACCGGAAGCTGACCCGTGTCTCACCCCCGGTCAAGACCTGCATCGAAGTGGATGCTTTCTTTGAAGATTTGAAAGGTTTGGTGGCCGAGCACTACGTCCGTTTCCGGGTGGCAAAAGAAGGGATGGTCTGGAACGCTGATAGACCTCAGATGGAACAGGTCTTCCTGAATCTCCTGAAGAATGCCCGCGAAGCCTGTAGCCGGCGGCCGTCACCGGAAGTGGAAGTGGTTGCGGAGCCGATGACAAACGGCATCCGTTTCCTTGTATCGGATAATGGAGAGGGGATTTTACCCGAAGTGAAGGAACGTATCTTCGTCCCCTTCTTTACCACCAAACCGAACGGTTCGGGTATCGGACTCAGCCTGTGCCGCCAGGTTGTTTCCTTGCACGGCGGACGAATCTACGTAGAATCGGAACTGGGGAAAGGCACCCGCTTTGTCATGGAATTGCCCCGGTAAAAATAGAAAACGCACTTTGACATACTCGATAATGGATAAACCACGGGTATAAATCACCGAAACAAGATGTAGGGACGCACGGCTCGTGCGTCCTAATAAACACATTCGAGCCCCAAAATCCAGATGCCCCATCATGCCCGATACAAGGCCCCATTCAACAAGTAAGGGCGAGAAACCCTCGCCCTTACACAACTGATAGTCCTTCTTTATAAATTCCCCATCAATAACTCAACTTGATTCCGGCAAAATATGAACGCGGCATGCCCGGTCCGTAGATGTAGCCCGAGTCACGGTCGGCACCCTGGTCGAAATCATCCTGGTACGCATTGAAGAGGTTCTGTACACCCGCGTTTACCTGCAGGTTGATGCTCTTGTAAAGCTTGAAATCATACCCTACTTTCAGCCCCACATCCATGAACTTGCGGGTCTTTTCCGTCCGGTTTTCCGAGATATACCCCTTGTGGTGTTCCACCAGCATGCTTCCGGTATAGGTACCCGACAAGGCCACGGTCAACGGCGTAATCGGGTTGTAGGTCATCGTGAAATAACCGTAGGCATCCGGTGTACGGAACATCCGTTTTTCCGGAGCCACATCGCCGGCATCGCTCCACGAACGGGCTTCCTTGTACTCGGCTTTCTGGAGGGTGACTCCGGCCTGCAATTGCCAGATGTTGCGCCAGGCCAGCTTACCTTCCACCGTCAATCCGTATACCGTGGCTCCTTTCTCATTGCCACGTTCAATCATCAGCACCCCGTTTTCCACGCCCAGGTCGGTCAGGGCAAACACGTCCGAAAGGTCGGTATAGAAACCTTCCACCAACAGGTTGCCCTGCCAGTCGCCCCAGCTATGATACATATCGGCCGAGAGGCTCAAGCTCTGCGATTTCTCTTCCTTCAGGTCATCGGCCAGTTTGATCATCGACACGTTTCCACCCACGTTGGCAATGTGCAGGTCCTCGTCGAAGGCCTGCGGCGCACGGAAACCGAACGAATAGCTGGCACGCAAGTTGATGTTCTCGGTCGGATTATAGCGCAGGTTCACACGCGGGCTGAATACCGGATGGTCCAGCAGGTTGTGCTTGTCCAGACGGCCGCCGATGAGGAAACTCCATTGGTCGTTTTTCCATTCGTTCTGGGCGAAGGCACTCACGATGCGCACCTCCTGGTCCGTATACCGCTTGTAGCCCCACATGTTGTCCTTCAGATTGTCCTGGTTGTATTCCAGACCGGCGGTCAGGTCGGCCGGCATGAAGAGGCAACGGTCAAAATGGAAACCGTATTGTGTTCCGGCAACCCAAGTCAGGTCGGTCGTCGCGCCGTAGGCATTCAGGTCCTGTCCGCCTCCGTAGTAGCTGTCCCGTTTGATGTGCTGGGCCGAAGCATACACACCCAGGCGATGTTTCTCGTTGGGTGAGAAATAATCGAATTTCAGTCCCCCGGTATTGATGCTATGCTCCGTCTGTTCGGCGATGTTCGCTTCATGAGCCGGACGGTCCAGCATGTCGCCACCCCGGCGGAACTCCTCCAGATGATGGTACTCGAAAGTCAGTTTCGAATAGGTGCTGGTCTTGATGTACGAACGGAAACCTACCGTCTGGTTCTCCAGCTTCGGAAGTTCCGTATATCCGTCACCGTCGTGGTCGTAGCCGCTCCGTTCGCGGTTCTGACCGAAAAGCGCCAGCCCCATCTTCTGGTCATCCGTCACCAGCGAGGCGTTCACCATCGTATTGTTCTCGAACACGTTCAGACCGCCGATTCCGGTCAGCGTGTGTGAAAGTTGTGCCGAGTTACGGCTCGGTTCCTTGGTGATGATGTTGATGGTACCCGCAATAGCCGATGAGCCGAACAGGGCTGAGCCGCCGCCACGCATCACTTCCACGCGGTCAATCATGTTGGCCGGAATCTGTTCCAGCCCATATACGCCCGAGAGCGCGCTGAAGATGGGACGCGAATCAATCAGAATCTGAGTATACGGACCGTCCAGTCCGTTGATACGTACCTGCTGATACCCGCAATTCTGGCAATTGTTCTCCACCCGCACTCCCGGCTGGAAATTCAGTCCCTGCGCCAGACAAGTGGAATTGGTATTCTCGAAGGTCTGCATCGACATCACGTTCACCAGTGTCGGTGCCATGCGTCGGGTCGTCTCGTTCCGGTTGGCCGAAACCACCACTCCCTCGATGGCAATCAGGTCCTCTTCGATTTCAAAATTCAACTCGATGGTCTGACCTTTCTTCAGGGCGACCTCCTTCTGTACCGTCTTGTACCCTACCGAAGAGACTACCACGGTAAATGTCCCTTCTTTCAGGTTCTTCATGAAATAATGCCCGGTGGCATCCGTAGTGGTTCCGATGGTAGTTCCCTTCAAAGCCACACTGATGAACGGCAGATGCTCTCCCGAATATTTGTCTACTACGTGACCGATCAGGTTCGCATCCGACCCGTCAGTCACCGGTTCATACGCATACGCGTGTTGTGGAAACAATATACAAATTGCTCCCCATAAGATAATGGTAAGTATTTTCATGAGTTTAATGTTTCGTTTGTAATTCATTTACAGCCGTTTCACGCCAGAAACGGCACTTTTCCAGACTTACAGACGAACAGGAGGAGCCCGCAGGTAATGGCTCCGGCTTTCACGGAGCACAGGTTTGCCGCTCGTCGGGTTGACTATCAGAACGGCAAGCAGAATCAGCCACAAAGGTAAATCTACCGAAGTGGATTCATTACCCGAAGAAACGATGGCAGACAGATAGAGAATGGTCTCGTATTGAGCCTTCGTATGGGCGTGCCCGGTATGGAAAGGATGCGAGTGCACGATGACCACTCCGTTCACCACGTGCGAGTGGGTGAACAGTGTGATACCGCACCAGTATAATGAGAACAGTAGCAGTAGGAACCACCCTGTTTTTCTGTATTCCTTTCTTTTCATCGATTCGGGTCTTTCGAGCCGGCAAAATTACTCATTTCCCCGTCATCCGCAAAATTCCTTACAAGGTATTTGCATGGTTTATAGTTGATTTTGCAAAATCATACAATTCCGTTGATAAGTAGGGACGCACGGTCCGTGCGTCCGGAATACCGTATTACATATAACAGACCTTTTAATTGTCTCTATACAAGGAGTCAGGACATATATATCATACACGAACTAAAATGTATCATCAGTCGATGAAGAGGCAGACGCACGAAGCGTGAGTCCCTACATGAAGACGTAATCGAAACAACATTACTTCAAATCCCCCAAAGAGCCTAAAAAATGAGCGGAATAGATTGAATAAATATATTTTCCCGATAGCCTTCTCTTCACAACTCTCCTGCATCGAGCGGCTATTGGGTGCAAAGACCGCATGATTCTCGCGGAACCCTTTGACAGAAAAAGTATAATAGCAGAACACTCCGTATTCGTTCAACAATTTACGGAGCTTGGCCGTATGTCCGCGTCGGGAAGCCGCCAGCCGGCCGCATTGGGCTTTCCGGCTTCCACGATGTCCTCCTTCTCCCAGGCACGTATCCGGTCAGCCGGAAAAGGACTTTTAAGGTCTCTTTGGTTTCATTCCCGGACGATTTGGAAAGCTATTTCCGGGCGGTTTGCATGGTTTGACGAAGAAATTTCCTACATTTGCGGAAATCTTTTAAAAACATGCAACCGTGAAAAAGAAACAGAAACCATCCACTCAGTTACGTTTCCGCCGATGGAGCCGGAACGCCTACGGTGCCTTTGCCAGCATCGGGCGTAGCGTCACCATCGGATGCCTGCGTGCGGACATGACCGACGTATCGCTCCGGAAACAGGGGGGCACGGTGCAGACAATCTCCAATTCTATGACCATTGAAACATTGAAGCAACAGGTACTGGGAGGGCTTGACATATCGCCCGAACAGGCCGCCTGGCTGGCCAACACGGCCGACCGCGAGGCCCTCTACACGGCCGCGCACGAGATTACCCGAGCCCGCGCCCAGCGTGAGTTCGACATGTGTTCCATCATCAACGCCAAATCCGGCAAGTGTCCGGAGAACTGCAAATGGTGCGCACAGTCTGCACATTACAAGACCCAAGCCGAAACCTACGATTTGTTACCGGCCCGGCAATGCCTGGAACATGCCCGGTACAACGAACGGCAAGGTGTCAACCGTTTCTCGCTGGTCACCAGCGGACGGAAACCTTCCTCCAGACAACTCGCACAACTCTGCGAAACCACCCGCCATATCCGGCGGCATTCCTCCATTCAATTGTGTGCTTCCTTAGGGCTCCTCAACGAAGACGAATTGCGGGCCTTATACGATGCCGGCATCACCCGCTACCATTGCAACCTGGAGACCGCTCCCTCCTACTTCGCCCACCTCTGCAGCACACACACCCAACAGGAAAAAATCGATACCCTACAGGCTGCCCGCAACGTGGGCATGGACATCTGTTGCGGCGGTATCATCGGCATGGGCGAAACGATGGAACAACGCATCGAGTTCGCCTTTACCCTGAAGCACCTGCACGTGGAGTCCATCCCCATCAACCTGCTCAGCCCCATTCCGGGAACACCCTTGGAAAACCAGCCGCCCTTGAGCGAAGAAGAGGTGCTGGTCACCATCGCCCTGTTCCGCTTCATCAATCCTACCGCTTACCTCCGTTTTGCCGGCGGACGCTCCCAGCTCAGCCACGAAGCCGTACAGAAGGCCCTGTACATCGGCGTCAATTCCGCCATCGTGGGCGACCTGCTCACCACCCTCGGCTCGAAGGTTTCGGACGACAAGAAACTCATCCGCGAGGCAGGCTATACCTTCGATTCCGCCCAGTTCGACAGGGAGCATCTGTGGCATCCGTACACCTCCACCACCCGTCCGCTCCCGGTCTACAAGGTGAAACGGGCTTCGGGAGCCACCATCACCATCGAGGACCCGGAAGACCCCGACAAGGAACGCACGCTCATCGAGGGAATGTCCTCGTGGTGGTGCGCTGTACACGGCTACAACCATCCGGTCCTGAACCGTGCCGCCGAAGAGCAGCTGAGCCGCATGTCGCACGTCATGTTCGGCGGACTCACACACGACCCGGCCATCGAACTCGGCCGGTTGCTGCTGCCCCTGGTCCCCCCTTCCCTGCAAAAGATATTCTATGCCGATTCGGGCTCTGTAGCCGTCGAAGTCGCCCTGAAGATGGCCGTACAGTACTGGTACGCCAAGAGCCTGTCCGGAGCCTCGGAAGCGCGCCTGGCCCGGAAAAACAATTTCATCACCATCCGTAGCGGCTACCACGGCGATACCTGGAATGCCATGTCCGTATGCGACCCCGTCACCGGCATGCACTCCCTCTTCGGTCCCGCGCTTCCGGTCCGTCATTTCGTCCCTCAGCCCCGTTCCCGTTTCGACGGCGAATGGAATCCGGACGACATCCTGCCGTTGAAAGAAGCCCTCGAAGCCCATGCCGATACCCTGGCCGCCCTGATTCTGGAACCCATCGTACAGGGAGCCGGAGGCATGTGGTTCTACCATCCGCAATACCTGCGTGAAGCCGCCCGCCTCTGCCGGGAACATCAGGTCCTGCTCATCTTCGACGAGATAGCCACCGGCTTCGGACGTACCGGCAAGCTCTTTGCCTGGGAACATGCCGGTGTGGAACCGGACATCATGTGCATCGGCAAAGCGCTCACCGGAGGGTATCTCACCCTCTCGGCCGTACTCGCCACCAACCAGGTAGCCGACACCATCTCCAACCATACCCCCGGCGTCTTCATGCACGGTCCTACCTTCATGGGAAATCCGCTGGCCTGTGCCATCGCCTGCGCCTCTGTCCGCCTGCTCACCTCGCCGGAATACGACTGGCAAGGCAAGGTACAGCGCATCGAGGCCCAACTGAAGACCGAACTCGCTCCGGCCCGTGAACTCCCCCAGGTAGCCGATGTCCGTGTCCTGGGTGCCATCGGTGTCATCGAGACCCGTGAACCCGTCGACATGGCCCGAATGCAGAGACGCTTCGTCGAAGAAGGTATCTGGGTACGTCCGTTCGGCAAATTGGTGTACCTGATGCC
>ERZ773133.1966-NODE-1966-length-20557-cov-9.743879_pt1 | contig 20557 bp, 15 predicted proteins | sample MGYA00580861_ERZ773133 | MGnify/ENA primary metagenome ERZ773133 (study PRJEB29015, sample SAMEA2737844) | human gut metagenome | biome: human gut; feature: human-associated habitat; material: faeces | place: China | collected 2012 ...
TCTACTGTCTTATGAAAGTTAAGGCAGAGAGTGATGAACTGTATGAGGAATTAATCGTGTATATCGGGAAGGCCTAGAATATAATGAATTTACAGGCCAATTGAAATCCATCATTATGCCAGTATACCAATCCGCACAAAATTGTGGTTTTGGAAACTGGATTTACGAGGTGAGCTAGATGAAGGTACATAACAAATTAGTTAGAGATAAAATACCGGAAATAATAGAAAAAGACGGAAAGACTTGTGTAACTCATATTCTCTCAGGCGAGAAATATATAGTAGCATTGGAGACGAAGCTTAACGAAGAGGTGGCAGAGTATCAGGCTGATAAGAACCTTGAAGAAATGGCTGGTGTACTTGAAGTTCTTCAGGCGATATGCGTGGCAAGAGGTTATAGCTTGGATGAGCTTGAGACGATGAGAGCAAAGAAAGCTGATGAACGTGGTGGATTTAAGGATAAAGTATTTTTGGAATATGTTGAATAATGGGGAATGATTATGCATGAGCAGGTTGCAGGCTTTAAGGACATTCATACAGATATGCATTTCCTTCAATATCAACGGGAATATATAGTTTTCCTGTTGAGTTGGCAGCAAAGATTGCGGTACATACAGTAAACCGGTTCTTGCAGGATAATCCGGATTGTTTTGACCTGGTGGAATGGGTGCTATTTGATACTCATACTGAATCAGTGTATGAAGATGAGGTTGATAAGATATATTAAAAGATTAATCGGTTTAAGATTGGTTTGATTTACTCTGCTTAAACCGATTATTTAACCAATCAAGACTCCAAACTGCTATAAAATAGGGCTTATGATTGGTTTAATAGGGTCAAATTTAACTGATTTAAAAAGTTGCAATCTATTTACGGATGAAATAGGACATTTCTTTCTAAAAATAGTATGTTTATGGTATACTAGTATAATCCACTTTAGATAACAAACTATTTTAATACATATTCCTATTATGGTACAATTGAACCATCGGAGGTGCCAATTATGCCACATATCACATATTTGGCGTATCAGAAGCATGAAGCATGTTTCGATATTCCATAGGCGTACATCCGTATTTCTTGCGGAATAGCTGAAAGAAAAAGCTGGTATTCTGATATCCGACGGCAAGGCTGATATCATTTGTGGAAAGTGCGGTGCTCCTTAACAGTTTTGTCGCCTGAGAAAGCCGCTGTGTCTGGACCAGCTCTTTGTAAGTGGTTCCGGTATGCTGGCGTATGTAGGAAGAGAGATAGTTTGGGTGCATATTAAAAAACTCAGCTGTAGAAGAAAGGGTACAGTCCGCAAAGTTTGTTTCGATATATCGGAGTATGGTATAAATCTGATCCACAGAGGCGTGATCCAGAACCATATCGTGCTGGAAAAGATTAATCATCTCGCAGGTAATCAGCGTAAAAAGACTGTCTAAAAAAGGTCCGGATGTTACGGACGGAGAATAAAATTCACAGAGAAACTGGTTGGCAAGATCTGCCAGCCGGTTTTGTTTTTGTTCCGGGGAAAAGACAATATACCTGCTTTCCTGCATCGTGGTGTTCAGAGCCTCAATGAAAAAGTGTGTAAGGTAATTATCCTGAGACAGGCGTTCAAAAAAAGTACCGTTCAGATATTCGCGCGTCAGCAGAAAATTGATGATAATATCATTTTCTGAACATCTTTTGACAGAATGAGGGGCATTCTGGCTGATCAGAACCATCTGCCCGGCTTTTAGCCTGAATGTAGTCTTATTTATCGTCATTGTGCAGGAACCAGAATAAATATAACTCAACTCCAGCCACTCATGGATATGCAGAGGTACGTTTTCAAAACGATCCTGTTTTACAACAGCGAAGTTGTAATAACTCGGAAGAACTTTCTTTGAAAGAAATAAAGAACGCAGATCTTCAAGGTTCGTATCAAAACGGTAACAGGGTGTATCAAACTTACCGCTGGCAACAGGAAATTGTGAATAATCTTTCTTTACACCGTTCAGACGATGGGTTTCTTCGGGAGTGTGCTGCTTCAGAAATTGATTCAATGTAGATAATGTCATCATATATATTCTCTCCTTTTCGAGATATGAATGAACTGTGATTATGGTCATCAGCAGTTTATTTAACCTGTCTAAAATATACCATATTGGGGGCAAAGGTGTACAGAGTAATCTCGGATATTTATTAAGTTTGGTCGGTAAATCACTTATGTTTCGTTGATGTAATTTTAGTCTGTATAAAGTAAGATATCAGTAAGAAAAGGAGGCATAGGTTAGGATGAAGATATTTTTTGCAGTAGTGGTGATTGTTTTATTATTTGTAATCGGTGCGACATTATATGTCTACAAAAAAAGTGCCATGTTTTTGCCGGCACTTCTTGGCATCTGCGGATTTCCAAAAATAAAGGAAAGCAGCTATTACGATGAAAACGGACATTTCCGTCCAGGAACGGGGGAGGACAAAGTTGGATTTTTCATGCAGCATCCGGTATTCGGCGGTTTTAAACATATGTTTTTCAATGTGGAGGACAACGTGCTGAAAGCTATTGCGCCTGTAAAGTATAAGGATTTTTTAAAGGCGCAGGGTCGTGAGGAACAATTGGATGCAGCCTTGGAATCTTTCCATTATCTAACCGGACTTGTTGAGAAAGGTCAGGCAAGGCTGGTGCCGGATCTGTATCCTGCGGAAGCAGTGAATAGTCATCCGTACAGGTCACATCTGACGGGAATGTTTTATCAGGGACAACAGGGAAAACCACTTGCCATTGTAGTTCCGGGAGGCGGATTTATCAGTAATGTAACTGATTGCGAGGGGTATCCTGCGGCGATGAAGCTGCATAAAATGGGATATTCTGTTTTCGTCATAAGTTATCCGGTCGGCAGGCAGCTGGGTGAGACAGAACAGGTGAAGCAGGGACAGGCTGCCGCGAGGGAACTGACACAAGTGATCCGATATCTGACGGAGCATCAAAAACAGTTTTATGTAAACATGGATGATTATGCCATCTTTGGTTTTTCAGCAGGAGGACTTATGACCACGGCGTATTCATTTGCAAATTATGAGGACTGCTGCCACAAGAATCATCTGCCAAGACCGAAGGTGATCTTCCCTATGTATGGTCTGGACTGGAATATCAAAGCTTTGCCGGAGGACAAAGGACTGGCGGTATTTTCTATCGTAGGGCGGGGTGATGAGTTCGGTTTTGCAAATGTGGAAGATAAACTGCCGGAATTAGAGAAGGTACTGGGCAAAGAAAATGTGTCAGTTAAAATCATTGACGGTCTGGGACATGGATTTGGCATTGGATATGAAACAAAAGTGAAAAACTGGCTTCAGGAAGCGGTATCCTTCTGGGAAGCCCACAGATAACAGAGGGTAAGATTTATTTAAGGAGGATTTCATAATGAGTAGAAACTTGAAAGAATTAATCAGAGAGATGACGCTGGAGGAAAAAGCAGGACTTTGTTCGGGCGCGGATTTCTGGAACACAATGGGAATCGAAAGATTAGGGATTCCGTCCGCTATGATGACAGACGGCCCGCATGGTCTGCGCAAACAGGAAGGAGCGGCGGATCATCTCGGCCTGAATAAAAGTGTGAATGCAGTATGCTTCCCGGCAGCCTGCGCCACGGCATCCAGTTTTGACGTGGAACTGATGGAACGTATGGGACAGATCCTTGGTGATGAGTGTCAGGCTGAGAACGTGAGCATGCTCCTCGGTCCTGCGGTTAATATCAAACGAAGTCCTCTCTGCGGAAGGAATTTTGAATATATGTCCGAAGATCCTTATCTGACAGGTAAGATGGCGTCAGCATATATCCGGGGCGTACAGTCGAAAGGCATCGGAACCAGTATGAAACATTTCGCCGTGAATAATCAGGAAACAGACCGTATGCAGATATCGTCGGAAGTATCGGAACGGGCTTTCCGGGAAATTTATCTGCCGGCTTTTGAGGAGGCGGTGAAGAAAGCGCAGCCAAAGACTGTGATGTGCAGCTACAATAAGATCAACGGAGTATTTTCTTCAGAGAATAAGAAGCTTCTGACAGATATCCTGCGAGATGAGTGGGGATTTGAAGGATATGTGGTCAGTGACTGGGGAGCTGTAAATGACCGGGTGAAAGGGCTGAAAGCCGGTCTTGATCTGGAGATGCCGGGATCAGAGGGATATAATACAAGAAAGATTATCCGGGCAGTGGAGAATGGAGAGCTGGAGGAGGAGATTCTTGACAGAACGGTAGAGCGCATACTGAAAGTAGTCTTCTCCTACGCAGATAACCGGAAAGCAGAGACTGTATTTGATAGGGAAAAGGATCACAAGGCAGCGGCAGATATCGAAACAGAGTGTGCCGTACTTCTGGAAAATAAGGGGGCGCTGCCGCTGAGAAAAGAACAGAAAATAGTCTATATCGGGGAATTTGCAAAGAAACCGCGCTACCAGGGCGGGGGATCGAGCCACATCAATACGGACAGCGTAGTGTCAGCTCTGGAAACTGCGGTGAGAAAAGGCAGGGCAGTGGAGTATGTGAAGGGCTTCTCGTCAGAGCGTGACGAAATGACAGAAGAAGAACTGAAACAGGCGTGTGAAGCGGCTGCGGGAGCAGATGCAGTTGTAATCTTTGCCGGACTGCCGGACAGCTTTGAATCGGAAGGATATGACAGAACATCCATGGAACTGCCAAAGTGTCAGAATCGTCTTATAGAGGTTGTGGCTGAGATACAGAAGAATGTGGTGGTGGTCCTACATAACGGAAGTCCCGTAGAAACTCCGTGGGCTGAGTCTGTAAATGCCATTCTGGAGATGTATCTGGGAGGAGAAGGCATCGGGGAGGCCAGCGACCGGCTGTTATTCGGGGAGGCGAACCCGGGGGGACGTCTGGCGGAGACTTTCCCATATCGTTTGGAAGACAATCCGAGTTACCTGAATTTCCCCGGAGACGGCAGGACTGTTCTCTATGGAGAAGATATCTTTGTCGGATACCGCTACTATGATGCGAAGAAAGTACCGGTGCGCTGGGCATTCGGACATGGTCTGTCATATACGGAATTCAGCTACAGCAATATGAAACTCTCTTCTGTAGAAATGAAGGATGGAGATGTTCTGAGGGTAAGCATTGATGTGGAGAATACAGGAAAGATGGCAGGAAGTGAAGTAGTTCAGCTCTATGTCAGCGACAAAGACAGCACCGTGCCAAGAGCAGTGAAGGAACTGAAAGGGTTTGCGAAAGTATTTCTGAATCCGGGTGAGAAGAAGACGGTTACAATGGAGCTTTGTGCGAGAGATTTTGCTTACTACGAGACAAAGATTCACGACTGGTATACTCCGTCAGGTACATATGAGATCCAGATCGGACATGCCAGTGATGATATAAGAGAAACTGCCAAACTTTCATTTACTACAGATGTATCGCTGCCGTTTACTGTAGATATGACCACGACAATGGGAGAGTTAATGAGCCACCCGAAGACAGCAGGAAAAATGATGGAGTATCTTGAGGGGATATCACAGGGAGAAGAATCAAAGAAAGAAGAAGGAGAAGTAGAACTTGTGACTCCGGAAATTATAGCCCAGATGCCGCTGAAGTCATTTCTGAGTGTGATTCCAGGTGAAGCGATTGAACAGATGATTGTAGAGTTGAATTCTCTGTGTGCAGAAGAGGGAAAGTGAGAATAAAATATGAATCAAGATAAGATAAAAATGAGAGAAAAGCTGTCATTTGCAATGGCAAACTTTGGAAACATTCCGATTATGACACTGATCAACGGATATTTACTAATTTTTTATACCAATATATGCGGCTTGAGTCCTGCTGCATGTGCGACACTGTTCCTGATCGCACGCTTTCTAGATGCCATTAACGATCCGTTAGTTGGATTTATAATCGACCATCTTCCGACCAGAAAAATGGGACATTTCCGACCGACATTGATTCTGGGAACAATTCTGTGTAGCGTCAATTTCCTTCTGCTTTGGTTTGGACCTATGTTATCAACATCGGGGAAACTGGCAATCGCATATGTATCGTATATTCTGCTTGGTGTGTTGTTCCCAGTCATGGATATTTCGCTGAACAGTCTTCTGCCGGTTATGACAGAAGATATGAAAGAAAGGAACAGCTTAAGTACAATCAAAGGGCTTGCATATGTGATCGGGGCGCTTGTAATCGGTGTGGCAGCTCCACTTATTCTTGGAGATACTTCTAACAAACAGGGATATATTAATCTTGTTCTGATCATGACAGCAGTGATTTTTTTCTTCTCTATTATAGGAACCATGGGAGTAAAAGAACGTGTAAAACCACAGATGGAGAACAGCTATTCTGTAAAAGAATTATTCAAGATTCTCAGTCAGAAGCCGGTGTACATTACATTCCTTGCTGTACTGTTATATTCGATTGGAAGCAATATCGTGAATGCAGCAAATACATACTTTTATACATATATTTTTGAAGACCTGACGTTGGCGTCTATTATTACGCTTATTACATGTGTTGCTGTTTTTCCGGCTACAATGGTCATTGGTAATCTGATTGGAAGGTTTGGAAAGAAGAAAATGTATGCGATTGGACTTGCACTTGCAGGACTTGCACCAATCATCCGTCTGTTGGATGTGAGGAGCATTCCCCTTCTTATTGTCTCTGTATTGATTGCAGGAATAGGAGCCGGCTTTGCAGCACCTCTTAATTATGGAATACAGGCAGATAATACAGATTATATCGAAGTGTCTATGGGAATTAGGGCAGAAGGTGCTGTCGCATCTCTTTCCAGCTTTGTCTCCAAGTGTGCAATGGGAATCGGTGGTGCGATTCCGGGGTATCTGCTGCAGTTAGCAGGATTTGACAGTAAGGCGGCAGTACAGAATGACGATGTGATTAATGTGATCGTCCTCTGTGTGCTAATATTGCCGGCAATCGTAAATGTGGTGGCCATTGTGATCTTCTCAAAAGGTTATCCTATTACCAAGGAAAAATTGAATGAGCAGACATATCTGTTGAGGGAGAAACGGTCAAAAGCGGGAATAAGTGAATAAGAATGATAGAGAAGGAGTATCAGCATGGGAAAGATTTATGCGGCAAAAACAAATCATATCACAAATCCGATAGGGTTTAATATGGATACTATTGCATTTTCATGGAAAGTGAAAGGATGCAGGGGACAGAACCAGAAACATGCAAGGATTGTAATCAGCAAGAATAAAACCTTTACAGATATCTGTTACGATACAGGTGAAACAGAGTTGGACAGCCTCTCTACAAGAGTAGAATTTGAAATACAGCCGTATACAAGATATTACTGGAAGGTCATTGTTGCAACAGATGTAGAGGAAGTAATCGAATCAGATGTACAGTTTTTTGAGACTGCCAAAATGGATGAACCATGGACTGGAAGATGGATTACTTGTGACAGCAGTCAGGAACGTCATCCGATTTTTTCAAAAAGGATTGAACCGAAAAAAAAAGTGAAAAGAGCAAGGTTGTACATTTGCGGTCTGGGATTGTATGAGGCATATTTTCTGGGGGAAAGCAAAGAAAATCCTGAGAAAATCGGTGATGAGTATCTGACTCCGTACTGCAATAATTATGACCAGTGGATCCAGTATCAGACGTATGACATCACGAAACAGGCAGAACAAGGCGGTGTGCTGTCTGTTCTTCTCGGAAACGGCTGGTATAAAGGCAGGTTCGGTTTCAATGATCCGGAGCGGGAAGCATATTACGGTGACGAGTGGAAGCTGATTGCGGAGATTCACATAGAGTACAAAGACGGAACGAAAGATGTGATCAGTTCTGATGAAACCTGGTCAGTTACAAGAAGCAATTTGTGGTTTTCCAATATCTATGACGGTGAGAGAAGAGATGATACGCTGCCGCCGGTAGAGGAGTCTCCTGCGCGGATCGCAAAGGTTCCGAAAGGCCGGCTTATGGAACGGTTATCTCTTCCGGTTAAGGTACAGGAGGAGATGAAGCCGGCAGAACTGATCCATACGCCTGCTGGAGAAGATGTATTTGATCTGGGGCAGGAGATCGCAGGGATCTTCCGACTGCGTGTACATGAGCCGGCGGGGACAACTATCAGGATTCAGACGGGAGAGGTGCTTCAGGACGGATGTTTCTATAACGAGAATTTAAGAACTGCACTTTCGGAGTACATTTATGTTTCTGATGGTACAGAAAAGGTGATTACGCCTCATTTTACATACTATGGCTATCGATATGTGAAAGTGACCGGGATTAGGGATCTTTCATGTGAGGATTTCACGGCGCTTGTTCTTTACAGCGATTATGAGAGCATCGGGGCAATCGAGACAGGGAATGATCTTGTGAACAAATTGATCTCCAATATCGAATGGGGGATGAAAGGAAACTTCCTGGATGTGCCTACAGACTGCCCGCAAAGAGATGAGAGAATGGGCTGGACAGGGGATGCACAGGTATTTTCTGCGACTGCAAGCTATCTGGCTGATACCTACGCGTTTTACCGGAAATATTTATATGACATGTATCAGGAACAGCTTCTGGCGGACGGAATGGTTCCGGAGATTGTCCCCACATTCGGACCGACAAAATGTTCCTGCGCATGGGGAGACGCTGCGTGTATCATTCCGTGGAACGTATATCTGTTCAGCGGGGACAAAACAATCCTGGAAAGCCAGATTGAGAGCATGAAGGCATGGGTTGATTATATTCGCAGGATTGACGGAGATCATCACGGATGGAGACAGATCTTCCATTATGGAGACTGGCTGGCTCTCGACCGTACAGGCGCTGCCGCGAACAGTGTGTACGGGGCGACCGATGAAGCATATATCGCGGATATCTACTATGCGGCAAGCGCCCAGACAGTCGCAAAGGCGGCGGACGTGCTTGGACTGGAAGAAACGAGACAGGAATATCAGGAAATCGCAGACCGTCAGTGGCGGGCAGTGAAAGAAGAATATTTTACTTCCACAGGAAGATGTGCGGTGAAGACGCAGACAGGGCTTATCCTTGCGCTGAAGTATCATCTGTCTGAAAATGAAGAACTGACAAAGCAGATGATGAAAAAACTCCTCCGGGACAACAAAAATAAACTGAATACCGGGTTTGTGGGTACGCCGCTTCTGTGCAACGTGCTGACAGACCACGGGATGACGGATGCGGCGTACCGGCTGCTTTTGAACGAAGAATATCCGGGTTGGCTTTATGAAGTGAAGCTGGGGGCAACGACCGTGTGGGAGCGTTGGAATTCACTGGATGAGAACGGCCATGTCTCCAGCACGGGAATGAACAGCCTGAATCATTATTCATATGGCGCCGTACTGGAATGGATCTTCCGCCATGCGGCCGGGATTGATGTGACGGAACAGAGTCCGGGAGGCCGGGTGATGCGGATCAGCCCGAAAGTGAATCGCGGACTGGGATATGTAAAAGCGGTTTATGATTCAGCATGCGGATGCTATCAGTGCGGTTGGGAGATATCAGGGGATAATAAAATCACTGTCACTGTTACAGTTCCGTTTGGCGGAAGGGCAGAAGTGGTTCTTCCACTTGCGCCGGAATCTGTATATGAAGATAAAGAAAACCCACTGTTTGAAGATGTAGAAAACGGAATTTGCCGTGTGAAAGCCGGAGAATATGAAGTCACTTATGAGGCGTCACAGCCTTTAAAGAGGAAATACAGCATAGATTCGACAATGGAAGAACTGCTGAACCATCCGGATATTCGCGCGTTTCTTTCTCAAATGATGGAAGTGGATATGATTCCGGATATTGCATATGGACTTTCGCTTAGAGATGTCGCGAAAACATTCGCAGGAGAAATCAAACCAGAGGAAGCACAGATGCTGGATATTGCACTGGCAAACTTCTAATAAGAAGCAGAGAGATGAAGAAAGAAAATCAGAAAGTAAAATTATCTGAAAAAATAGGGATGTTGATGGTATGTGCAGGAAACATACCGCTTATGACACTTTTATCCGTATATTTTATGATCTATTACACAACTGTGGTGGGACTGGATCCCAAGGCGCTTGCGACCTTGTTTTTAATCTCTAAGGTAATGGATGGAATCAGCGATCCTGTCATGGGCTTTATTCTGGATAGATTTCCCGTAACAAAAATGGGAAAATTTCGCCCTATGCTGATTCTGGGAACCATTATCTGTGTCATAAACTATATTCTGCTGTGGTTTGGCGCTGTCTGGAGTCCTGTAGGAAAATATGTGATCGTTTATGTTACCTATTTGCTGTTGGGATGGACCTTTGATATCATGGACATCTCCAAGCGGACAATACCACTTATGTACAGTATAAAACGGGTAAACGGGCGGAAGCAGCCATCGCTTCACTCACATCCTTTGTCAGTAAGGTCGCGCAGGGGCTGGGAGGAGCAATTCCAGGGTATGTGATCGCAGCATATGGATTTGTTACCGGCGCATCTGTCCAACCTGAGAGTATCAATACAGGCATTATCCTGTGCGCATTGATCCTGCCGCTGATATTTGGAATATTAGGGTCGCTTATCTTTGGCACACAGTATACGCTGGATCAGAAAGCAGTAATAGAGATGGACGCTAAAATCAACAGGAATAACTAATCCGGCAGGGAGGTTGCTATGGAGCTTACAAGACTTAAGGTAAACAGTCAATACAGACCATGCGTGGACGAAGTACCTTATTTTTCATGGGTGATCATCAGTGACAAAAAGAATGTGATGCAGACATCCTATCATATTACAGTGACAAGTCTGGGAGAAGTAGTGTGGGATTCCGGGGTGATAGAAAGTGATAAAAGCACTTTTGTAGAGTACAACGGGAAACCATTGAAAAGTCTCAGTGACTATAGCTGGACAGTGAAAGTGACGGTTAATAACGGAGAAAAGGCGGCGGCATCCTCATCCTTTGAGACGGGATTTATGAAGAAAGAATGGACGGCCGAGTGGGTGAAATCTCCGTTCCCGATGAAAAAGGTAAAACCTGGAACCGGCGGCAGAATCCGGCAGAATATTTCCGCAAAGAATTTGACGCACGAGACGGTATAAAACGGGCACGCGTCTATGCCACATGCCACGGAGCATATCAGCTCAGCGTGAACGGAATACGTCCGGACGACAGAGAGTTTGCTCCGGAATTTACCGTCTATTCTAAATATCTGTGTTACCAGACTTATGATGTGACTCCATTCTTGAGAGAGGGAAGAAATGTCATAGGAATGTTAGTGGGGGACGGCTGGTATGACAGTGCGAACTTTAAACCGAGAAGCAGGAAGTTTAAAGCCGAACATTCTGTGTTATTTCAGATAAAGATTGATTATGAAGACGGAACGAGTGAAATTGTTCTGTCCGATGATGCTGTGAAGGTTTCGGAAAGTCCGGTCCGGTCTTCCGATTTGTTTGCAGGCGAACTCTATGACGCACGGATGGAACAGGAAAACTGGAACTGCTGCGGATTCGATGACAGCAGCTGGAAAGCAGGTATCCCATGAGGAAAATCTTACGCGAACCTGGTAGCTCAGTACGGGGAACCGGTGCGCCCGGTAAAGGAAGTACCGGCAGTCGGAATGACAGTCAGCCCGAAAGACGAGACGATCATTGACTTCGGGCAGAATCTGGCGGGGGTTCTGCGCGTAAAAGCGAAACTGCCTGCCGGAACAAAAATGGTATTAGATCATTTTGAAACTCTGGATCAATATGGAAACTATTTCAATAATATTTTCATGTCAGAGAAAACAGGACACAAACAAAGCGATATTTATATTTCAAACGGGAAATTTACAGAATATATACCGCATTTTACATATCACGGTTTCCGCTATGTGAGAGTGACATGCAATCAGCCGGTGAGTCCGGAGGATTTCACAGCGATTGTCCTGTCTTCTGACAATGAGGATCTGGGAACTTTTGAGACGTCCAACGAAGATATAAACCGGCTTTACGAAAATACAAGATGGTCTCAGCGGTCGAATCTGTTCTCAATCCCCACGGACTGTCCGCAGAGAGAAAAAGGCGGATGGACCGGAGATATCCAGATTTATGCAAGAACAGCCATGCTCAACGAAAATGTAACCCCGTTTCTGACAAGATGGCTGCGTAATATGACCTGCAGCCAGCAGAAAAACGGAGCGATTCCCAATGTGATCCCCCTTACCGGAATCTATGAATTACTGGAGAAACTGAATCGGATCGTATACCGCAATTTTGAACCGGTGGGAGAAGCGGGATGGGGAGATGCCGCTTGTATCGTACCGTGGAGCATGTATCAGCTTACAGGAAATATCAGGATACTGAGAGAGCAGTATGACACAATGAAAAAGTGGTGCGACTATATCATCAACACTGCAAAGAAGCGTAGAGGCAAGATGAAACATCCAAAAGAAATTGACCAGTATCTGTGGAATACAGGACATCAGTACGGGGAGTGGCTCATACCGAGCCAGACAGTAGACGGAGCAGACCAAAGCGCTGCAAAACCTATCAATACTTCTGTATACTGCGCGCCAATCTTTGGATGGAATTCCTGTCGGATCATGGCAGATACAGCAGCACTCCTCGGGCATACATCAGACGAATTATACTATGATGACATTGCGTCCAGAATGAAATCTGCCATTCAAAAAGGACTGATCGATGATGATGGGAAGATGCCTCTTGATTTTATGGGCAGTTATGTGCTGGCAATCGCATTTGATCTTGCTCCTGAAAGGAAGAAAAAAAGTATCGCCGGACATTTGATCCGCAAGATAGAAGAAAACGGGGATTGTCTGGATACAGGATTCCTGACGACACCGTATCTGCTGGATGCACTCTGTAAGATCGGCAGGATGGACAAGGCATATAAAATCCTGCTCCAGACAAAGTGCCCGTCATGGCTTTATGAGGTGAAGCAGGGAGCGACAACAATCTGGGAAAATTACATTTCTTACAAGGAGGACGGGTCTCCGGTTATGACAAGCCTGAACCATTATGCCTTTGGATGCGTGGACGACTGGATGTTCCGGAAGATAAGCGGCATTGATATGGCTGCTTCCGGATTTAAGAAGATTGTGATTGCGCCGGAGCCGAATAATGCGTTTACAAGTGCAAAACGTACCTATATGAGTGAGTACGGTAAAGTAGGGGCAGAGTGGAGTATGGAAGAGGGGAAATTTAAATTGAAAGTGGAAATTCCCTGTAACACAACTGCCACTGTAAAACTGCCGGATGGCAGATTGTATGAGGTGGGGAGCGGAATATATCAGTTTGAATAAAAGTATCAAAGGAAATAAAATGACAGTATTTGTGAGAACTGACCGGCAAAAGCAGACGGTCAGTTTTTCTTAATACGAAAGTTGAAAATAATACGAGGAGTTTAGGATTATGAAAAAGAAAATATTGAAGATTACCTTAAGTGTCGTTTTAATTTTGATTCTGGCTGTGGGTATAGGTCTGGCATATTTAGTAGGGGCGGCAGGCGGTGGTGGACCGTTTGATTTTGTTTGGAAGAACAAACTGAAAAAAATGCCAGGAAACGCAGAAAAATATAGTCTGGAAAATGTAGAACCCTTAGAAAACAGTCCGCTTGAAGGAAAGCGTATTTGCTATCTTGGATCGTCTGTAACTTTAGGGCTGTACTCAATGGATGTTTCCTTTGTAGATTATATCTCTTATAGAAATGGCTGTGAGTATGTAAAAGAGGCCGTAAGTGGTACTACTTTAGTGGATAACGGAAAGACGTCTTATATCCAGAGGATGAAAAATAATATCGGTACAGATGAGAAATTCGATGCATTTGTCTGCCAGCTTTCCACGAATGACGCGTCGAAGGAAATGCCGATAGGAGAACTCAGCCGTTCAGAAAATTTGGAAGATTTTGATACACAGACGATAACAGGAGCAATGGAATATATCATTGTATATGCAAAGCAGACATGGAATTGTCCCGTGATCTTTTATACTGGAACAAAATATGACAGTAAACAGTATCAGCAGATGGTAGATGTATTATTTGAGCTTCAGGATAAATATGGAATAGGCGTGATCGACCTTTGGAATGACGAGGAGATGAATGACGTTTCTGAAAAAGAATATGAAGTTTATATGGCAGATCCGGTTCATCCGACGCAGGCAGGATATCTGGAATGGTGGACGCCTAAGATGGAAGAATATTTATATTAATTTTTAGAAAGATGATTATTATATTAAGTTTCGTCGGTAAACCGCTTATATATCGTTGGTGATTTGCCCTTTGGGATTATTTATAATTGAATCAAACAATGAAAGGACGGATAACGAAATGGAAAATGCAGTTACAAAAAGAGAAAAAATCAGTTATGGTTTGTATTTTATGGGACAGAATGTATTCTATGGACTGATAGGATATATGACTACATATTTTACAGATATCGGCATAACGGCAGCATTGGTTGCGATCGTGGCGCTGATCACGAAAGTGTGGGATGCCATCAACGATCCGATCTTCGGTATGATCATGGATAAGGTAAATTTTAAGAAAGGGAAATTCCTGCCGTGGCTTCAAATATCTGTCATAGCGATTCCGGTGGCGACCATTCTTCTTTTTACAATACCTACCGGGATTCCCATGATGGCTAAAATCATATGGGCAACACTTGCTTATATGTTATGGGATACAGCCTATACCCTTTGTGATGTGCCGATTTTTGGTATTGTCACCACGATGACAACGGACCAGAAGGAACGTATTTCACTAAACAGTATAGGAAGGATGTTTGTTATTTTTGCAGGTATTGTTACAGGAATTGTCCTGCCGTTGGTACGGCAGCGGTTAGGCGGCTGGGCGACAACAGTAATTGTGTTATCTCTTTTGTCAGTTGTTATGATGATTCCAATCTGTCTGTTCGCAAAGGAGAGAGTAATTGAAAAAGAAAGAGCACTGGACGAAGGGGCAGAAGATAGTTATACGCTGCGCGATATGGCAGAATGTCTGCGAAAGAACAAATATTTATTGATTTTCTTTGCGGCTCCGCTCATCAGCAGCCTGCTTAATGTTGGTGCAAATTGGGGCTTATATGTTGCCCGGTACTGCCTTGGCGGTGAAGAAGCTGCCTCATATGTTTCGATGACGGTGATTATTCCGACCTTAATCGGTGCGGTTATGGCAGTAGAATTATGCAAGAAATATGACAAATTTAAAGTCTTCTATATTTCATATGTTTTCGCTTTACTTCTGGGAATTGTAAGATTCATTGCTGGGTATGAGAATATGACGGTGTATGTGACTTTAAATGCCTTAGGAGGAATTCCGCTGGGAATAGCAGTTATACTGCAGTATCAGTTTACGCCGGACTGCTACGAGTATGGACAGTACAAGACAGGATTAAAAATGCGTGGTGTAACGTTTGCAGCGCAGACATTTTTTACAAAATTAAATGGAGCGGTCGCAACAGCAGTCAGTGTGTTTGCGTTAACTTTAATCGGCTTCCGGGAAGGAGAAGGCGTTGTTCAGGCGGCAGGATTTGCCGATAAATTATGGACATTCAGCTGTCTTGGCAGCATTATCGGGGGGATTTGCACTCTGCTTATGCTTCGCCTTTACAAGCTTAATGACCATGATGTCCAGCTGATGGCAAAATGCAACAATGGTGAGATTAGCCGTGAAGAGGCAGAGTCACAGATGATCAATCAGTATTAAGAAAAGAATGGAGGACTTTTGCGATGGACAGAATAAAGGAACTGATTTCAAAAATGACGCTGGAAGAGAAGGCAAGTCTCTGCTCGGGCGCTGATAACTGGCATACGAAAGAAATCAAACGACTGAACATTCCGTCAGTTATGATGGTGGACGGCCCTCACGGACTGAGAAAGCAGGAAGGGGAAACGGATCATCTGGGATTGAATGAAAGTGTGAAGGCCGTTTGTTTCCCAGCAGCCTGTGCAACAGCCTCCAGCTTCGATGTTGACCTGATGGAACGGATGGGAGAGACGCTGGGAGCGGAGTGTCAGGCCGAGAATGTAAGCATGCTGCTTGGCCCGGCGGTGAATATTAAAAGGAGCCCGTTATGCGGGCGGAACTTTGAGTATCTGTCGGAGGATCCATATCTGGCAGGTAGGATGGCATCGGCATATATCCGCGGAGTACAGAGTCAGGGCGTGGGGACAAGCATTAAGCACTTCGCACTGAATAACCAGGAAACACTCCGTATGACGATATCTTCCGAGGTGTCAGAACGTGCGCTCAGGGAAATCTACCTGCCTGCGTTTGAGGAAGCGGTGAAAGAATCAGCTCCAAGAACCGTCATGTGTAGCTACAACAAAATAAATGGAGAATATGCTTCGGAAAACAGATATCTTCTGACAGATATCCTGAGAAAAGAATGGGGATACAAAGGCTGCGTCGTCAGTGACTGGGGCGCTGTAAATAACCGTGTGAAAGGACTGCAGGCCGGACTGGATCTGGAGATGCCTTATTCCGGAGGATACAATGACAGACAGATTGTGAAAGCAGTACAGGAGGGAAGACTGGACGAAGCTGTGCTGGATGAAGCGGTGGAGCGGGTATTGAATGTTGTATTTGCCGGTGAAGAGCAGCATTGTCCGGAAATTATATCTGATAAGGAAACAGATCATAAAAAAGCAGCGGATATTGAGACGGAATGTGCGGTCCTGCTAGAAAATAACGGTATACTTCCGTTGAATACAGACAGAAAGGTTGCCTATATAGGGGAATTTGCCGAAAAGCCGCGGTATCAGGGCGGCGGCTCCAGCCATATCAATCCGTTCAGGGTCGTTTCGGCATTAGATGCTGCCGGAGAAAAAGGGCGTAGCGTGACTTATGCAAAAGGATTTTCTATGGAAAATGACGCGATGACGGAACAAGAGCTAGAAAAAGCGCTTCGGACTGCTGCAGAAGCAGACGTCGCGGTGATCTTTGCCGGTCTGCCTGAGATATTTGAGTCGGAAGGGTATGACAGAACATCTATGAAGCTGCCCCAATGCCAGGACCGTCTGATCGAAGAAGTGTTGAAAGTACAGCCTAATGTTGTAGTTGTACTCCACAATGGAAGCCCGGTAGAACTGCCCTGGGCTGATAAAGTAAGCGCGATCCTTGAAATGTATCTCGGAGGTCAGGGCGTTGGCGAAGCCTGTGACTGGCTGTTATACGGAGAAGCGAATCCGTCCGGCAGGCTGGCGGAGACATTCCCGTACCGGCTGGAAGATAATCCGAGCTACCTTCATTTCCCAGGAAATGGAAAGCGGGTGTTATATGGTGAGGATATCTTTGTCGGGTACCGCTATTATGATACAAAGAAGGTTCCGGTGCGGTATGCATTCGGACATGGGCTGTCTTACACGGAATTTGCTTATGAGGACTTGAATTTGTCATCGGCTCAAATGACGGATGAGGATATCCTGACGGTCTCCTTCAAGGTGAAAAATACAGGAAAGACAGAAGGAAAAGAAGTCGTACAGCTGTACGTGGCTGACCTGTACGGCATATCGGAGAGACCGGTCAAGGAATTGAAAGGATTTGCCAAAGTTCATCTCCTGCCGGGAGAGGAAAAAACGGTGTCGATGGAAATTTTGGCGAGGGATCTTTCCTATTATGAAGAACGTCTCGGGGACTGGTATGCGCCATCCGGAACATACCGGATCCTGATCGGCCATGCTTCTGATGACATCCGATTACATGCTGATATTGTATTTGAAACACAGAAAGAACTGCCCCTTCGCGTAGATTTCACAACAACGTTCGGAGAATTATTGGATCATACGAAAACCGCTCCCGTTATTACGGAACTGCTGGCTCCATTGGCAGCAGCAGCCGCATCAGCAGAAGGTATGAGTGACGAATACAAGAAGCTGGGAGAGCAAGTTATCCGGGAAATGCCGATGAAATCTCTGCTGGGACAGATGCCGGGAGAACAGGTGGAACAGCTGATCGGTCAGTTGAATTGCTTACTTGCACAATAGGATAATTGAGGAAGGATGTTCAAAAAATGAAAAAAGAACACGAAATTTTATTTGAACCATTTAAAATTGGAACGGTAATGATTAAAAACCGTTTTGTTTTGGAACCAATGGAAGGTACAAACATGATAGACTGCTTACCTATTTTTAAAATTGGTGAGGATATCTATGATTATTATGTGGAGCGTGCAAAGAATCATGTAGGTTTAATTATTCCCGGAATGGTTACTCTGCGTAGTATGGTGGGGAAACAGTGGCTTTATGAGCAGAAAGAAATATTCGAAGGACTAAAGCCGCTTTTAGCAGAAATTCATAGTTACGGTGCAAAAGTGTTTTTGCAGATTGGTGCAGGATGGGGACGAACATTTACCATGCCGCTGGCATTAAAGGAACTTTATGAAAAAGAGAAGGAAACCGGACAAAAGTCCATGTTTGACTGGGATAATCTTCTTGTAGCCCCTAGTGAACTGCCTAACCGTTGGCTTCCAGAAATTATACATAGACCACTGACGGAAGGAGAAATTCTTGAGTATGTGGATGCCTATGGTAAGACAGCCAAACTTTGTATGGAGACAGGGTTTGACGGTGTGGAAGTGCATGCCGTGCATGAAGGCTATCTGCTGGATCAGTTTACAACGAAGTATACGAATCGGAGAACAGATCAGTATGGGGGGACTTTTGATAACCGCTACAGGTTTGCGAAAGAAGTTGTAGAGGAGATTAAGCGACAGTGCGGTGACACATTCCCTGTATCCCTTCGGTATTCCGTAACCAGTAAGACAATCGGCTTTGGTATCGGGGCAGTTTATGGTGAGAAATTTACAGAAGCCGGCAGAGATCTTGAGGAAGGGCTGAAAGCCGCAAAATATCTTCAGGATGCAGGATATGACATGCTTAATGCGGACAATGGGACTTACGATTCATGGTACTGGGCGCATCCGCCTGTATATATGCCTTTAAACTGTAACATGGCGGAGGTGACACGATTAAAAGAAGTGGTAGAAATTCCTGTGGTATGTGCAGGAAGAATGCAGCCGGATGAAGCTTCAGCATCTATATCAGAAGGAAAACTGGATGCTATGGGAATCGGACGTCAGTTCCTGGCGGATCCGGAATATATTGTAAAACTGGAACAGGAGAAATTTAGCGACATTCTTCCTTGCATTGCATGTCATAATGCATGTCTTCCGATTTATCATTATGAAGGCGTTGGCTGTGAAATCGATGAAGAGGATGGAAAAACACAAGGGCATTGTGCGTTGAACCCTAGGACATTCTGTGAGCAGAAATATGATTTTGAGAAAAAAGCAGCTGTAACGAAAAGTATTGCGGTCATCGGCGGGGGTATCGCTGGGATGACTGTAGCCCGAATTGCGGCAATACGAGGTCATGAGGTAACTATTTATGAAAAGAGTGACCGGCTCTGTGGTGTGTTTAATGCTGCAGCAGCACCTGAATTCAAAGAAAAAGATAAAGAATTTATAAGATGGATTCAACAAGAAATAGAAAGCCTGCCGATTAAAGTGGAATACAACTGTGAAATTACAACTCTGGCTGAGCTGACAGAAGATGAAATTATCATTGCTACGGGCGCAAAACCTAGAAAGCTAGATGTTCCGGGACAGGAAAAAGCTATTGAAGCAACGGAATATCTGCTGGGGAGAAAAGTAGGAAAGGACGTCGCTGTAATCGGCGGAGGTTTGACGGGCTGCGAGATTGCCTATGACCTTGTGCTGAAAGGAAAACGACCGGTTATTGTGGAAATGGCAGACGATATTTTAAAGACCAAGGGACTCTGCATGGCAAACTCCAGTTGTATGAGAGACTTATTGCGGTATTATGAAGTTCCTATTTATAAAAACGCAAAGCTCTTAGAAATCATTGAAAATGGAATTGTTATTGAGACAGCGGAAAAGACAATACAGTTGGAATGCGACGACGTGATAATGAGCTGTGGTTATATGCCAGACACGAGGCTTGTTGACGGCGGAACACAACAGGGGAAAACGAATATTCATATAGTCGGCGATGTTAAAAAGGTTGGAAATTTGAAAACAGCAATCTGGGAGGCTTATGATTTAGCATTTTCTTTGTAAGATTAAACTCTTAAGCGGACAAAGAGGCTTTTAATATATTATAGAAACACTGCTATAAGAATTATTGATACCATTAGGCTGTCGATTTTTGAGGGATGTCATATACAGAATTATACTGACTAATATTAAGTTTTAATCGGTATTTCAATTTGTGTGATGTAATCATCAAAGGAGTCAATGAAGAGTTCATTGATTCCTTTTTCATATGCAAAATCGCAAAATGTAATACCATGCTTGTTGGGCCGGCTCTATCAAAGATGATAAGCCCTTTTTCCTGTCTCAGAAACCTGGATAGGACTTAGATTTCTTACCCAGTTTAAGATAGTTGACTTTGCTACGCCATATTCACTTGATAACTGAGGAAATGAGTAATTTCCTGTATTGTACAAATCCACAATTTGTTGCTTAAACTCTTGTGTGTACTTCTTTTGGTTTTTTGCCATGTTGAACAGCTCCTTTACATTATTATGATTATTATAGGCTGTTCAACTTTTTATGTCTATGGTTATATACTAACACCAATAAAAGCCAAAAGAGAAGGCATAACAAGACAGGAAGCAATAGAAAAAATATT
>ERZ773133.1968-NODE-1968-length-20533-cov-12.166471_pt1 | contig 20533 bp, 17 predicted proteins | sample MGYA00580861_ERZ773133 | MGnify/ENA primary metagenome ERZ773133 (study PRJEB29015, sample SAMEA2737844) | human gut metagenome | biome: human gut; feature: human-associated habitat; material: faeces | place: China | collected 2012 ...
AACCGATTGAAGAAATCGAAGTCGGCGATAAGGTTCTTTCGGAGGACGAAACAACAGGTGAAGTAGCAGTTAAAACGGTTACTGAAACTTATGTCAATGAGACAGACGAGCTTATTCATATTGGTGTAAATGGTGAAACTATTTCTGCAACGCCGACACACCCGTTCTATGTTGATAAGCTTGGTTGGACACTTGCAAGAAGCCTGAGAGCAGGAGATATACTTGTTCTTTCAAATGGCGAACTTGTTACAGTTGAATGGGTTCAGCACGAAATTCTTGAATCACCTATCAAGGTTTATAACTTTGAGGTGCAGGATTTCCATACTTACTTTGTGGGCGAGTGTGGGGTGCTGGTGCATAATGTTTGTCAGAAACCTGGTGGATATGAAGTTGGTGATGTTGATAATCATGGAAATTTGTCCCCTCAAAAAAATAGGAAATCTAGAAATAAGAATGTACAATCTGATGGATATGTTCAGTCACATCATGTAATTCAAGATGAATGGGCAAAAAAGAATAATATTCAAGGTTATAGTAGAAATAAGGCGCCGGCAGTGCTTTTAGAATCAGAATCTGGTTCGGCACACGCATATATAAGTTCAAAACAAAGAGAACGCAGAAGATTAGTCGGATATTCTACTAGTTTGCGTGATGAATTTGACTTTTCATATTCGGTAATGTTGGAAGCAGGTGTCAGCGAGAAAACTGCAAAAAAGGCAATGAAAAAGGCATATAAATATTTTAATGATATTGGTGCTATTTAATTGTTGTAATGAATTCATAGATAACATTTAATCGGATTTTCGATTAAATGTTATCTATCTTAATTGTTATCATGGAGGGCGAATATGCAATATAATTTAATTAATAAAAATAATCACATAAAAAAGGAAGAATTAGCAAATCTTGATTTGTATTATGGTAATACTCTACCGAATGTGTATTTGGATTTTTTAAGATATTCAAATGGATACTTGTTTCCTAATTCAAGTTTGATTTACTCATCATTTGAAATTGTTGAACGTAATATCACTAATGAAGTAAATAAATATTTAAATGACTATATTGCAATCGGTGAAGGAGATGGTGATAAGTTATATTTAATGAAAAAAAATATTAGCTCGAAACATGTATATATTGTTGACAGCTGTTCAATTGCAATGCCTGATTTTGAGTATGAAAAAACTTTTGATAATTTCGGCACTTTTGTTGAGTTTTGTCAACATGATATTCATAAAGACAGCAATTTGAAATCTAGTTTATACAATATTATTCTAATCAAAGCAATAAACGATAAAAAAACGATTTATAGAATAAAAAAGGAATTTAACTATAGTGGTGATATGTCTGGTCTATTGTCTGGATGTAAAAATCCTCCATTTGAAATCAGAACTGAAATAACTTACGGCTTAGCAAAAGTGTTGATAAAAAAGGTCCCGGAATTATCCAATTACATTAAAATAGTAAAAACATAGTGTATTATTTGAATAAGTGGCAATACTAAAACTACTGTAATGGTATTGGAATGGGCGAGACAATTTCGGATACACCAAGTCACCCATTCTATGTTGATAAGCTTGGTTGGACTTTAGCACGTTTAAATGCAAAAAAGCAAAGCCCATAATGAACAGGATTTGCTTTTTGCACATATAAGATGTTATTTCACCAAATAATGCAAGATAGTAGTATCTGTGCGGAAGTGGTGGAGTATGAACAAGCTCACATACATTGCTGCTACTCGATCGTAGACAACTGGCTTGCCTATTGATAATGCTGCTTCTCTGTTATATCCTCGAAGTCGATAAGGTTTGTCGAGATTCTCCTTGAGCTTTCTCTTGCAACGTTTAAACTCGTCCTTGATTTTCTGAATGTATTCTGCACGCTTTGCAGGATCATTTTCCATTTCCTGCAAAACAGCATAATAGGTATTCTGTGCACATATTGCTCGACAGTAATGAAGTGCATCTGGAACTCGTGCTTCGGCCTTTGTTAACAAAAAATCACTACCTTTCTCCTCTGCTTCTCTAATGTATTCTTTTAGCTTCGAAACTGCGACTATTCCTTTCAATACAGTACGATTATGCTTACCGCCCTTACCCACACTGAATATGTGAACAGTTTCAAAGTCAATAAATTTTATATCATCGACTTTTAAGTGCCCAAGCTCATATCGCCTTAAACCTGAGATCAATGCAACATCACGGGTTGTTTCACCACGTTTGGTGTTGTATTTAGTTGGATCATCTTTAAGACAAACACCGTGGCGAATAGGGTGATCGTAGTCACCCATGTACTTTCCAAAAGTTTTGCAAACTGCAGCCAAATAATCATGGATAGTGTTGCTGCTCCGGTTTCTTGCCTTTAGATCATCAACGAACTCTTGGATATGTTTTTCAGCTTCTTTTAAAGTCAGGTATGAGGTGCGATACTTTTTCTCGAGAAAATGACAGAATTGAACATTTCCTTCAATATAGTCTATTTTGGTCCTTTTAGCAAAGAGCTTCCACTTGAAGCAGTTGATACGGTTGCAGATCTCATTAATCTCTTCTTTTGATTTCCCCTCCAACGCAAGTCTTTCCCTAACATTTTTTCGTTTTGAAATTGACCAAATCTTGTACTGGTGTTTGCTTTCCTTGAAAGCAGCCATTCCATTGAGTTTCTTGATTATAAGTGTCCTCAGCGTGTACGTACCTACTTCTACCTTTATATTTTTACCCTCGATGCAAACTGTGATCTTATTAAATTTATTCATAATAAAAACTCCTTTATTCTTTAGTAAAATAAAAAGCACTTGTTAAGTGGCTCTGAATGCCAAAACTAGGATGTTCCCAGTTCAAATGAAGCAAGATATCAATAAGTGACATCTTCTTTAAGTGCCTTTCAGCCTTGACACAATGGAGGCTGTGTCCCATTCAACGTTTGCAGTGTGTTGAACCACATGACTTCTTTGCAGCGGAAGTCGCGCTTGCGTTTTCCATATGGGAACGCATCCCATTCGACCTTTGTAGTGAGCCGATCCACTTGGCTTCGTTGCGGCGGAAGCCCTCGCCCGCATATGCTAGAAGAAATATGCGTTACTTTTGGCAATATTTTTAAGTTCTACAGACGTTTTTTGCATCATTAAAAAGATCAGTATTCTTATATAATCATTTAATTTACTGATTTTTTATTGGATATTTCAAAGCATTAACAATTTTGGAGAACAAAAAGCACACATTTGAAAAAATGTGTGCTCATTTTTTTTATAACAAAAAAAAGAGCCCCCACTTACTTAGGAACTCTCAACTTATATTTTTTCTACATTTTAATAATACCATATTTCAAATTAATTTTCAATTGGCAGAACCAACAAAATATCACTTGATAAATTATGCATTATGACGCAAACTAATGTGTGCTTTTAACAAGTACACATTAGTTGGTATAGAGAGAACATCTTTGATCTAAGATCAACACTCATTTTATATATAATATAATAAGGAAGAATGCAAATTTTCACTATTAATAGCATTATTGATATTGAGATACTATCACTAATTTTATTATTTGGTGATAGTAGCTTTTTATCTTACTACTATATAGCATTTTGTTTATATAAATGAAAACGTGATGTTTCCTAATGCGTTATCTTCAAGCTTTGCAGCAATATTACCAATGAAATGTTTGCGCATTTGTATAAAAAGCTGATTTTATCTTTAAAACAACTTGAGCTATTGCTTTTTTAGAGCGAATGTGATATGGAAAAGAAACAATTATTATTTGCATTAAAACGATATATCTTCTTCCTTTGTAATATAAGTGAAGTGGTGCTTTCTTCTTATATATTATAATGAGTAGCTTATTCTTCTTATTTTATCTTATAACAAGAATAAGTAAACATACTGAGTATATATGATCTAATAAAACTGAACCACTTATCCTTATTTCTTATTTATTTGCTTACTTATTACAGTTTTACGTTTATATAAATGAAAACTTGTTATTTTATAATGCGTTATCTTCGAGCTTTGCAGCAATATTACCAATGAAATGTTTGCACATTTGTATAAAAAGCTGATTTTATCTTTGAAACAACTTGAGCTATTGCTTTTTTAGGGCGAATGTGATATGGAAAAGAAACAACTGTTATTTGCATTAAAACGATATATCTTCTTCCTTTGTAATATAAGTGAAGTGGTGCTTTCTTCTTATATATTATAATGAGTAGCTTATTCTTCTTATTTTATCTTATAACAAGAACAAGTAAACATACTGAGTATATATGATCAAATAAAACTGAACTACTTATCCTTATTTCTTATTTATTTGCTTACTTACTACAGTTTTATGTTTATATAAATAAAAACTTGTTATTTTATAATGCGTTATCTTCAAGCTTTGCAGCAATATTACCAATGAAATGTTTGCGCATTTGTATAAAAAGCTGATTTTATCTTTAAAACAACTTGAGCTATTGCTTTTTTAGAGCGAATGTGATATGGAAAAGAAACAATTATTATTTGCATTAAAACGATATATCTTCTTCCTTTGTAATATAAGTGAAGTGGTGCTTTCTTCTTATATATTATAATGAGTAGCTTATTCTTCTTATTTTATCTTATAACAAGAATAAGTAAACATACTGAGTATATATGCTAAAATACAACTGAACCACTTATCCTTATTTCTTATTTATTGCTTACTTATTATAGCTTTATGTTTATATAAATGAAAATTTGTTGTTTTCTAATGCATTATCTTTAAAACTTCTATAGCTATTGCTTTTTTAGGGCGAACGTGATATGGAAAAGAAACAACTATTATTTGCGTTAAAACGATATATCTTCTTTATTTTGAATATATAATATGTCATTTATTTTCTTATCTTATAAGTTGAACAAATATATCAAGTAATACAATTTTATTTATAATTATAAACAGTGTTATGGTGATCTGTCGTGGAGCTGCTTGTATCTTTTTCTGGGAAATATATATGCTTTTTTTTCTATGTCAAAAAGCTTTTGCAAAAATTCTTGGCTATCTTCAAATATCACTTTTTGCGTCTTTTTAATTAATTCTCTTTTTGTTATATTCCAGAAATCTGTATACTTTATAGGATGTGTATTATACAAAAGTGCAACTGTCCGAAATTGTTCGCTTTTAAATTTGACAGATCATTTTGATGTGTGATACAATATATTTGGCAAATAAATGTCAAAATGTAATGAAGTAAACATTATATAACGAAAGGAGTTTTGAATGAACAATTATTGTTTAACAATGTGGGCAGAAGAACCGATAAGATGCAGTGAATGTGGAAAAGATATTGGGTGGGAAAGAGTAAGTATTGAACAAACACCTGTAAAGATCGTTCCTGAGTTACTGCGGTGAGTGGTTTTGGCTGCTGTCATACGCCGTAAAGAACGGGCTTTTCCACCCAAACTGCCGTCACACAATGACGCAGTATATACACGGCAGAACGCAGATACCTGAGCCGATACCTGCGAAGAAGATAAAAGAGCAGCGAGAGCTTGAGCAGAAACAGCGTGCAATGGAGCGGAAAGTCCGCAGGCTAAAACGCTTTGCGGCAGGCACTCTCGACCCCGACACAGCAAAAGCCTACCGCAAGAAAGTAAGGCAGGCACAGCAGGAATTGAAAGCCTTTATAAACGCTAACAGCGAAGTTCTGCGGAGGGATTATTCCAGGGAGAAAGTGTATGGCGGCTTGACAGAAAAGGAAAAAGATGATAAAATTGAATTAACAACATCTAACGGAATTGGTGTAACGAAATTTTCAAAACATATGGAAGAGCGAGCTTCCGAAAGAAAGGTTTCTGTAAATGATATAAAAGATGCACTTATAAATCCGCTGTATATTGATGAAATTAAAATTGATAGTTTGGGCAGACCAAGCCAACGATTTATTGGTGAGAAAGCAACTGTTAATGTAAATCCCCAAACTGGAACTATCGCAACTATATGGAAAACAGGCAAGAACAAAATCAACAAGTACAAAAGGAAGTGATTATAATGTCAGAAAAACAGAAAGAGTTTCTTGTTTCTATTGGTATTGACCCAAATGATGAACTTGATGTCATAGAAGATAAAGTTGGTGATTACTTGACTTTGAACTGTTTGGATGAAAATTATAATCCAAATGAAGAAGGCTTGATGTGCGAAAGTATTTTGGATTATATCGGTCAGTTATAAATCTAACCGCTCCGCTACGGCGAGGCGGTATTTTTATACCCAAACATCGGAACTAAGCACCTTACCGGGTGCTTTTTTCATACACAAACTAGCCATAAGGGACTCTATCGACAATGGCATCGATCTTCATTGTCACAAAAAATGTTTCGCTAGATCAGATGCTATGAATATAACAGAAATTCACGAAAGGTGAGAATGAAATCCACCCCACAAATTTCAACTATTTAGCAAAATATCAAACCATAGCAAAAATAAGAACGAATTCGTAAAGTATATCTAATAGTATTGTATTTTATACCGTCTTGTAGTATAATGTACATATGACAAAAGCCGTAAACCAACTAAAAACAGGACGAATATATGAAGAAATTACTTATTACTATTTGTGTGGCAGTGGGCGTATATTTTGCATTTAGCAATACAATTGATGAATTTCTGTATCCAGAGAAAAGACCGGGATTGAATACATACGATACATACACCACAACAACACAGCAGACCACTACCGCAGTTACTCAGCAAACACCCATAGTCACTGATGAGGACGGATATGAGCCTCGTGACGACCGAAAGCCTGACTATGTTCAGCCTGCAGACCCCACATGGTCGAAAAGGACTTTTAACTGGACGAGCTATGACAAACGATATACCTTTGAAATATCAATGAATATTCAGGATGATATGTATGAATATTATCATAGTCTTTTGAGATACTCATATGTGAAAGATTATCATAACTATGTAAGTGACGACAATAATCATAAGCTCGTAAAACAGCTTGCAGATGAAATAAAAAGCCTTTGCGACCAATGCGGCTATGGCGAATCTGAGACTATAAGAGAAACTGCAAATTTCGTGCAGAGCATAGAGTATGTTGATGACATGACCTCAACGGGATATACTGATTTTCCAAAATATCCTCTGGAAACGCTTTATGACCAGTGCGGTGATTGTGAGGACTCGTCCATACTTTTGGGAGCTTTGCTCAAAGAACTTGGCTATGGCTGCATTTTTATTGAGCTTCCTGAACACGTTGCAATAGGAGTAAAGGCGACAGACGATGCCCCCGGTACATACTATGATTATGATGGAAGCCATTATCTTTATATAGAAACTACCAACTCCGGCTGGGATATCGGAACGCTTCCTGATGATTACAACGAGGAAAAGGCTAAGATATATGATGTGTGGTAAAATTTCAAAAGCCCACAGATGCGATCAATGTGATCGGGTCTGTGGGCTTTTTATTATCATTTCAGACCTTTCCGGCTTAGTTTTATTTTAGCATACATAGCATTTTTCTGTAGCAAAAACAAGGTGCAAAAAAAGTTTATTGTATGAGAAATACACTATCAAATATCTCGCAAAAAAAAATATAAGAAAAAAGAATATATCTTAATTGTGCCGAATTGGTTCGGTAAACTGTACTATACGGGTGCTATAATATATACAGAAGCTTGAAAAGGGAATAAAATCAAAAAACACACCACAGACCATTTTGGAACAGTAAACAGAACCTTAAAGGTGCTATAATAAGCACATAAGGTCAAGACAGAGTTGATACGGAGGTAAGGCTATGAAAAAGAACACAAAGATTTTTAACACAGAGGTCCTTGCAACTAAAAAAGAGCTTGTGGAAGAAAGCAAAAAGCGCATGAAATTCATGACAGACAGAATGGGGAGTGGAAGAATAAACAGAAAGAAGCTCACAAAAGCGGAAGCAGAGGCTCTGGCAGCGTTTGATGAGTTTCAGAAGTATCGTGAGGATAAGTGTTATCCATATGCTATCATAGGTGGCAATGCAGTGCTTTATGTTAGTCCGTACAAAAACGATTGGAAAGCAGAGCGTGAGTGCCTGGATATGAAAGGCGACGGCATAGACGGCTGTGTTTCAGCCTTTGTGTATAACAGTATCACACCTGAAACAAGCGAGAAAGGAGATATTTTTTTCAAGATAATTTCAAATACTATAATTCGTGTGGCATAGTTGATTGACAGGGATATATTCCCTGTGATACAATATAATTATAGAGATAATTGTTATAGGAGGGCAAACTATGGCAGAAAAGGAAAATATAAAAGATAAGCTTGAAAACCTGAAAAAATGCTCGACCTAGTTATGGATAAGGTCAAAACAAGATCTGAGAAAATGGAAAACCTGATAAACGAATACAAGCAAACTAATGATACAAAAGGAGAAAAGCATGAAAATATACTGCATGAGTGATATCCACGGTTGTTATTCAGCACTTTGCGACGCTTTGGAGCTTGTCATTGACCACCTTGACGAGCCTGACACAAAGCTTATCTTTCTGGGAGATTATATCCACGGCGGCGAGGACAATATAGCTGTGCTTAAAAAGATAATGGGCTTGCAGAATATATATGGTCATAGGAAGGTGGTGGCGCTTCTTGGCAATCACGAGGAAATGGTGATGAGCGGTTTTTCTTCGGTCAATGAAATGCTGGGCAGCGGCGAATATGATGACTCTGATGACTCGTATAGATATTGGTTTGAACGTCTGCCGAGATATCATGTTGAGGGCAACACTATCTTTGTCCACGCAGGCATTGACGAGGATTCGGGCAATGCTTGGGAATACTGCACCGAGGATTATATTTTTACAGAGCAGTATCCTCACCGGCTTGGCAAGATACACGGACTTGACAAAAAGGTGGTGGCAGGGCATGTCCATACCAACACGATTTCAGGCGACCGCAGATTTAACGATATCTACTATGACGGAGCGAGTCACTACTACATTGACGGAGATGTGCTCAGCACAGGAGATATAAATGTTCTTATGGTAGACACTGACACTGATAAGTATTATAAGGTAACAGAGAATTACAATATTCCTATTGAGCCTTATGACAGTGAAGCTTGGTAGATTATTGTATGCCGTCTTAAAACCCAATATAACACTAACGTCCCCAAGTTTTCCTCGGGGACGTTTTTTTTACTCTGTCAACTGCCATGAAAAGAGTTAATTAAAAATTCAGAACTTTTGTTCGATTTTCTATTGTAAAACAGAAAGTTTCGTGGTATACTATTATACATAAAGGAAAAAAGGCGGTGATACTCTGGAAAAGACCTATGTTGCAATAGACCTGAAATCTTTTTATGCTTCGGTTGAGTGCGTGGAAAGGCAGCTTGACCCATTGAATACAAACCTTGTGGTGGCTGATGAGAGCCGAACGGAGAAAACTATATGTCTTGCAGTGTCACCGTCACTGAAAAGCTTTGGCATTTCAGGCAGGGCAAGGCTTTTTGAGGTCATTCAGCGTGTGGAGCAGGTCAATAAGGAGCGTTTGCAGAAAGCTCCTAAAAGACAGTTTGCAAAGAAAAGCTATATCTATTCGGAGCTATCTGACCCTGCCTGCGAGCTTGATTATATCGTGGCAACTCCGCAAATGGCGAAATATTTGGCTGTGAGTGCAAAAATATACGGGATTTATCTGAAATATGTGTCACCAGAGGATATTTTCGCCTATTCTATCGACGAGGTCTTTATTGACGCAACGGGCTATCTCGGGCTTTATAACGTTGACGGACGTGGATTTGCACAAATGCTCATTTTGGACGTGCTGAAAACTACAGGTATAACCGCCACAGCAGGCGTTGGAACGAATATGTATCTGTGCAAGGTGGCAATGGATATTGTGGCAAAGCATATTCCTGCGGATAAAAACGGCGTCCGTATCGCAGAGCTGAACGAACAGCTTTACAAAGAAACGCTGTGGGGGCATACCCCTATCACGGACTTTTGGCGTGTGGGCGCAGGCACAGCGAGTCGCCTTGAAAAGCTTGGTATTTACACCATGGGGGATATCTCACGCTGGTCGCTGGACCATTATCTTATAGGGAAGCTTTACAAGGTTTTCGGCAAAAATACCGAGCTTCTTATCGACCACGCATGGGGTATCGAGCCTACTGCCATACCTGACGTGAAGTCATACCGCCCCTCAAACAACAGCATTTCCTCTGGGCAGGTCTTGCAAGAGCCGTGTAATTATGAGCGCACAAGGCTTATCCTGTGGGAAATGGCTGATATGCTGTCCCTTGATCTTGTGGATAAGGGCGTTGTGACAAATCAGATCGTTCTCACTGTGGGGTATGATAAAGAAAGCTTGGCGGACGGTCACTATACGGGCGAGGTGGTTTGCGACCACTATGGCAGGAAGATACCCAAGCACGCCCATGGCACTCAAAATCTAGGCAGGCACACTTCCTCGACCAGAAAAATAATAGACGCAACCATGGCGCTTTTTGACAGGATTATCGACAAGACTTTGCTTGCAAGACGGCTTAATCTGACCGCCTGTAATGTCATAAGAGAAGAGGATATCCCCGAAATTGAGAGCTATGAGCAGATAAGCTTGTTTGATATGGCGGAAGCGGCAAATGCTGATAACAACGCAGAAGAAAAAGAAAGGGCATTGCAGGAAGCAATGCTCTTGATAAAGCACAAATATGGGAAAAATGCCATTTTGAAAGGCACGAACTATACCGAGGGAGCTACGGCAAGAGAGCGCAACCGCAGTATAGGCGGTCACAAGGCATGAAAGGTGGGGCTTACAATGTATGACAATTATTATGATATAAAGCAGTTTTCACGTCCACACTATGACGATCATCCGCAAATGTCTATATCGGACAGGGCGGCGCAGTTCAGCCCTTTTGCAGCTTTGACAGGCTATGACGCTGCTGTTGATGAAACCGCAAGATACACCGAAAGCAGGGCGGAGCTGACCGAGGACGAGGTAAACAAGCTCAATGACGATCTCAACCGCCTGCTTGATATGCTTGATGAACGTCCTGAGATAAGGGTGACATATTTTGTTCCCGATAAGAGAAAAAGTGGTGGCAGTTATCAGACCAAGACAGGCATAGTGAGAATTTATGACAGCTATACTAATGAGCTTGTTTTTATGGACAAGACTAGGATAGCTGTGGAGGATATGTGTTTGGTGGAGTTTGTGTGGGAAAGAGGGGAAATACAGTAGAATAAACATTATTTGCTGTAATGTTTTTGCATTCTTTTTTTGTAAAAATGCGGAATAAGAAACGGATAGCCGTCTATTTAGGACGGTTTATCCGTGTTTGAGTGTATTCAGTTACTAAGCTAAATCAGAATTTGCAATACTGGTCTATATCATACTCACCATCAATGAGAACATAATCAAGTCCGAACATCCTGCATTGCTGAAGGTTATACTGATTAGCTTCTTTAATAGATTCAATCGTGAAGTCAGCATCATGCATTCTATTTTCTATTACATTCTCGTTTTTGATAATATCATCAAAATGACAGCTGATGTAATTATCGCTCATAATCAGACATATAAATCTGATTTGAGGTATATATTCTTCATCAAAGCTATCTTTCCAGTTGAACGGGATATAGCACCCCTCTACGATCATGTTTTGCTCGTTCTTAATTGCAGTCTTTATCATTTCTTTTATAATTTCCCATAGATAGTCTGTTAACTTATCATCATCATAAGGTGTTAGGTCTGTCTGTCCGCTTCTGATAAGTCCCATTTTCAGGTGGTCTATTGACAAATATGGGTATTGATACTTTTCAAGCAGCTTTTGCGCTAGCAATGTTTTGCCAGTATGGGAAGCACCTGTTATTAAAACAATCATTTTATACCTCTAAATTCCGATTTAAGCGAGGAAGCCGCATTGCCTCTCAATTATTCTTATTATACCAAACAGCCCCGAAAAAGTCAATTCGTAAGCCCTTTTTTTACGCCCTTTTCATTGCAATATACCGCCATTTGTGCTATAATCAGGATATAGGGCAGAGTGGAGGTGAATCGCAATGGATAACGAAAACGAAGAATTAGTAAACTGTGTATTATACAAGAAAATCAAACGGGTGGAGAGCGCAGAAATTTCTATCAGCAAGACCATGATAAAATCGGCTCAACAGGATAATGACGGCAATTGATGATCATATTAAATGAATAGGAGGGTTTTACTTGACCGTTGATACAAAAGAGGTAGTTACTACTATAGCCTATATGATAGGCGTCCGAATGTCAGCACTGACCGTGAGTTACGGTGAATGTTCCGAGCTTATCGAGAAGCTCCAAGCCGATAAGGACGCCACTACAATAAGATATTTATGTAAGCTGCGAACCGTACTGATGCAGAAATTCAAAAAGACCGATGATCTGATGCGGTTTCAGCTCAAAAATTTGCATAACATAGAATGGTACGATACGGATAATATCAAACAGCTTGAAAAATGGGGATTTACGATTATCCAAGCGAATTGCCGTTCAGAGAAGTATATGCAGGAGTTTACAAGGCTCATCAATGAAAATATCGACAAATGCTCTCAACTATTCTATGATTGGCTGAATTGGGAGTATATCAGAGATCTGTTCTTTGTCCCGAAATACAATAAGAACGGTGTAATGAAAGCCGAGTTCAATAAATATATGGCGAATATCGAACATTACCCATTTCAGATGTATATTCACTGGCAACCTGCCGAAGTCGGGAGCATCATCTATTCCGACCGTAAGTTTTTGAAGATCATCTACGGTCAGCATAATGACAGCTTCACCGATTATACGAAATATCGGGACGCAGATGATGAAACACGAAACAATATCTATAATTTTATCGACAGCACCGAGAAAACAGCTATAGCTGTCGATTGTGAGAATTCTGATCCATACAAGCTTTATAGTGTTCTGAAAGGTTTGAATCAGGAGGAGCTTGCTAAGATCGAGAAGATCACGCTATATGACGATCCGAACACTACCGCAGGCTGGGATTGGCTCTCTAAATTCACGCAGATACCCGTTGAACATATAGAGATCGACCGAGTGACAGACAGAAAGTCACTGGTCGATGTGCGAATGACCGCAAGCGTAGTCACGGACTTCTACCGTGACGGGATAACATCTTTTATTATTGTGTCAAGTGATTCGGACTTTTGGGGACTTATCGAGAGCCTGCCGAAAGCAAAGTTTCTCGTTATGTACGAATACGAGAAGTGTGGAACGGCGATCAAGAACGCCCTCGCACAGCATGGCATCTATTATTGTGCCATTGATGATTTCTGCACCGCAGGCACGGAGGAGTTGAAACGTGCCGTACTCTTTGCAGAGCTTGAAAAGCATTTGCCCTCACTTATTGGAGAGAATCCTCTGGAGCTTACTCACAAGATATATGAAGCCACAAAAGTGACCGCTACCATGAAGGAAATGGAGAACTTCTGTAATCGGTACGTCAAGACATTGCGTCTGAAGGTGAACTCCGAAGGAAAATTCGTGATAGAGATCCAAACAATCTAAGAAAAACTCGTATGGCTTTCTATCAATGTCATTAAGCTAATAAAATCAAGAAATAAAATTGCGTGAAAATATCTAAGCCCCACGGTGTATTTAAGGTCATCAGAAGAAAAAAGATCTTCAGATAAATTTGTAGCAATTACTTCATAGCTGTCATCTGATATTTTAAAGCGAACAATCCGTACAGGCAACTCATAAATAACAGTAGGCTCTGATTTTTTTGTTTTTTTGAAGGAAGAAAATCAAAGGTACAGTTAAATTTTTTTGCATAAAAAAGACTTCATACCGCTGTGAAACAGTATGAAGTCTGAAAAAAATCTTAGATCACCAACAGTAGCATACAGAGTAGATCGTTACTGTGCCGTTTGCTGCACTTGCATGGATCTGATCCAGCTTTCCGCCGAAATCGGAAGTGCCGAATGCTGACTTGCAGTTGTTGTAAGAATACTTTGCGTAGTAGTGTCCGTTTGCGGTGCCTGTTTCGCTTGGTGAAATCTTTGCCCACTCTGCTCCGCCTGACCAGCTCTGAAGAACAAATTCTACCTGATTCTGTGTCCCTGAGTATTCAACGTAGAAGTAGCCATTTGACTGAATGTCATATGCGTTGAAGCTTCCGCCATTCTTTGAAGTCATTGCTGAAACAGCCTGACCCCATGCTGAAGCAGTTGAAGAACCCCAGAAGATCGATTTGTAATTGCTGTCTGAACTGCTTGAAGAAGATGAAGATGAGGAAGAACCTGATGTTGATTCAAGATACCAAAGCTGGCACTTTCCGCCCCAGTAGCTCCACTGGTTAATGTTTGCTCCGTCAGCTGTGTTCTGTTCGTAAACGTCAAGGCATGAGTAGCAGTCTGAGATCTTTGTCTTGATAGCATAAGCGTCGCCGATCTTTACAAGCTGGAATTTCTGACAGTCACCGCCGTGATACTGCCACTGGTTGATGTTAGCACCATTGTCCCTGCTCCAGTTGTATACGTCAAGACAGCTTTTGTAATTTGATGCACCTGTGTAAATAGTGTAATAGCCGTTTCCGTCGCTTACAAGCTTGAATTTCTGATTGTTTCCGCCTGTACCTCTGTACTGCTGAACGTTTGTGCCGTTGTCAGCCTTTGCCTTGTATACGTCAAGATACTTGCCGCTGAGTGCGCTCTTGATGTAATATGTTCCGTCAAGTCCGAGAACTCCGCCGTTAGAATCTGGTGAAGTTCCTGAAGAAGAACTGCCTGATGAAGAACCGCCGGAAGAGCTTCCTGAACCGCTGTAAACTGAGCAGGTCTTAGAAGTTGCCTTAATTCCGTTTGAGCCGTTGATAAGTGTATTTCCCCATGAAGAAAGGCTTGAGCCGTCCCATGAGTTTGCAATGTCGAGGTAGCTCATGTCAGAGTTGTTGCCCTTCCATGACCAGCCAAGATAGCCTACGCCCTTGCTTGTGCAGTAGCTCATGATAGTAGCCTCATCAACGTCGCCGTTTGTGTGCTGACCGCCGAACTCGCCGATAACAACAGGCACACCGATGTTGAGTGCGTTATCAATGTTGTTTCTTACAGTTGATGCGTTTCCGCCTGCGTATTCATACATATGAATGGAGAATACGGTGTTCTTCTGTGAGTCTGCGTTGAAAACAGACTTACCGTAATCCTTGATGCTGTCAGGATACTGTCCCCAGCCTGCGCAGTCTACCATAAGCATATTTGTAATGCCTGCGTTTCTTAAAGATTGGATAGCAGACTTGCAGCCGTCAGCCCATGCGCTTCCGTTCCATGTGCCGCACCACTCGTTTGCGATGTTTACGATAACATATTTCTCAGTACCGCTGAGAACGCTCTTCATTTCCTTCCAGTAGTCAACGCACTTGTTAAGATCATAAGTGCTGTCGCTGCCTGTTGCGTCATGTACTTCGAGAATGCATATCAGCTTGTTTGACTTGCACCAGCTTATGATGTTCTTTACTTCCTGTGCGCTTGTTTTTGTGTACTTTGAGCCGTTTGCAAGTACGACTCTTACGGTATTTGCGCCGTTGTTTGCAGCGCCCTTGATAGAAGTTTCAGTCTTCTCTGTGTACCATGCATGGGCAATGTTCACGCCACGCATAACGAACTTGTTTCCATTAGCGTCATAGATACTAGTACCGCTTACATAAAATCCTGATGCCGCCTCTGCGGTCGGTGTTGTCATAAAACCGAAGCAGGTTATTACGGCAAACATTACAGCAACAAAAGTCTGTAATGCCTTTGCAGAAAAAGTTTTGTTCTGTACCATAAAAAAGCTCCTCTTGTCCAATTAATTTTTAAATACCGGTATTCTAAGGCAGCACTGTATTATCCTCGTGCGTTGCTGCCTTAACTCTGTCAACGTAAAACATTATATTATTAAAAGTATAATAAGTCAACTTAAATATTTAAGTAAAACGTTTACACAAATAATTTTCGTATTTTAGCACAACTTTTCGTAGATTAATTGAACAATATGACTAATTTTTATCACATATAAAGTATAATATGTTGTATGTACACAAAACTCCGCTTTTAAATTTCAGAGAATTAAGAAACTTTTCGAAACAAAAATCGGTATATACGCTGCGTTGAGCATATATACCGATATAAAATTTCCTTTATATTGATTCTATCAAGCCGTCAGAATATATCTTTTTTGTTCTCGTACAAATTCAGAGATCATAATCAGACATCCTTATTCTTGTGTGGTATCACCGTATTTTACATCCTCCATTTCACAATTTAACTGAATGTCATGAGGCTTTCTATTTGTTGTATTTTATCTTGACATTGTCACATCTTTGTGATAAAATTAGTAATATATGAGAAATTATAGCGGAAAGGAAAAAATAATATGAAGTTATTTAAGCGGACGCTTACGACGGCAGTGGCAGTGTGTCTTGCACTGCAAAGTGCAGTGGTATGCTTCGGAGCTGAGGCAGAGGAGCAAATTCCTGCTGGCGGAGAGGAAGTCGGTCTTTATACGTCGGAGAACGATGAAGCCATTCGGTTGACTGAGGATATGTATAGCAGTTGGTATGAAGGCGATCAGACGTATGACGGCACGGAAAAGACGCTTTATGGCTATTCTCTTATGGACAGCAACAACTATTACCGGCTCACTGAGGACGAGGACTATGTTGTTACTTATGAGAACAACATAAACGTAGGTACAGCGACGGCTACTTTCACTGGTATAGGTAATTACACAGGAAGCTTTACAAAGAATTTCAATATCGTGCCAACTGATATTTATAGTGCGGATATTGACTGCGAGTATGAGCAGAGCTACTGCGCCGGTAAACCTGTTCAGCCAAAACCTATTGTTACATACAATGATATTGTGCTTGCTGAGGGCGTTGACTATGAGATCGAATATGAGGACGACTGTGGCGAGCTTGGCTGGCATTATGCTTATATTAAAGGTATCGGCAACTTTAATGGAACCGATTCTTTTGAGTATAACGTTGTAGAGGCTGAAATATCCAGCGATAACATTTCTGTGGATGCCAGCTGCACCTACACTGGCTACGCTCAGACTCCTGCACCTGTTGTTACAGTTAGTGGTGCGGTGCTAAGATGTGGCGTTGATTATAATGTATCATACACTAACAACGTCAATGCCGGAACAGGCTATATGACCATAGCAGGAATGAACGGCTATACAGGATATGTGACAGTGCCTTTTACTATCAGCCCGAAAGCTGTTTCTGAGGTTGAGATACTAAAGATAGCTGACGTGGATTATACCGGCAAAGCTGTCAGACCGAGCCTTTTTGTCAAGGCGGACGGAAATATGGTCAAGAGTTCTGACTATACTGTAACATATTACAATAACACAAATATAGGCACTGCGACCGCTGTTGTTACTCTTGGCGGAAACTACGAAAGCAGGTACCCTGTTTCGACAACATTCAAGATCATCCTTGGAAAGCCAAAGGGATTTAAGGCTACCGCTGACTCTACCACTTCTGTAAAGCTTAGCTGGAACAAGATCGGCAATTGCAAATACAGGGTTTATCGCTATGATCCAAAGAAAAAGACCTACAAGCGTCTGACGGTCACGAGTTCCACAAGCTATACTGACAAGAAGCTTTCAGAGGCAACGAGTTATACTTATGCCGTAAAGCTTGAATACAACTCTAAGACCGGCCCTTATATAACAGTAAAAGGCAACACGAAGTTATCCACACCGAAAATGACGGTAAAGGCTTATAATAAGAAAGTCACAATAAGCTGGAAGAAGAACACAAAGGCTGATGGATATCAGATATACTGGTGCAAGGGCGATGAGTGGACTATCCCACATAACGATTACTATAGTATGCCAAAGGATTGCTATAACGATTATGTTCAGCTCAAGAAGATAACAAAGAACAGCACAACCTCCTATACAAAATCAGACCTTTCAGGTTCAAAGAATTATCACTTCAAAATGAGGGCTTATAAGACCATAAACGGAAAGGTGGTTTACAGTAGCTGGACGGGTATCCAATGCAAGATAAACACTGTTTCAAGACTTAATGCGGCAACAAAGAAGAGCCACAGCACTTATAAGATCTACAACGTTCAGGGCAAGAAAACAAAGACCTCAACGCACACTCTTACGGCTGAGGAGAAGAAGATACTTAAAAACTTTGCCTCAAAGCATTTCAAGAAAGATTGGTCGGCAGCAAAGAAGATCGAATATACTGCGGACTGGATAAGAAAGAATTTGAAATATGGCAGGATACCGACAGGCTCGCATAGCAAGAATATCTTTGTTTACAAAGAAGGTCAATGTTCTGATTACAATGGCGCACTGGTGGAAATGATGGTTTATCTCGGCTATGACGCAAACCTTGTTATGGGCAACCGCAAGGGCGGAGGACAGCACTTCTGGGGCGAGATAAAGATAGACGGAGTGACTTATCTGCTGGAAGTCGGAGAAAAGGTCTATGACAGCCCACAATGGAATTACAAGTGGCAGTTTATGTGCCTTAAATATTCTGAGGCTGACGGTGGTTACAAGAAAAACGGAAAGTTATACTAAAACAAAATGCTCTGCGGAGATTGTGATTCCGCAGAGCATTTTTTTCGCTTTAATAAATTTGCGATACCTAACTTTTCAGTCGCTCTTTTTTGTTTTATGATGGCGAAAAAATCTTATGATACTTCTTGCCAAATCCCTTTCAATATATTATAATGTATTTAGAAGATCATATTTGAAAGGAACGTATGGAAAATGAAAAACATTGTTACAGCCTTGATGCAGTTTGTGATACTTGTGGTCGCACTTGTCATTGTGACCTTTGCTATACCTAAGATCGCAGGAAACGATGACAGATATGATAAGTACATAGCTGAAAACTCAAAGCAGACCGTCACTGTGGGAAGTGCCTTTGGCGTTGTCAAAGACGGTGAAAAGGCTTCATATACTGATATTGATAACAGCCTGAAAAATATCTTTAGTAAAGTGACTTCGCTGCAAAAGCCTGTGAATAAAATCCTGAACAGGCAGATAAGCTTCAAGCAGGCAAAATATTTTGAATACTATTGGCTCACTGCACTTATCTCAGGCGTGCTTTGCTGGATATTTGCAGCAGGCTTTCCGTTCAGGATAGGGCGAAAGGGCTTCAATGTGTTTGGTTCTGTGTATAATAACTTTTCAAAAGTGGTTCTCCTTGAAGATGAGATGACCCGTGAGGAATACGAGGTCGATCTAGGTATGACTATATGGGGACCTTTGTGGATAATCCTTATCGCTTTGCGTGCGACCTTTGCTATTACATGGGGCTTTATCCTGCCTTTTGTGATAGCCGCCAATCTTGCCATAGGCATTATAAGAATAGTTGGAAATGTTATTGTCGTCAGCGTCCGTGGTGCTGCCACCGATGCAAAAAGGCACAGCCTCTCGCAAAAGCTTGACAAAACGACCTTTTCTATTTATCCTGAGGGCGGATATTTCAGAGTAGAGCAGGATCAGGATAATGGTCAGGGCGTATATGTGAAAAATTATTGGAACGCTGTTGCGGCAAAGGCATTGTTTGAAAGCGAAGCCGGAAATAAGTCTTTCAGCAAGGAGGATTCTGAGGAGAATATTCTTCGTGGAGATATAAAAGAGAAGAAGTTTTATGAAACATATCGTTTGCTCAGCCGTATAAAGGGTCTTTTCAATAATGATATCAAGGGCAAAAAAGCAATTATCACCGCTTCATTAAAGAATAAAGAGGGTGGCTATGAATACAGATTTATTGCCGACTCAGAATTATATCATGTTTATATGGTGGGTGATGAAACAGCAGAAAACCTTAGCCATAAGGATCTGAAAATAGATTTTAATGCCGCAATGCTTCTTGACTTGCTTGACTTTGACCGAAAGGGTCAAAGATATGATCATAATGATTTTCTTAACTTGTATTATGCTGATAGTGATGAATTTACGGCCAAGCTTATGAATTATAATCATAAGCTGATAGCAAAGTTTGGCAGAAACAGATATGACGAGTATTTTGAACAGCACAAACAGCAGATAATCGAACACCGCCGATATAAAAAGCTTTCGGCTGTGGGAGAGGACGATGAGTGAGATAATAAGTATTTGATATAATAAACAAGCCTCCCACGGAATTGTTTCTGTGGGAGGCTTTGCTTTCCGTACACCAAAACACCCACCGCTTGTGCAGGCGATGAAACATCAGAAAACAGCCCGTAAGAACCTCGCAAATAGCCTTAATTTACAAAAAGGGCTTCAAAAATACACAAACGGGGAGCTCTCCTTCTATGCACTTTCTACTTGACAAACACACAAAAATTCCAAATGTAGGTTTGTCAATCATATTGGACACTATTATTAAGAAATTCGATAGGCGAAAACCATTTGAGGGGACGCATAGGACGGTTGTTTGTTCGACTTAAACGTGCAGCTAGCTGCACGTTTAAGTCGTCGCAGGAATAAAACCTATGGCACGAATAGAATTTGTTGTGATCTTCTCGGTGACTGCGCTCTACTTTGCCATTGTGCCTAGGCGTATATGGACGAATGAGTTTGTGTTCAA
>ERZ773133.1975-NODE-1975-length-20433-cov-3.305182_pt1 | contig 20433 bp, 17 predicted proteins | sample MGYA00580861_ERZ773133 | MGnify/ENA primary metagenome ERZ773133 (study PRJEB29015, sample SAMEA2737844) | human gut metagenome | biome: human gut; feature: human-associated habitat; material: faeces | place: China | collected 2012 ...
CAGCACTGTTTTGCAACCCGGAGACAATATCCGTCTGGAAGCCACGGCAGAAGGCGGGCAATATCATGTCAGTTCCCAAGTCACCGTTCCCCAACCTGTGCAAAGCCTGCAAGTGGACACCTGCACCGCGCTCATACGTCAATGGGGCAGTATGAGAGCTCACCGGCAATACCACATCACTTTGCAGGATCTCCCTAACGAGAAGAATTACTACCGACTGGAGATAGTGAATAATAAGGACTTTCGTTGTGTTACTTATACTATCAAGAAAGACGAGAACGGAGACTACATAAGGGACGAAAACGGGAATTACATTTATACCACGACAAAGGATACAGTCGTCAACTACAGGTATACCGAACTCATTAATCGTGAAGACGTGATACTGACGGACGGACATATCACCAATTCGGATGACGACGAGAATGCAATGTTCCCCTACATCGACAATAAGTATAACATCTTCACGGACAACCGCTTCAGCAATTCGTCTGCCACGTTGAAAGTTTATACTCCCCTTTATGATGACAACTATAATATCCTCGAATCACTGCATTACACCCGCTGTTACTTGAAGCACACCATCACCGTGCGCCTGCTAAGCTTGCCGGAAACCTACTATCGCTACCTGAAAGCCCTGAATTGCATGGATGATGACGATTATGATGAAGTCATTATGGAACCCATCAGCCTGCCTAACAACATAGAAGGCGGATTAGGCTTTGTAGGCGTTTCATCTGAAATTCAATATACCATAGATATGCCGGATAAAGAATGGGGATGGTGGTAAAATACGAATATCTACTTTCATTATGATTACTTCCATCCGGTAATTATATTACGTTTGTATTACAAATAAAGCCTAAAACAAGCAAAATAACATCTGACAATTGACCTATATCAAGAAATGACATCTTGTACTTCACTTTTCTCCTCTTACGCTTTTATGTTATAAAACATATATCTATATTTGCACAGATAAAAAGAAAAAGCTAAGCGCTTAGGACTATTTTCAATAGGTATTAGATTTTTAGGATTAGAATTGTTTTTAGGTATAACAAATTAAAAGTAGGTATTATGAAACGTTTAGGATTAACATTAGTGGCAGCAGTATGTCTGACTGCTTCGACATTTGCAGCAGGAAATCAGCCTACAACTGCAAAATGGGAGGGTAACATCAACGTAAACAAGTTAAGTAAGTATTTGAAATTGTCCGCTGACCAGCATGAAGAAGTCGCAAATATCTGCGAATACTTCTCTGCACAGATGGAACGTGCCACAACTGCAAAGAAAGATCAGAAAAAGAAACTTCAAAATGCAGTCTACGGAAACTTGAAGTTGATGAAAAAAGCACTGACTGACAAACAATATTCTGACTATACCAAAGTATTGAACGTCACCTTGCAGAATAAAGGTATCGAAGTTAAATAAAAAAAAGAAGGCACTGAACATCACGTTTGGTGCCTTCTTTCTTTTATCAACACTAAGTGTCGACTCCCTAACCAATATACTTTTTTACAAACAATATCTATCTTGCAGTTCTTTCTTATACTTCCTCGAAACAAAAAGTTCCGTTATCTTATCGAAGGGGGGATATAATATGCACTTACTATCTTTAATAATCATCAGATAATCAATATTGATAATATAAGACTGATGTATCTGAACAAAACTGGGTGAATACTGAATAATCTGTTCCGCAGTCATTCCGCGACGCAATACCAATGGAGGCTGATCATTAAGGACCACTTCCCATTGCTTGCGATCAGAGCAATAACGGAAAAAACCAATTTCAGCCGGACGTAACGCACGCATATCATTGGTTGGTGTAAATACCATGAATGTTCTTCCACAGTACAGGGGCATTCCTACAGACAACGGGGCTCTTTGCCCTGACTCAGCCTGCTTCACAAAACGTGAAAGTATATCCTTGAGTTCTTGTTCTTCAAAAGGTTTCAGCAGATAATCGAATGCAGATTCACGGATGGCTTGTATCATATATTTGTCGTAAGCAGTATAAAAGACAACTTTCATATTCCACGAAATATCGTCCCGAATTTCCTGTAACAATTCCATACCCGTCATATCAGGCATTTCCACATCCAGAAAAAGCAAATCCGGTCTTGTCTTGATAATCATTTTCTTTCCTTGCTTCCCATTTCTGGCAGCCTTTTCCAGAGAGAAGCGTGCATCCTTACTTAACTCGAAAGTCAAATTCTCGAGTGCCACTTCGTCGTCATCGACTATTATAACTTTGTATTTATCCATGTTTATTCCATGTATTCTTTGGCGAATATAAGCATTATCCGGTTTCTACACAAAACCATTAAAGCCATTTTATAGACTATCCGGCAACAATTCATACTATCATCACTAAAAACAGGATTAAACGTCTTTTTTTAAATCTTATAATCATACTTATCCGGTAGCAAGAAGGTAACTTCACATCCCATTTCACCATTGGACAGAAGGACATTATGCACAGAAACATCTATTGTTTCCTTATTCTTCATATTCAGGATTTGAATGGTTTGCATAATAACTTTCATCCCCGTACCAGTTCCTCTGTTTTGGCTATTCAAACGATAGCCTCCACCATTATCTCTTATTCTAATACAAATTCCATTTGCTTGGCGATTAATAATAATCCACAAATCCCGTTCCCCTTTCTTTCCTCTCAAAGCATGTTTCACCGCATTCTCCACTGGAATTTGTATTAACATAGAGGGGATATAAACTTGGTCGGAATACACCTCCTCACCGATCTCTATCAGCGGATGAAAAGTTTCACCTAATGAACGGCGTTCCAAGTCAATATAAGTTTTCACAAAGTCCAGTTCTTCAGCTAAAGTGACGCACAATTGTTCCGCCAGTTCCAGATTACGACGCATCAATTTCACCAGAGAAGATAATCCCTGCTGTTCTTCCATTTTTCGTTCCGCCATTTCCTGATTGAGCACATTAAAAATGAAATGAGGAGACAAACGATTACGAATATTCTCCAAGCGAAGCGTAGAAACCGTACGACGATTCTGGGCAAGCAACAAGGCACGTTTCTTCTTGTTATACATATAGATAAAGACTACAATCAATAGAGTTATACTGGTAAGAGCAATCCAAAATATCCTTATCTGCCGTAGTTCAAGCACTTCATTCTCCTTTTCTTGGATAAAGACTTTTTGTGCCATCACTGTAGAGTCCTGTTGATAACGCAAGGCCAGATCAGCCGTACGCATCTCTACACGCTCGTTACGAATGGAATCATCCATTCGATTATTCTCCTTTAGATAGAAATAGGCTTTCCGGTAGTTCTCCGTTTCTTCATAATATTGCTGCAAATACTTATTACGTATATGCACCATATCCGGATCAATATCCGATGGGGTAACACTTTCTGTTAATATGCGCTGTGCTTTGGACAAGTCTTTTCGAATCAGAGCTAATTCGATATTCTGTGTATCAATATAATAGAGTGCAGTCGTTATTCCTGTTTCTTTAAAAAACGGTTGGCATTTATTAATATATTTAGCAGCAGAATCCGCTTCATTTATTTGCAGGAAACAATCGCCCAAATTCAGCCATCCCAGATTTTGTTCAAAGACCATATCCGGATAATCTCTCACAAGATCAATCACTTTTTTGAAATAATCAATAGCCGTTGCATAATCTCCCCGATAATAATAGGAGGTACCCCGGTTGTTCAGATAGAAATGTTTTTCAAAAGGAAGCATGCTTTCATAACTTCTGGCTGCAAGATTATAATAATAATCACATTGTTCAAAATCGCGTAAAGCTACATAAATCTGTGCTAATCCATAATAAATCGGTGGCTTTTTGGCAGAAATAATGTTTAGCGAATCACACAACAATAAGGCCCTTCTATACCAAGCCGCTCCTACATCCAACTTACCTAAACGGTTGGTGGCATCAGCAAGATTCATCAAAATGTCAGGCAGCACTTCTACTTTCGTACCGTGCATCCGCTGTTCATAAGCCTTTCTGAAATATACTTCTGCAGAGTCCATATGTCCTGTACGTGCATAAATATTTCCCTTCATATTATAGCATTCCGACCTCAAGTCTGCCAGTTGTGGAGACATGGGCTGCCTCACTGTAAAATCTTCAACCTGTTGTATCAAAAGTCGGGCAGAATCGATATCGGAAGACATCAAACAAGTTTTAGATGCTACTGCCAGATAATTATAACGCACTAAGCTATCTCTAACTTCTTGCATTTTCTGCAATGTTTGTGTACGTACTTTCCGGGGAGCAATGGATACAGAGTCTCCATTTGCAGCAAAAAAATCTTCAAATGCCTGCATTTCATCCTGTTCATTTTTTTGTTCACGAGGTGTACAAGCAGTTAAAGCAATAAATGCTATTACTACAATGCATAGTAGTCTTTCATTCCACATTATCTTCCACATAGTACTACAATTAAGCTATTTATCCGTACAAACATAATGATTTTCAATGAAATATAACCATAGTTCTATCAAATTTTCCAGAAAAAAGCTCAATCGTTATATAAAGTTTATATCCACTTTTACCTACACTTGGCTGAAAAAAGAATATATCACTGATTTTCTTATCATTAAAGTCAAATACCCAGATAAAACGAATGTTTCGAGACCTTCTAGTTTTCTCGTTTTTCCTCCTCAAAATAGTGCTAAAGATTTCGGATTTCAGTAATTTCTGCCACGCTTCATTCCATTTATTGCTCGCATTCATTAGTTCGAGGTAGAGCTTGCATGTGTTTATCGGGTTAACTCTGCATACTTACTGTGTTTACAGTTAATATTTTGGCATTAACCACAATTATAGAACACATACTCTACAAATGATAGGTATACTGCTTCACAACAATAAAGGACGTACTCCACAGATGTGCATCAACATAAAACAAAGGACATAAAAGTAAAGAATAGCCAATGTTCCAACATATTAAAATCTATCATTATCCCAAATTCATGCCCAATTTTCTTCAAACCAACCTGATTTCAACAAAGAAAGGGGAAAAATTAAGATATTAGCAAAGCCTATTGAGAGTCTTTATACACTTCAAATCCCAATCTTACAAGAATATTCAACAGGATAATCCTCATTTTAGACATAATAAGACATGTTTTCACAAATACAGTAATAAATACCGTATTCTCCTTTTTTCTTTTATTTAGTATTTCAATATTTTTGGAAGAAAATAGTACCTATCTCTAAAATCGTCGTTTTTTTACTGTACAAAACTATTCCGATAGTAAAATACTCTACTTGGTATATTTACTGCCAGATTAAATTTTGTTAGATAAAAAATAGAAGGAAGAGTGGCGAAAGCAGAAAGGCAACAGAGAGTAATAGTTGAAGTTAAAGGGCTGTATTGGGTGGCAACAACATACATGTCCTCAGTTTATAGAAAATATAATATGCAAACGATGAAGATAAACCAGTACACCGACCAAGAGATAGTTTCTGCAATTCTAAATCGGGATACTTTCATTACGAAAGAATATTTATACAAAAAATGTTATCCGATGTTCTATACCGTTTATAATAAGTATTATACGGACTGTGATACTCCTATAGAACTTATAAATGAAATATATGTCTACATACTTTATCCAAACAAGGAAACCGGACTATGTAAACTGGCAGGATTTGGTTTTAGATGTACGTTGACCATGTGGCTAAAAGTTGTTACAGAGCACTATTGTCATCAACTATTTGCAAGAAAAATCGACTCAAACGATAAAATAGAAGTGTATAGTGATAAAAAAAAGTGGGATGACTACTCTTTAGAATCAGATTTTAGAACTCTAAATATGGAAGATGTACATGTAATACTAAAAATGATGCCCAATAAGCGTTATCGTCGTCTCATTGAACTTCGCTATTTAGAAGAGAAATCCAATGAAGAAACCGCCGAAATTTTATGTATGACAATGGCGAACTATTATAATAAGCACAAGCTTGCTAAAGCGCAATTCTGTAGTATACTTAGAAAGGAGGCATTAGTATGAAAAATCTCAATGAAATCACAAGTCGTTTTAATGACATCGATGACTTACCCGTTTCTGAAGAAATGCTTGGAGCGTATATGGAAGGAAATCTATCAAACGAAGAAACTTGGTTTGTAAAATGCCAATTGGATTCCTCACCCATGTTTGATGCATTTTCTCAAAATGTAATAGAGTTGGAAAGAGAAAATATAATTGATTTTGATTCAATGGATGAGATAGGTGACATAAGTGTTTGTCAAGAAGAATATTTTTTTACTGAAGATTTACCGATTATTCCACATGCTCATAGTGAATCATATACTCCATCAGATGAATGTAATGAACTTGAATTCAGCCTAACAAATACTGATTCAAATAAGATAGATTCTGATATAATATCTGAACTATACGAGATGAATTCTGATTTGAGCATGCATACGGAAACCTCAGCAGATTCATGCAATTTTAATGAAGGAGATATTTCAATAGAAGACGTTTACAATGAAGAATTCTAAAAAAGTCATATTAAAAAAAAGAGTGATAGATTCCTACTAAATGACTCTCTTTGTAATTAAAGTAATAACAATTAGAAATATAACAAGATGCTAGATTATTATACTTTTGATAGTAATTGCGATGGCATAGAGGATGCGATGGCTGTTATGGATGACAACTCATTAGTCTTTCTCTATGATACAAACGGCGATGGGAACTTTGATCATACAGAAAGTTTCCAAAATTTTGACCCTTATGGAAATCCATCTACGTATTTGGTTGCTGATGACAGCGACCATAATGGTATTATTGATACTGTGATGGGGAGTTTTGATGGAAATGGGGATGGCTATTCTGAGTCTTTTATCCAAATGTTCGATTATGACCAAGATGGCATACCAGATAGCGTGAAAACTTTTATAGACCTTACCGGTGATGGTGAAGCTAATATGGTGATTAATACACATGCAGATAATAGTGATTCAGGGGTTCTACAAACTACAGATGTATTTGTTGATATGGATAACGATCACAATCCGGATTATTCATATCGAGAACAAATTGTCGATACAACGGGTAATGGTTTACCGGATAAGACATTGGTATGGGAATCTCATACAGGAACGACATTTGAGGAAGCACCTGTTGTATTGGATTATAATCCATCGCATGACTTCTCTTCTCAGTTTGGTTTTGACGCTCCAGAATACGCAACGTCAGTTTATAGTTCCCCATATCAGGGTTCAAATAACTTCGATCCCTCAACTCCAAAGGAGCTCGTTAGTGGAACCCCTGCTTCAGACATGTAACATTGGGAGTTTCAAGGTAATACAGGTCGTTGTGCTATCTATTCTCAGAAATTTGTTATAGAACAACTGACTGGACAAGAAGTTGATATCGAAGAACTCGTTACAGTTGCAGAAACTAATGGTTGGTTTAATGAAGCCGATGGTGGTGGCACAGTAACTTTAAATATGGACAAACTTCTGAATTATTATGAGATAAACAATCAAGTGTCGTTTGACAATGATTTGTCAGACCTTGAAAGAGAACTGAATGATGGTAAGAAAATTATCGTTGGGGTGGATAGCGGACAAATTTGGTATGGCGAAGAGAATAATATCTTCTCTCCGGAAACAACAGCAGACCATGCTGTGGAGGTTATCGGAATTGATCGTTCTGATGAAGACAATCCGATGGTCATATTAAATGATTCAGGAACCCCTAATGGAAAAGGAGAAATGGTTCCTCTTGAGGTATTTGAAAATGCATGGTCTGCAGGTGATAGCCAGATGATTGTTTGTTGGGCATAATTATTAATAATCAAAAAACGATATAACATGAACAATAGTAAACTAATCAGTACACTGATGGGTGAACTTAAAAGTAGTTCTGTGGTACGTTCCCTTATACCGATGGGGTATGTAGCCGGTCTTCCCATTCTTTCCATTAAGAATGATAATCTGTGTGCAACCATACCATTCCTTCGATATAAAATAACCGGAGAAACAGATAAAACATTAGTTTTCCCTATAAGATATCTCATTGAATATTCTCTACCTCATAAACAGGTCGTTCAGTTTAAAGACCTATCATGTGATCAAGCTTTTGCAAAAGTTGATTTTGCGAAGGCATGTGGATTGTTTCGTCACGATGCAGTAAAGAATCTCAATCGAGAACAATATGCTAACCTTAAGAGTAGCACGTTAAGGGATTATGATAAAGTAGTTCAATTCTTGATTGATGATTCTGATTATTCACTCAATGATGAGAAGTTGATGATTCAGCATCTGTCAACTATCCTAGAACCATCATTGCTTCCTATGTATAGATTTATAAATTCTGAGTTCTATAACAAATATTTAAATGGTGTGAATCATGAACAAGATTAAGAATAAATCATTTTTTGTAACACCAACGGCCTCTGTTATTAAGCAACAGCATGCACCTTGTGAAGACAAAGAAGCCATCCCACAAGAGGGAACAATGAATCAGGATGTTAAGCCAACAGAAAATTGTAATATCAATCGAGTACAATTACGCAAGAATTTGATTGATAGTATTAAGAACGCAGTACAATCTCTGAAAGCAATAGGTATGGCACCCCTTGCTACAGAAATAATTCATTTATACAATAAAGTACTTGAAGAAAGATTTACTATAGCTTTTGTTGGTGAATTTAATAGAGGTAAGAGCACACTGATTAATAGATTGTTGAATACGGATATTCTTCCAACTTCAGATCTTCCGACTACAGCTCTCCTTACTCGCATTACTTATGGAGAGCCAAAGATGACTGTGTGGAGTCCGAAAGAAAACAAATCAAAAGAGCTTTCACTTTGCAAACAATCATGGGAAGGTCTTACTGCATCTAACTTTGGAGAAAAAGAGCCTGAAGGAAGGGTTCTTATCTCTATGAAAAACAATTGGTTAAAGAATTATCCAATTGATATTCTGGATACTCCAGGAGCAGGCGATTTGGAGGTAAAACGAGCAAAAGTTATTGGTCAAGCTTTAATGTGTACAGACGCTGCAGTTATGGCTGTCTCTGCAGCAAGTCCATTAAGCCTGACAGAACAGTCTTTTATAAAGCAGAAAATCCTCTCGACTAAAATTCCATTTATGGCATTGGTCATCACGAAATTAGATGAGGTGAAGTTTGAAGAGCGGGATAATGTAGTTCGTTTTATAAGGAAAAAATTGACCTCCCTCAAGATGAATTTGCCTATTGTGGTTGCAGATGACAATGTCAAAATGCCTACAGATGAGTTTAAATCGATTGTGGGTGTAGATAAACTCAAGGCTCTTCTAAAAATATGGCTTTCAAATGAGAATAGAGCCAATTTAACCGAGCAATGGCTCACGTCAAATGTCCAGAATGTACTTAATATAGCACATGGAGTTCTGCTTCAGCAAAAGCAACTCATTATGGCGAAAGATGATGAGAGAGAAAATCTTATCAATCAAAAGCTAATAGCATTATCAAAGGTTCATGAACAGTGGCAAGATTTGCGCGATCAGATGGTAAATCGCTGTCATAAATGTGTGAATGAATTCACAGAAAAAGTGGATGAATGCGGTGCAACAATCATTGAGAGACTTCAACATGAGGTAGACAGAATGCCCTCAGCCAAATCATGGGTAGAGAAAGAGTATTCCTATAGAGTTAAATCAGAACTCGCTGCAGTTTCTTTAACATTGGATTCGATTACAGCTAAGCATGTATCAAATGATTTACGTTGGCTGAATAATCAATTGTCAAATCAATTTAAGATGGCTATGAATCTTGAGTTAGGAGGATTAGATTCAAAAGAATCATTCTTTATCGACTTAAATGAAAAAAGCGTTCAACTTGATGATTTGACAAAAAGAAGAACTCAGACTACTTTAACTACTGTAGCCATAACCTTAGGAGCATCACTTGCATTAGCATCCTGCGGTGGCTTTATTCCTTTGGCAACACTAGGGCTAGGTACAGGTGCAAATATGTTAGCTAACACTGTTTTCTCAAAGAAAGCTGAAAAGCAAAAAGAGCAGGTGAAAAAGATTATTGCAGATACAATTCCCAATATAGTGAAGGAAGCATCGAGTGACTGCATTGTGAAGATAAAAATGCTATATAATGATATTATATCCGAAGCTCTCAATAGTGAAAGAAAGTGGATGCAGACCCAGCGTACATTAATTAGAGATACTAATAAGCCCCAAAACGAGGAGACTGCAAAAAGTGTATTAATGCATCTTGAAAAAATTGAAATATTAAAGAAACAGTTTAATTAGAAATACTTTAATGCAATGTGTACAGATAATTATCAAGGATATGCGTGGTTCAAGGAGAAGAGAAGTAACCTTGCACAAATGCTTGGCGAGTCTTCTACAATAATTAAAGACCTTGCTATGCCTCAATTTGCTGATAATCTCAAGCAATTGAGTGAAAAGGTAAATAATGATTCATTTAAGATACAGATTGTTGGTACCTTCAAAAATGGAAAATCTACATTTATTAATGCCCTCTTGGGTGAGGATATTCTTCCAACTCAGGCACTACCATGTACAGCAGTAATTAACGAAATAAAGTATGGAACAGAAAAGCGAGCTGTACTCCACTTCTGCAATCCATTACCTGGTAGACTATTGGATTGTATTCCGGAAGCTACACTCAGATACATGCAATCACATGGTATGAAGGATGTCCCACCAATGGATATTGAATACGACGAAATAAATAAGTATGTTGTCATTCCAACTGATGGAGATCCTGATGAGATATCACTTATGAGCCCCTATAAAACGGTAGAACTTTACTATCCATCTCCATTATTGAAAGAAGGTGTTGAAATTATTGATTCTCCGGGACTAAATGAAGCCGATGAGCGAACAAAAGTAACTTTAGAGTACCTCGATAAGGCAGATGCCATCATATTTTTGCTCGATGCAACTAAAGCATGTGCTAAGAATGAAATGGAAACTGTAGAAGATATATTAGTTGCCAAAGGATTTGATGACATGTTTTTTATTGCGAATCGGATAGACTGTATTGCTCAGCGCGAAAGAGAATCGATTAAGGCATTTATTGAGAAGAAAGTGGATCAGTTTACTACAAATCCAGTCTATTGCGTATCTGCCTTGCAGGCTGTTGAGGGAAAAGTTAATCATAATGATAATCTTTATCAAGGCTCTGGAATGCCAGCATTTGAAGCCAAACTGGCAGAGTTCCTTACAAAGGATAAAGGACGAATTAAACTTGTTCAACCTGCAAGAGAACTCAGCAATATACTCGCAAAAGAAGCACTCTATAAAGTCATTCCAAGTCAACGAGCACAGCTTTCTACCAGTCTTGATACACTGAAGAAACGCTATGCTATCGTGCAACCTCAATTGACAGACCTGGAGGCTCAGAAACAGCAAATGTATAGTCAGATGCTATTACGTATTGAACGTTGTCAAAATGACTTACGTAGAACTATTGTTGGTTATTTCAAAGAACTCGCATATAAGATTCCAGCGTGGGTGCAAGAGTATACCCCCAGTACTAAAGTTGGACTAGCTTCAAAAAGCAAACTCAAAAAACTTGCTGATGAAATAGTAGCTTACATAACAGGTAAAATAAAAGAAGAGTTTTCTGCCTGGAATAACGAAACTCTTCAACCAATAATAAAAGAAAAGGCTAACGATATTTTTGAAAGGAGCGGGAAAGACTTGGAGCAAATCTATAAGGCTATAGATGATATTTACGTACAGATGTCAGGTAATTCAGTAGATGTAAAAGGAGCTTCTGGATGGGAACGTGCAGTTGGAGCTGGTTTGTGCTTATTTGTTGGGGCCGGAAGTGGAGCAGAAGTCATGGTTAATGGATTTAATACGAAAAACTTTATAAAGAACTTCGCACTAGATCTTGGAGTAGGAACAGGCATTCTCTTACTTGGCATTACGAATCCTATCATAGGAATTGCAGCTCTTGTCGCTCTGATTTGGCGCGGTATTTATTCTGGTGGTGCTGCTAGTATTGAAAGTGTAAAGAAACAAGTTTCTGAAGTTATTGTTTCATCAATTAGTGATGAAGCTACAAGTAAAGCCGATGATGCAGTATCTAAAGTCAGCAAATCTTTCACACAAATGGCAGACAATGCAGCAAGTGCTGTAGATACAGAAATCAATAGTGTGAGAAGTCAACTTGAAAGCATCATTAAGGAGATGGAAAGAGGTCAGGCAAATATTGACCGTCGCAACTCTGTTATAAATGAGTGTGAAACGAAAATTCAAACACTTAATGGACAACTTACGGATTTCATCTTTGAACTGACAGATTCCAAATAACATTCATGTATTCATGGGGTTATAAAAAAGCATAGCCTCATGAATACTTTTAACAACATAACATTTATGGCTGATATTCAACAATTCGAGAAACTTTGGGATGGTTTTGTTACTTCTTTTAAGGGAGACCTTATTGGGCAATCAAGAAAGCAAACGCTAACCTATCCGTTAGTAAAGCTTATTTTTTCTGATAAGGTTCTAACCTTAACTTCAGAATATGGTTCTTTTGGTCGCTGGTTAGATGAAGTTATCAGAAACCAGCCTCGGAAAGGTAAGTTAATAAAAGAACTTCTGACCAAAGACATGGTTTTGACCGAAGAAAGATTAAATAATGAAATCTCATCTGGTATGAAATATGTCGCAGTTGGAGGAGCAGGTGCCCTTGGATTCATAGCAGCGAAAGGTATGGCTTTAGGAATGCTTAGTACGGCTGTTCTTACTTTAGCGCCAATGGCTATTGTTTATCCAGTAGCTACATCCTATATTTCTACTCATAAAGAAAAAAATATCTACACATTAATTGATGCTTATATAACTCAACTTGATAAATACAAAAAATCTATTAGTTCTGTTTTACTTGCTGAGGAATAATTGTTACATAACACTGTTTCAATTTCCATTGAAACATATCTAAAAAGAGTTACTATGGATTTATTGTCAACGCTTAATACACTCCACACTATCATCTCAGACAGTCTCTTACCTGAGATAAATAAAGACTCATATTTGAACCGGTTAAGAAAGATTGAGCAAAGATCAAAAGATTCCAATATATATGTCGGTATAGTTGGTGAGTTTTCAAGTGGTAAATCAACATTGATTAATTCATTAATAGGTGCGGATTATTTTGTCACAAATTCACTTCAAGGCACAACTACAACTATAACTGCAATTAAGTATGCAGAAACCGCCGATCTTGAACTCAAGTATAAGAATGGAAAGTCATTAAGGTACAGTAATAATAAATTGTCGCTAATTGAAAAGTATCTGCCAGAGGTTTATAAAAAGCTATCTATCGGTGAAAAAATAAAGCTGAAAGTTGTAGGATTATTAGGTGGCAACAAAAAAGATGAACTATTACTTCGAATTTTTGATGTAGTAACAACATCAGATGACGCATCCGAGGACCTGGATGAAGCTGTCGTATACCATCCTTCTGATTTTTTGAAAAATGGTATTGTAATCTTAGATACTCCTGGCACAGATTCACTAAATCCTAATCACCAAACAATTACTGAACGTGCTATATCTGAGAAATGCGACTTGGCAATGGTGATAATTCCATCCAATACACCTTTTTCACAAACTCTATCTGGTTTTATCGAAGATAACTTATTACCTTGTATAGATAAATGCTTCTTCCTAATAACAAAAGTAGAATTGTTGCGAAAAGATGTTGAACGCAGAAGTCTTATTAAATGGGTTAATTCTCGATTAGATGCATTTTTTGGTATAGAGAATCCTAAAACTATTTTAGCTCCTACTCTTTTATCTCTTGAGGAAAGGGGATTGATAGAAAGAACAGGAATGCTTGAACATCTTTCCAGCGAAGACAGGTTTATGCTTTCATCTGAATTTGATTCAGATACTAAAAGAATGTTTAATGAGATTCTCGCAGGCAAAGATGACGCTATTCGTGGAACTTTGAATAGGTTTATCAAGTCGCTTAATGCAAATTTGATGAAAGAGATATCAAAAAAACAGATACAACTTGAAACCGACTTGGCCACATTAAAAAGGTTACAAACTATTCCACTAAATCAATTTATGGCCAACTTCTTTAAAAAAGAAGACGCTGACGAAAACTTCAGTTTTACTGAAGCTCGATTACAAAATCTTTGGCATAAAAAGCAAATGGATTTTGAAAGATATGTGTGTAACAAAATAGACCAAGCTGATTCTAAGAATGAAGCACAAGGAGCCATGGATGAAGGCAGCACTATAAGTTATGGGCAATCATGTTTTCAAGATTGCTATAATGCATTCTCTTCAGAATTAAATGGACTGATATCATTTCACGAAAACAACTTTGACTCATTTAGAAATTTGTTTTCTTCAACATTCTCTATAACAGCCTTAGACTTCACTTTTAAATTGAAAAATAAGCCTTCATGGCAAAGGGAATATAAATCAAACTTTAGCAAGTGGAATCTAACAACTGCTCCTCTTTTTCGTGTCTTTAAGAAACTGCAAACAATTAAGCAAGAGATGAAAGATGAAGTGCGACGTCAATTAGAAATAAACATCGAGAAAATGCAAAGTTATTATATGCAGAAGATTACAGAAGCGAATACCAATTTGAATGAGCAAATGGAGAAAATAAAACCACTATTTGCTTCAAAGTATAACCACATAATTAATAAAAAAATTGCAGAAGAACAACAAAAAGAACAATTACTCCGTTCACAGATTGCTCAATTACAACAATCTCTCAAAACATTAGAATCAATAATACACTAAAGAGCAATAAAATGCTTATACGGGATAATATGGCATTCCGTAAGCTCAAGCATACTGATCATTTTATTACCTATTTTCGGCCATATATTATACTTTAATACCAGTGTTACCAGAGGTGCTATAGCAGAATAAGCCACAACAAACTGATCTTTAAACTGATATAGTATAATTATAGAAAGTAAAGTTACGCTCTGATGTAACCTTACTTTAGTTTTCTTAGTAAGCCATCGATATGAGTGCAGCATGTCCGTATCATTGTTAATCGCAGGTGCAGTCGCACACCTACAAGACAGAATACCAAGTGGTATAGAAATTATAACAACCGAAAAACGTATTAATATCCATCAGAAAAATATAGAAAAATTGAAAGAAGTGTGTGAACATGCAGAAATATCTGATATTTCATTCGATAAAAATTCATTAAACCTATCGCTTGAATTACATTAAATTTAATCGAAGTGATAGAATGAAGGAAAACAGGTATCTCTATATAAAAACAAGAAAGAAACAATATTATGGACGAGAAAATACAAAAAGACAGAATTCGTGGTTCATTGATAGGTGGAGCCATAGGTGATGCTTTAGGCTATCCTGTAGAATTTTTAGATTCTGCAGTTATTCAAAGAAAATATGGAAATGCAGGAATTACCCGTCTTGATATCAGGCAATGGTGGAGGAACGAAGACAATTCTGCCGAAAAGGCCTGGATTTCTGATGATACACAAATGACACTGTTTACAGCCTGTGGCATTTTGAATGCAAAAGAAAAGGGGAGCACTCCTGTACATAGTATTTGGGAAGCTTACATAGAAGGGTATTATACGCAATCAGGTAGGAGGAACAAACGTTTTAATGAATGTTGGATCGGGGATATTCCGGAACTGAATCAACGCAGAGCCCCCGGCAATACTTGTCTCACTGCTCTTTCTTATATTATGGCAGGAAAAAACTTCCATAATAACAGTAAAGGATGTGGTGGTGTTATGCGCATCGCCCCCATCCCCTTATATGGTGTAGCCCAAGGACGAATATCGGATATAGATGCTATTGACCGCCTTGCGGCAGACGCAGCAGAGCTTACCCACCAACATCCATTAGGTTTTATTCCGGCAGCCTTTACTGCCCATGTCATTTATCGTCTGGCTACCGATGAACATCCGCAGAAGGAGACATTCAAGAATTATATCAGGGAAGGATTGGAGTCAGTGCAGCAAATGTTTGGCAACCATGCCGAAGAAGTAGGACAATTTATTTATTTAATAAAGAAAGCTATCCTCCTGTCAGATATTTCAACAGATGATGTACGTGCCATCGAAGACGAATTAGGTGGCGGATGGGTGGCTGAAGAAACCGCCGCTATAGCCATCTACTGTGCTTTGAGCTATTTTGAAAACTTCGAAAAGGCCATGATTGCAGCTGTAAATCATACAGGTGACAGTGATTCTACAGGTGCTGTAACCGGGAACTTGTTAGGCGCTGCCATTGGTTACGATGCCATCCCCCAGTTCTACAAAAATGACTTGGAACTGCATGATGTAATATTACATATTGCTGATGACTTGTATCTCGGCGAAACGACACCTTACCGGAAGTAAAAAAAACGATCAGACTAAGACAGTCTTTGACTAGGAAGAAAGCAAGTGATAACTTTATAAACGCCATTATCCATAAGTACTATGAAACAAGATTACGAAAAGCTGATAAAAGAACGTGTGGAAAATCTCTTCCATACGATGGAACAACGGGTCACACCCCAAGAAATGGAACAGATTAGAGCTGCTTACCAACTGGCTCATGAGGCTCATAAGGAGCAAACGCGCAAAACCGGAGAACCGTATATCATCCATCCGATAGCAGTGGCCCGTATCGTTGCCGAAGAACTAATGCTGGGAGCCAATCCCGTTATTGCCGCTTTCCTGCACGATGTAGTGGAAGATACATCATACACCATGGAAGACATAGAAAAACTCTTCGGTGAAGATGTTGCTTTCTTAGTGCGTGTAGTGACCAAACAGAAGAAAGAGCATTACGAAATGTCCAAACAATTGGATAATTTCAAACAGATGCTCGACTCAGTTCATTATGACATACGTGCCATCTTGATAAAGTTAGCCGATCGCCTGCATAACATGCGTACGCTCAACAGTATGAAGCCCGATAAGCAAATGAAGATAGCGGGTGAAACGGACTATTTCTACGCTCCATTAGCTAACCGTTTAGGACTGTATGATATAAAAACAGAGCTGGAAAATCTCAGTTTCCGTTTCCGCTGCCCACACGAATATGCGCAATTTGTGGAACTGCTTCAGCAAGACAAAGCAGATAATGATGCCGCACTGACAGCTCTCACAAATAAAATAGAGAGTATTCTTCAAAAGCATAATATCCAAGTGAGAATAGAAGTACGGTATAGAATGCCTTATAGTCTATGGCGTAAGATAAATAAATCACACACAGACTTCAAGCATCTGGCCCACAGACATTTCATCCAGATTATTTTTCCCGACAAGGAAGAAGTGTCGGAAAAGAATCTGTGCTTGCAGATTTACTCGCTATTGACAGATACATTTAAAGAAAAACCGGGTAGTATTGCCAACTATATAGACTCGCCCAAAGAAAACGGTTATCAAAGTTTTCATGTGAAGTTACTGTCCGAACATGGCACCTGGGAAGAAATACATATCAGCAGTGAACGAATGGTTTATTATTCACAGTTCGGTTGCGTGGCCAGTCGCTCAGAAAGTAATATCAAGAAGTGGATCGAGAAGTTCAAGTTCGTTCTGCAAGATATTGCTTATCACAGTCAGGATGGTTGGTTTATTGAAAACGTAGTCTCATCTTTTTATAATGATGACATTATGGTTTTTACCCCTAAAGGCCAACCAATCATATTACCACAACGTGCCACGGCTCTGGACTTCGCATTCGAGATACATAGCCGTTTGGGAGAACATGCCCAATATGCCCGCATCAACGGAAAACTATGTTCTGTCAAAACCGTACTTCACCGCGGAGATTGTGTGGAAATCGGAGCAAACGAACAGACACATCCACAACCTGATTGGGTCAACCACGTATTAACGTACAAAGCCAAACGTTATTTACGTACTTATCTGTATCGGATGAAAAAGATACCATATCAACGTTGCCCTTTTTGCCATCCGCTTCCGGGTGACGAAGTTATCGGGTTTACGGAAAATGACAAATCCGTAACTATCCACAAACGTGATTGTTCTACCGCCATCCGCCTGGCATCTCAAAAAGGAGATTCCATTGTCTCCATTGACTTCAAAGAAGACAAGAAAATCTTATATCCGGTGCGAATTCATATCAGAGCGGTGGATCGCTATCATCTCCTGAGCGACCTGATTGACTGTATCACCAATAAGTTAAAGCTCTCTATTGAAAGTTTGCACACAACGACAACAGACGAAATCGTGGATTGTTTCATTAATTTCTCCGTGCACTCTTTCAACGAATTACAAGATATTATCAGCTTCATCAGTCTTATAGAGGGAGTGGATGAAGTTCAAAGAGAAGAATTAAAATAATACATATGACTATGAAACGATTTACTTTTAAACGAATACTTGCTACAATCAGTGTAGTTTGTTTATGTGCCATCACTACTGTCATCCTTGCAGAATACATAAAAAGCAATAAAGGATACGAATCTTTTGGAGATACGTATAGCAGTGAATGCTATTCCATGCGAACAAAAGACGGGTATAAACTCATCAATTCAAAGACTGGAAAAACCACGATCGACAAAATAGACTGGCTGTTGGCTTCCGACCAATATTCGGACACATTAGTGGTATTCTCAAAAAAGAATAAACGGGGATACTTCAACCGCTATACGGGAGAAGTCACTATTCCGGAACAATATACACATGCCTGGATTTTTGCAGAGGGACTGGCAGCAGTAGTATCAAATGACAAAATCGGTTTCATCAACCAACAGGGGAAAGTAGTCATTGGTTTTCAATACCCTTACCTTAAGGACAATGCAAAAAATATTAATTTTGTTTTCCGCAACGGTTATTGCAGCATGTTCGATGGATCAGCCAATACCCATTCTCCTTTTCGATGGATCAGGGAAATGCGGCATCATCAATCAAAAAGGAGAATGGGTATTGGCTCCTTCATTCGATTATATCGAAACGCCTGTATATGGTAAAAGATTATTCAGGAATAATAAAAAATACGGTGTCCTTGACGAGTCTTTGCATGTAGCAATTCCGGCAGAGTATGCTTATATAGAGTTAACGAAAGATGCAGCAGTCGTCACAAGAACAGACGAAAGTAAATCGCTTCTTTCTTATAAAGGAGAAATGATAAATCCATGTGTATATAGCAGTATAGCAAGATTAGATTACGATACCGGTAAATATACAGATAGTGGCATAGAGATATCTGAACCCACCGGTTTATATTGTTATGGTATGGTCAACAGCTATGGCTTGATGAGCGAAGACGGGAAACCAATTACTCCTCCGCTCTACAAAGACATCACACCTATCAATAAAAATTTGTTTCAATGTACTTTGAAAGGCTCGTACTCTGCCATTATTATTGACCGTAAAGGAAATGTGATAAAGCAGGAATAGTTATCTCCACTTAATCCGTTTTTAAAACCGCATATTCTCGTATAAACACCATTTATCTCAACTTTCTGCAATTTTATATTTGCATATCACAAATAAGAGTTTTAACTTTGCATAAACAATTCTAAGTATTCATTAACAATAACCCACAAATAACGAGACACAATGAGAAAGCTTTTACTTCTGGGATTTTGCATTTCCCTATTTGTGCCTACAGCTATGCAAGCACAGTACTTACGTTCATCCTATTTCATGGAAGGTAGCAGTACCCGTATGCAACTAAACCCGGCATCGCAACCGAAGCGTGGCTATGTCAATCTGCCTGTTATAGGTTCATTGACTGCCGAGGTATCATCCAATTCTCTGGGCATCCAAGACGTCATTGACATTTTTGATTCCGACGGAGAATTTTATAACAATGACAAGTTCTACAACCGCTTGAAAGGCATGAATGAGTTGAATATCAGTCTCAACACTGATGTTATCTCTTTCGGATTCTATAAAGGAAAAAGCTTTTGGTCGTTCAACGTCGGAGCTCGCGTAGATGTAGATGCCACAATCCCCAAAACCATGTTCGAGTATCTGCGGGCGGTAGATGTGGAAAACTTTAATTGGGAAGGTCAACAAGCTTTCAATATCCAAAATGAGAAACTGCGTCTAAATTCTTATATAGAAGTCGGAGCAGGCTATTCACGCGCCATCAACGAACGCCTGACCATAGGTGGTAAAGCTAAACTTTTATTAGGTGCCGGAAATATAAACCTAAAGATCAACCAACTCTATATATCCGCAAAAGAAGCAGGAATAGACTCTGAATTGCAATTGAAAGCGGATGCATATCTGGAAGCCTCTGCCAAAGGACTGGATTTAGAAGAAGAAAATGGATACATCACCGATCTGGACTACAACAACTTCGGCATCAGCGGTTACGGAGCAGGCTTCGATTTGGGAGCAAGTTATCAGGTAATGAAGAACCTCACCTTCTCTGCCGCAATTCTTGATTTAGGATTTATCTCCTGGGGCAAATCGAGCACTCAGATAGCCGAATCAAACAAAAATAC
>ERZ773133.1980-NODE-1980-length-20416-cov-18.973331_pt1 | contig 20416 bp, 19 predicted proteins | sample MGYA00580861_ERZ773133 | MGnify/ENA primary metagenome ERZ773133 (study PRJEB29015, sample SAMEA2737844) | human gut metagenome | biome: human gut; feature: human-associated habitat; material: faeces | place: China | collected 2012 ...
TAAAAAAGCTGGCGGAAGACTTCTTAAAGACATAAAGGTATTTGATGTTTATACTGGTGATAAAGTAGGAGAAGATGAAAAACAAATAGCATATTCATTAACGTTTAACGCAGAAGATAGAACTTTAACAGAAGAAGAAGTAATGCAAAAATTTAATGAAATAATAAAAAAAGTTACTGAAACAGTTCCAGCAACTTTAAGAGATAACTAATTTAACTGAGCTTTTAGAATTTCTAAAAGTTCTTTTTTTAATTCGTCTTTAGCATTTTTCCATATTAGTTCCATAAATACTCCAAGACCAGGCAACGCCTCTTCTAATCCTTCTTTAATAGTATCATTTATGGATTCTTCTATTTCACTTTCGTTATCTCCTTTAAAATTGTCTATAATGTATTTTCTTATGCTTACGTCTTTCATGTGAACCATCCTTTCAGTTTAGTTTTGGCATATGCTTTACATTTTATACATCATTTTATTGATAAAGTTTAATTAAAATTATATAATTAACTTATTATTAATTATATAATTTTAATATATTCACTTAGAAACTATAATTGTTTCACGTGAAACAACTATAAATAAATATATATATATTTATATTTATTTACTTTTATTTTTATCTTATATGAATTATGTTATTAATATTTTACTAATGTTTCACGTGAAACATTACTTAATTACTAAATTAATATTTGTTTTAATAATGATATTCTATAATTTTATAAAATGAATGCTTATATAGATAAATATATATTTTTTATTATTCTCAATTTATAATCAATTGATTATTTAAGTTAATTTATCTAGTTTTCAATAAAAAGAGGAATGTTTCACGTGAAACATTCCTTCTTTTAACTACTTACTTATTTCTTTTAAACAAACATTTATTTCTGATATTTCTTTATCTATTTTTTTTATATTTTCAGCTAATTCATCGTTAATTTGTGCTATAGTAACAATCTTGGTTCCTAATTCCTTTATTTCATGCTGATTAAATGTATTTGTTTCTCTAAATTTAGGTGAAAATATTTCTAAAGCTTCATCTGATATACTTTTCATTCTCTCTATAATAATATTTGTCTCTATTATTTTCTGCCTATTACTATTATATTTAGAAACGCATTTTTTTCTCTCATCTGTCAGCTTTTTAATTCTGTTTTCTAAATATTCTTTAGTTTTTTTCATATTTTACTCCTAACAACTAAATAATTAGCCTATATCTGTATTTGTAATTACATAGATACATTTAACCAATATACATAAACTTATATTATAGGTTCTTTTGAAGGTAACCCTGGTTTTCTAGGATATTTTTTAGGTGTGTTTTTTATTTTCTTGATATTAATAATTTTTCTCTTTATATCTGTATCAGGTAAATTAAAATCAACAATTTCCTCTATTTCTCCACCTAATACTTTAATTGCATTTTTTCCAATATTAATTTCATTCATGCATCCATCAGCTTTGTAACAAATAAAGTAGCCATTTAATTTAATGAATGGAATACAATATTCTGAAAGTGTTGATATATTAGCTACTGCTCTTGATACACATAAATCATATTTTTCTCTGTAATTAGAATTTTTTCCTAAATCTTCAGCTCTACCATGAACCAATTCAATTTTATCCAATCCAAGTTTATTTATCACTTCATTCAAAAAGAGAAGTCTTTTATTTAAAGAGTCCATTAGAGTAATTTTCAAATTTGGAAACATAATTTTAATAGGTATTCCGGGAAATCCTGCACCGGTTCCAACATCAATCAGACCTTCATCTCCATTTAATTTAATACTTTTAACTAAAGATAAACTATCAACAAAATGCTTTTCAACAACCTCTTCAAACTCTGTAATGCCTGTTAAATTCATTACCTTATTTTTTTCAACCAACATTTCATAATATTTAAGAAATTGACAACATTGTTCTTCACTAATATTTATATCTAATTTTTCAATATGATTTCTTATAAATTCAATTTTATCCATATATACCTACTTTTTATTTATTTTTATGCTGTTCCATATATATAAGAAGAACTGAAATATCAGCTGGTGAAACACCTGATATTCTAGACGCCTGTCCTATGTTTATAGGTTTATACAATGTAAGTTTCTGAACTGCTTCTTTTCTTAAGCTTGATACCAATGTATAGTCAAAATTTTCAGGTATTTTTTTATTTTCCAACTTTTTAAATTGAGCAACCTGCTTCATTTGTCTTGAAATATAACCATCATATTTAATATTTATATTTATTTGTTCAACAATATCTTCAGGTAAGTCTTTCTTTTCATCGTCAAAATGACTTATTTTTTGATAATCCAATTCAGGTCTTCTTATTAATTCAGCTAATGTTGTTCCTGTCTTAAGTGGAGTACTGCCAACAGATACTAAAAATTCCTGAACTTTTTTGTTAGCACCTATCGCATATTTATTTAATCTCTCTATTTCTTCTTTAATTACTTTCTCTTTATAGCAAACATAATCATATCTTTCTTTTGAAATCAATCCAATTTCATATCCAATCTTTGATAATCTAAGATCGGCATTATCCTGTCTTAATAATAATCTGTATTCTGCTCTTGAAGTCATCATTCTATAAGGTTCGTGACTTTCCTTTGTAACTAAATCATCAATTAATACTCCAATATATGCTTGTGATCTATCAAGAACCAGCATTTCTTTTCCCTGAACTTTTCTTGCAGCATTAATTCCGGCAATTATTCCTTGTGCTGCAGCTTCTTCATATCCTGAACTTCCATTAAACTGACCTGCACTAAATAATCCTGAAATATTCTTAAACTCAAGACTTGGCAATAATTGTCCATATTCTATACAATCATATTCTATTGCATATGCATTACGTACAATTTTAACATTTTCAAGTCCCGGAACTGTTTTGTACATAGCATACTGAACATCCTCAGGTAATGATGATGACATTCCACCTAAGTACATTTCATTTGTATACATTCCTTCCGGTTCTATAAAAACCTGATGTCTGTTTTTATCTGCAAATTTTACAACTTTATCTTCTATTGAAGGGCAATATCTAGGTCCCGTACCTTCAATCATTCCTGAAAATAATGGGGATCTGTTAATATTATCCCTTATAATCTTATGAGTTTCTTCATTTGTATATGTTAGCCAGCATGAAATCTGTTCTTTTTGTACACTTTCAGAATCTGTTTCGAATGAAAAAGGAACTACCTTTTTATCACCAAACTGTTCTTCCATTTTACTAAAATCTATAGAACGTTTATCCACTCTTGCCGGAGTACCTGTTTTAAATCTACGCATTTTTATGCCATTCTTAATTAAAGAATCAGTTAATAAATTTGCAGCCATAAGACCGTTTGGTCCTGTATATTGGCAAATATCTCCGTATATACATTTTGCTTTTAAATAAACTCCTGTAGCCAAAACAACTGCTTTTGCATAATAAACTGCACCTGATGCTGTTTTTACTCCTGTTATTTTTCCATCTTCAACTAAAATTTCTGCAACTTCAGCCTGTCTTATTGTTAAATTATCTGTATTTTCAAGAGTTTTTCTCATTTCTCTTGTATATTCCTGTTTATCAGCCTGCGCTCTTAATGAATGAACTGCAGGTCCTTTGGATTTATTTAACATCTTAGATTGGATAAATGTTTTATCTATATTTTTTCCCATTTCTCCACCAAGAGCATCTATTTCTCTTACTAAATGTCCTTTAGAAGTTCCACCTATATTAGGGTTACATGGCATTAAAGCTATGCTATCTACGCTTACTGTAAATACAATAGTATTATTTCCTAATCTTGCAGACGCAAGTGCCGCCTCGCATCCTGCATGTCCCGCTCCTATAATTACTACATCATATTTTTCTTCTACATGTGCCATTTTATTTTCCTCTCCAAATAGAACTTTTATTATTTTCCCATACAAAACTTACTAAATATCTCATTTACAAGGTCATCTTCTACGCTCTCACCAATAATTTGTCCTAAATATGTGTATGCATCCATTAAATCAATAGAATAAAAATCTTCAGGCATATCATTCTCTACTGATTTTATAACCTCTTCAATACTATTCTTTGCATTAATAAGTGATTCTTTTTGTCTTGCATTTGTAATATACAATTCATCATTATATTTAACTTTTCCTTCATAAAATAAATTTCTTATTTTATTTTCTAATTCATCTAACCCATCTCCTGTTTTTGCAGAAAATGTAATTACAGGTTTATTGTCAAATTCAGAAACATTCTTTTCGTTTATAATTGTTCCTAAATCAGATTTATTAAGTAAAACAATTGCCTGTTTATCTTTTATCAAATTAATAATTTCTTTATCATTTTCATCTAATTCTTTCGATGCATCTGCTACAAATATAACTAAATCACTTTTTTCAGCAAGTTCTTTTGCCTTATTTACACCAATTTGCTCAACTACATCTTCAGAATCTCTAATGCCCGCAGTATCAATTAAATTAAGAAAGACACCGTTTAAATTAATGCTTTCTTCTAAAGTATCTCTTGTAGTTCCTTCTATATCAGTAACAATCGCTCTTTCTTCCCCAAGAAGTAAGTTCAGTAAAGAAGATTTTCCTGCATTTGGCTTGCCTAAAATTACAGTCTTAACTCCTTCTTTAACAATTCTTCCATTATCAAAATTGTTAATTAATCTTGAAAGTTCACCATTAACCTCTTCAAGAATCTTACTTAATTTTTCTGAATATCCATCAATGCTTATATGCTCAGGGTCATCAAGTGCTGATTCTATAAAAGCTATATTATAAATAATTTTTTCTCTTAAGCTTTTGATTTTTTCAGAAACTCTTCCATTTAACTGCTCTATTGAACTTGATAAAGCAAATTCATTTTTTGCATTTATTACATCCATGACTGCCTCTGCCTGAGACAAATCCATTCTTCCGTTTAAGAAAGCTCTCTTTGTAAATTCACCCGGCTCAGCTGTTCTTGCACCATTTTTTAATACAATTTCCAATATTTTTCTAATAACTATCATTCCACCATGACAATTAATTTCAACTACATCCTCTCCTGTATATGAATGTGGTCCATTCATAACTGAAACCAGTACTTCATCAATTACTTTATCATTATCAACTATATGCCCATAGTTAATTGTATGTGATTTTACATTAACTAATTTTTTATCACTATTTACTGATTTAAATATTTTATCTACAATTTCAATTGCTTCATCACCACTTACTCTTATTATTCCTATTCCGGAATTACCTGATGCTGTTGCAATTGCTGCTATTGTATCAACCACTTTCATCTCATTACCAAGCCTTTCAAATTAATCAACTTTTTGTCATTAATTTTTCTTTACTCAAGATGTGCAAATTAACTACACATAATAAGCCATAATAATTTAGTATAACACATATTTTTCAAAAAGAAAACGTAGCAGTTATAACTGCTACGTTTACCTATGTTATATTTTATTATCTTTTTAAGATTACAACAACATGTCTGTATGGTTCTTCACCTTCACTCTTTGTTGTAACATATTTATCATTCTGTAATGCTGAATGAATAATTCTTCTTTCATATGGATTCATTGGCTCAAGAGATACCGGTTTCTTAATTCTCTTAACCTTAAATGCAATGTTTTTAGCAAGATTTTCAAGAGTAGCTTTTCTACGTTCTCTGTAGTTTTCTGTATCTAATTTTACTCTTAAATATTTTTCGCTTTCTTTATTAATAACGAGACTTACAAGATACTGTAATGAATCAAGAGTCTGCCCTCTTTTTCCAATAAGTATTCCCATATCATCTCCTACTAAATCAATATTTACAACACCATCTTCTTCGTTGATATCCATATTAATTTTTACAGTTAATTCCATTGCTTCAAAAACTTTTCCTAAAAATTCTCTTGCAATGTCTTCAATTGACTGATTTTTTCTAGCTTTAATGACTGCAGGCTTACTTCCTATTCCTAAGATTCCGTTACTGCCTTTGCTAATAACTTCATACTCTAACTTATCAGTTGTTGTTCCTAAATCAACACATGCATTAGTTAAAGCATCATCGATATTCTTTCCTGTATATTCCTTAAAATCCAACACTTTCACCTCTATTTTTTGTTTCTTTCATTAAAGTCATTTACCATATTTACTCTAGAACCAATGCTACCGTTCTTTTTCTTCATATTTTTCATTTTAGCTTCTTCAATTATCTTTTCTTTTTCTGCAAAAGATTTAGTTGAATTTGCTTTGCTTGAAACTGACTTTGTATTTGTAGATGCAGCCTTTAATACCTGTTCTCTATAAACACCGTTTTTCTCATTTCTAGCAATTCTTTTCTGCTCAGCTTTTTCTTTATTCTTTTCAATAATTTCGTTAACATCCATTTTCTTTAAATGCATATTAATAAATATCTGCTGAATCATCATAGCTGCTGAACTTGTTACCCAATAAATACCAATACCTGATGCAAACATATAACACATATAAACTGACATCAATGGCATCATAATATTCATCATTTTCATTGAACCGGCCATTGGATTATCCTGTGTATTTGTTGCTGCACTATTTAATTTCATTGATAATGTAACACTTAAGAACTGAGTTAAACCAGCTAATACAGGAATTAACAATACTAAAATAATAGGTAATCCTGCTTTAAGCATCTGTGATGGTGAATCACTTAAGTTATAACAAAAGAAATTGTTAATATTATGAATATGATCATAAGCTTTATCAACTACTGAACTATCAATAGTATCAACTAATTTACTTAAACTAAATCCATCAACTTTTAATGTTGCTCTGTTGTATCCTGACATAACATCAATACAATTATTAACCTGCTGTGTTGTTAAATCAGAAAATGAATCTACTTTATAAGTAAAGAATTCTTTAATCTGACTTCCATTCATATTTTGTAATATTGTCAAATAATAATCTTTAACAGAACTTACATATGCCGGAATATTCATAATAACTCTATATAAAGCTAAGATAATAGGCATCTGAATAAGTAACTGTAAACAACTTCCTGTAGGTGAAACACCATACTTATCATATACAGCCTTAATTTCTTCCTGCTGTGCAAGCTGTGATGCCTGATCAACTTTATTTTTATATTTTTTCTGAATTGCCTGAATTTCCGGATTCATTACTGAATTCAATTTTGAAAATTTCTGTTGCTTAATTGTACTTGGAAGCATTAACATTCTAATTACTACTGTAAAAACAATAATACATAATCCAATACTTTCAATTCCTATAGAAGAAAAAATAAAGTAAATTGCTTCAAGTATTTTTCCTAATATCCAAGCAAATGGCATTAATATACCACTCTGCTGTGTAGCTAATAATAATTCCAATTATTCCTCCTTAAGGCACAGGATCATAGCCCCCTTTAGAGAAATGGTTACACCTTAAAATTCTCTTTATGGCTAAAAACGATCCTTTTAAAGGTCCATATTTCTGTAAAGCTTCTATGGCATACTGAGAGCATGATGGTATAAATCTGCAACAAGGCGTAATTTTCATAGGTGAAATAAATTTTCTATAAAATTTTATACATCCTATAAGAATAAAATTTATACCTTTAGATAATTTCTTTATCATCTTCATATACCCTCCCATAAATGTACCATATAGAAGTTTTTTTCATTTTCAAGTTACAAACATATTCTAAAATGATAAAAAAGCTTATTTACATGCTTTTTTCATTTAGAATTCCATTGATTTTTCCTAAATGCAACAATGCACTTTCAATTTCTTTATATTTTCTGTCCTTTGCACTTTCACGTGCAATTACGACAATGTCCAAACCACTATTGAACATTTCTTTATTTAGTCTGTAGCTTTCCCTTATTAGACGTGTCAGATGATGTCTTATTACACTATTTCCTACTTTTTTACTTACTGATATTCCTAATCTGTTACTATCTAATTGGTTTTCAAGTACATACATAACTAAATATTTATTTGCCTTTGATTTTCCATTTTTATAAACATTTTGAAAATCTCTATTCTTTTTTAGCGAGTCATAACTATTCATTACAATACCTCTTTAAAATAAGAAAAGAAAAAGGCCACAAAACTGCGGCCTATGCTGACAATACTTTTCTTCCTTTTGCTCTTCTAGCTGCAAGAACTTTTCTTCCGCCTGCTGTGCTCATTCTTGATCTAAAACCATGAACTTTTGATCTCTGTCTCTTTTTTGGCTGATATGTCATTTTACCCTTATGCATTCCGATACACCTCCTTACGCACTATAATAAAACATCATTTCAATTATAATGGCAAGTTAATTTTACGTCAAGCATTTTATTTTTTGTTAATTTTTATTATTTTTTTGATTTACTTTACATAACATTTGCGGGTAATTAACACCAGTTATCAACATTTTATTAATAAAAAGTTAATAACTCACATTATTTTTTCCTTTTACCTCCCATTTATTCACACTTTTATAAGTTATTAACATTAATAACTTTTTTTATTAATAAAATTATTGTTATTTTTTGTCGAATTATTTGTAAACCTATTTTTTATTTTATGTAAACTTATTACAAAAATTTTTCGTTATTTTTCCACAAAATCTTTTTTCTCTATTTTACATCAAAATTTTTACACGTTTATTAGTTTCTTCTTTATTATATATAAGTTGAAAACATTTTTGTTTTTTGCTATTATAATTATGTGTGTAATTTTGCGCATTTTTTTACTTTTAGAAGTTTATTTTATAAAAAATAGGAGAATTATTTATGTATTCTACATTGATTGAAAAATGGCCTGAGATTCTCAATACGTTTAAACAGGATTACGATATTTCTGATGTTTCCTTCAAAACATGGATAAAACCATTGCAGGTTAAATCTTTTGAAGACAATGTCGTAACTTTAGTTTATCAGGGTGAAACTGAGATGCTTGGTCTTCAATATATAAAGAAAAAATACCAGATTCCATTAAAAGTAACTATTGAAGAAATTATGAAAATGGAACTTGAACTTCAGTTTGTTTTACCATCTGACATTAAAGATGAACCAAGTGAAACCGAAGAACATATTACAATTAATGAATCAGCTTCACTTACAAGCAGAATTGCTGAAGCTAATTTAAATAGTAAATATACTTTTGATACATTTGTTGTAGGCTCTAACAATATTTTAGCCCACGACACATCTCTTGCAGTTGCTGAGTCTCCAGGTGGAATCTACAATCCTTTATTTATCTATGGAGGTGTAGGTCTTGGTAAAACCCACCTTATGCAATCAATTGGTCATTTTGTATTAAATAAAAATCCTAACGCTAAGGTTTTATATACTACAAGTGAATCTTTTACTAATGAACTTATTGAAACACTACGTAATAAAAGCGGTAATCAACAGGAAATGTCTGATTTTAGAGCAAAATATCGAAATGTAGATGTTTTACTTATTGATGATATACAGTTTCTTCAGAAAAAGGAAAGTACTCAGGAAGAATTTTTCCATACTTTCCAGTATTTGTATATGCATAAAAAAGCCATTGTTATTAGTTCAGATAGAAAGCCTAAGGACTTAGAAGGACTTGAAGACAGATTGGTTAACAGGTTTGAATCTGGATTAACAGTAGATATCCAAAGTCCTAATTATGAAACAAGAATGGCAATTTTGAAAAAGAAAGTTGAAGTTGAAGGTATAGATATACCTAATGACGTATTAGATTACATTTCAACAAATGTTATTTTCAATATTCGTGAACTTGAAGGCTCATTAACTAAGATTATTGCTTTTAGTAAAATCAGCAATCAGACTATTGATTTAGATTTTGCTAAAGATGTTCTTAAGGATTATATTTCACCTGAAGAAGATAACACAATAACATGTAAAAAAATTATCGAAGTAGTTGCTGATCATTTTGGAATTTCACCTAATGATTTAGCTTCTAAGAAGCGTTCTAAAGAAATAGCATATGCCAGACAGGTATGCATGTACATTTGTAAAACGCTTACCGATGAGACAAATAAGAAAATTGGATTAGCTCTTCATAAAGACAATCCATCTACCGTAATATATGGAGTTAATCAGATAAAAGAAGAAATGGCAAGAGACATAAATACTAAAAATATGGTGGAAGTTATTATTAAAAAGCTTAATACGAAGTGAAGTTATTAACATTTTTGTATTAATAACTACTATTTTGATGTTAATAACTATATTTTCAGTATTAAAATGTTATTAATATATTGTTAATATCCTACTTTTATATTTTTAAGCTATTAACATTTTTTATTAACAATATCCTCAAAATGTTAATAGTTTTTAAAATTATTCATTTGTTATTAATGCAGCCTTTTCTTTTATACATGGGGCTTAGAACTAGTTTTTAACTTATTAACATCCCCTATATACTACTGCTACTAATTATTATTTATTTATTTATATAAATTTATACATTTTTCAACACTTACACATAAAGGAGATTTTACAATGAAACTTATTTGCAAAAAAAATGATTTACTTTCAGGAGTTAACATTACTATGAAAGCCGTATCCTCAAAAACTACTATGTCTATATTAGAATGTTTTCTTATTGACGCTACTGAGGGAAAAATTAAAATGACTGCTAATGATATGGAACTTGGCATTGAAACGGTTGTCCAAGGTGAAATTATTGAACCGGGTAGTGTAGCTATAGAAGCTAAATTATTTTCAGAAATTATAAGAAAACTTCCTGATAATGATGTAGTTATTGATGTTGATAATGAATATAAAGCAAACATTACATGTGAAAATGCCAAATTTAACATTATAGGTAGAGATGGAGATGATTTTTCTTATTTACCTGAAATAAAAAAGGAAAAAAGTATTAGTATTTCACAGTTTTCATTAAAAGAAGTTATAAGACAGACAATATTCTCAATTGATGACAAAAATAATAATAAACTTATGACAGGAGAACTTTTTGAAATATCAGGTAATAATTTAAAAGTTGTTGCATTGGATGGTCATAGAATAGCTATAAGAAATATTGAATTAAATGCTGAATATGAAGATATTAAAGTTGTTGTTCCTGGAAAAACTTTAAATGAAATAAGCAAAATTTTAAATGGTGGAGTTGATGATATTGTTAATATTTATTTCACAACAAACCATATATTATTTGAATTTGATAATACACTTGTTGTTTCAAGATTAATTGAAGGCGAATATTTTAAGATAAATCAGATGCTTTCAAGTGATTATGAAACTAAGGTTGTAATTAATAAAAGAGAAATGCTTGATTGTATTGATAGAGCAACACTTCTTATTAAAGAAGGCGATAAGAAACCTATTATTATTACAATTAAGGATGGAGTAATGGAATTTAAGATTAATTCTTTCATTGGTTCTATGGATGAAGAAATTTACATTCAAAAAGAAGGAAAAGATATGATGATTGGTTTTAATCCAAGATTCTTAATAGATACATTAAAGGTTATAGATGAAGAACAGATAAATATATATTATGTAAACCCTAAATCACCATGTTTTATAAGAGATGATGAAGGAAAATATATTTACTTAATTCTTCCTGTTAACTTTTCAGTAGCAAATAATTAGTTTAGGAATAGAAAAAAATGGAAAAAATAAAAATAAAAGATGATTATATTAAGTTAGGTCAGGCATTAAAATTAGCAGGACTTGTTAGTTCAGGTATTGATGCAAAGTTTGTTGTTCAGGATGGACAAGTAAAGGTAAATGGAGAAGTTGATACCAGAAGAGGAAAGAAACTTGTACCTGGAGATACTTTTGAATTTGATGGTACAATTGTAGAAGTAGAATAATGGTTATTGAAAAATTAAATCTTTGTAATTATAGAAACTATGAAACATTAGATTTAAACGTTGATTCTAAAACTAATATTTTATATGGTGACAACGCACAGGGAAAAACAAATATTCTTGAAGCTATATATATATGTAGCACAACGAAATCTCACAGAGGTGGGAAAGATAAAGAAGTTATAAAATTTGGATGTGATGATGCACATATAAAAATATATATTAACAAAAAGAATAAAGAATATCGAATTGATATTCATTTGAAAAAAAATAAGTCTAAAGGAATTGCTATAAATGGAATTCCTATAAAAAAAGCAAGTGAATTATTTGGGATATTTAATGTTGTATTCTTTTCACCGGAGGATTTAAATATTATTAAAAATGGTCCATCCGAGAGAAGAAGGTTTATAGATTTGGAGTTATGTCAACTAGATAAATTATATGTTTATAATTTGCTAAATTACAATAAGATATTAAATCAAAGAAATAAACTATTAAAGGATTTATATTTTAAGCCTGATTTAGAGGAAACTTTGGACGTATGGGATTTACAACTTGCTAAATATGGAAGTGAAGTTATTAAACGTCGAAGTGAATTTGTAAAAAAAATAAACGAAATAATAAATCCAATTCACAAAAAAATTACAGATAACAAAGAAAATATAATAGTTAAATATGATAAAAACTGCGATGAATTAGAGTTATATAATCAACTTGTTTTAACAAGAGAAAAAGATAAAAAGTATAAGACTACAAATGTTGGACCACATAGGGATGACTTAAGTTTTTATTATGATGATATGAATGTAAGAATTTACGGAAGTCAGGGACAACAAAGAACTGCAGCTTTATCTTTAAAACTGGCTGAAATTGAAATAGTAAAAAGCATAATACATGATACACCGGTATTGTTGTTAGACGATGTATTATCGGAATTAGATTCAAAAAGGCAGAATGAGTTATTAAATAGTTTAGAAAACGTACAGACAATTATAACTTGTACGGGTTTAGATGAATTTATAGAAAACAGATTTAAAATTAACAAAATATTTAAAGTAAAAGAAGGAAAAGTTTTTGAAAAAACTATTTAACTGAAAGGAGTTACTAATGGGTAACAATACAAATGTAGAAAATGAATATGGTGCAGACCAAATACAGATTCTTGAAGGACTTGAAGCGGTACGTAAAAGACCTGGTATGTATATTGGAACAACATCAACAAGAGGTCTTCATCATTTAGTTTATGAAATAGTTGATAATGCTGTTGATGAAGCTTTAGCAGGTTATTGTAGTGAAATTGATGTACAGATTAACAAAGATAATTCTATTACAGTAAAGGATAATGGACGAGGAATTCCTGTTGGAATTAATGAAAAAACAGGTTTGCCTGCAGTACAGGTTGTATTTACAGTACTTCATGCCGGAGGAAAATTTGGTGGTGGAGGATACAAAGTATCCGGTGGATTACATGGTGTAGGTGCATCTGTAGTTAACGCCTTATCACAGTGGTTAGAAGTTAAAGTATGTAGAGAAGGAAAAATCCATTATCAGAAATATGAATATGGACATGTTGTAAGTGAATTAAAAGTTATAGGTGAATGTGATTCTGATTTTACAGGAACAGAAGTTACATTCTTACCGGATAATACAATTTTTGAAGATACTGTTTATCAGTTTAAGGTGTTAGAGGAAAGATTAAGAGAGACAGCTTTCCTTACTAAGAATTTAAAAATTATTTTAAGAGATGTAAGAGAAGAAGAACCAAAAGAAGAAATATTCCATTATGAAGGTGGTATAAAAGAATTTGTAAGTTATCTTAATGAAGGAAAGACTGCTTTATATGATGACATTTTATATTGTGAAGGAGCAGTAAATAATGTTTATGTTGAAGTTGCTCTTCAGCATAACGATGGATATAACGAAAATACAATAAGTTTTGTTAATAACATTAACACTCCTGAAGGTGGAACACAGGTTGAAGGCTTTAAAAGAGCACTTACAAAAACTTTTAATAGTTATGCAAGAACTAAAAAAGTATTAAAAGATAATGAAGAAAATCTTTCAGGTGAAGATATAAGAGAAGGTCTTACTGCTATAATTAGTGTTAAAATCGAGGATCCACAGTTTGAAGGACAGACAAAACAAAAATTAGGAAATAGTGAAGCACGTGCTGCTGTGGAAAATGTTATGAGTGAACAGTTAACATATTTCCTTGAACAGAATCCAAATGTAGGAAAGATTATATGCGAAAAGGCTGTTTTAGCACAAAGAGCAAGATTTGCAGCAAGAAATGCAAGAGAAGCTACAAGAAGAAAAACAGCTTTAGATGTAGCTGCTTTACCGGGAAAATTAGCTGATTGTTCAGATAAAGATCCAAAGAAATGTGAAATTTTCATAGTCGAAGGAGATTCCGCCGGTGGTTCAGCTAAAAAAGCAAGAACAAGAGCAACACAGGCTATTCTTCCTTTAAGAGGAAAGATTTTAAATGTAGAAAAAGCCAGAATAGATAAAATTATGGCAAATGCAGAAATAAGAGCAATGATAACAGCGTTTGGAACAGGAATTCAGGATGATTTTGATATATCAAAATTGAGATATGATAAAATTATTATCATGACTGATGCCGATGTTGACGGAGCTCATATTGATACACTTATGCTTACATTTTTCTATAGATTTATGCCTGAGTTAATAAAAGATGGACATGTATATTTAGCAATGCCACCACTTTATCAGGTAACAAGAAACAAAAAAAATTATTATGCCTATAATGATGATGAGTTAAATAAAATACTTACAGAAATAGGTCGTGATAATCAGAATAAAATTCAGCGTTATAAAGGTCTTGGTGAAATGGATGCGAGCCAGTTATGGGAAACAACAATGGATCCTAACACAAGAATATTGAAACAGGTTAAAATTGACGATGAAACAATAACTGAAATAGATAAGACATTTACAACTCTTATGGGTGATGAAGTAGAACCAAGAAGAGAGTTCATAGAAGCAAATGCAAAATTTGTTCAGAACTTAGATGTATAGGAGGATGCTATAAATAATGGATGACAAGATATTTGACAGAATACATGAAGTAGATTTAAAAAGTACAATGGAGACCTCTTATATTGATTATGCCATGAGCGTAATTGCAGCAAGAGCATTACCGGATGTAAGAGATGGACTTAAGCCGGTACAAAGAAGAGTTCTTTATTCAATGGTTGAATTAAATAATGGACCTGATAAGCCACATAGAAAATGTGCCCGTATTGTTGGTGATACAATGGGTAAATTCCATCCACACGGCGATAGCTCAATTTATGGAGCTTTAGTAAACATGGCCCAGGAATGGAATACAAGATATCCATTAGTTGATGGACATGGAAACTTTGGCTCAGAAGATGGTGATGGCGCAGCTGCAATGCGTTATACAGAAGCACGTTTAAGCAAAATATCTACAGAAATGATAGCAGATATTAACAAAGACACAGTAGAATTTGTACCAAACTTTGATGAAACAGAAAAAGAACCTACAGTTTTACCATCAAGATATCCTAACTTATTAGTAAATGGTACAAGCGGTATTGCAGTAGGTATGGCTACAAATATACCACCACACAATCTTGGTGAATCGATTGATGCAATTGTAAAAATAATTGACAATCAGGTAGAAGAAAATAGAGCAACAGATTTGGATGAAATCATGGAAATTATAAAAGGACCTGATTTCCCAACTGGAGCAAATATACTTGGAACTAAAGGAATAAGTGAAGCATATCGTACAGGTAGAGGAAAAATAAAGGTAAGAGCAACTACAGAAATTGAGACTTTGGATAATGGAAAAAGCAGAATTATAGTTACTGAGCTTCCATATATGGTAAACAAAGCAAAATTAGTAGAAAAAATAGCTGAATTACATAAAGAAAAAAGAATAGAAGGAATTTCTGACTTAAGAGATGAATCTGACCAGGATGGTACAAGAGTAGTAATCGAAGTTAAGAGAGATGCTAATGCAAATGTAATATTAAATCAGTTATATAAACATACACAAATGCAGGATACATTTGGTGTTATCATGCTTGCTTTAGTAAATGGCGAACCAAAAGTCTTAAATTTATTAGAGGTATTAACATGCTACTTAGATCATCAGAAAGATGTAGTTACAAGAAGAACACGTTATGAACTTAATAAAGCTGAAGAAAGAGCTCACATAATTAAAGGTTTATTCATTGCATTAGATAATATTGATGAAGTAATTAAAATAATAAGAGCTTCAAGAAATACAGCAGAAGCAAAGAAAGCATTAATGGAAAGATTTACATTGTCTGAAGCACAGTCACAGGCAATTGTAGATATGAGACTTCGTCAGTTAACAGGTTTAGCAAGAGAAGATTTACAGGCTGAATATGATGATTTAATGGCAAAAATTGCATTCTACAAAGGAATTCTTGAAGACGAAAATAAATTATTAGGAGTAATCAAGGATGAAATCTTAGTAATAAAAGAAAAATATGCTGATGAAAGAAGAACAACAATTGGAATAGACTTAGAAGATTTGTCAGATGAAGACTTAATTCCAAGACGTGATACTGTTGTAACCATAACAAATTTAGGATACATCAAACGTATGACAACGGATAACTTCAAAGCACAAAACCGTGGCGGAAAAGGAATAAAGGGTATGAATACCATAGATAATGACTTTATAAAGAATTTATTTATGACAAATACTCACCATTATATTATGTTCTTTACAAATACAGGACGAGTATACAAATTAAAATGTTATGAAATTCCGGAAGCAAGTAGAACAGCAAGAGGAATGGCAATAATTAATTTACTACAGCTTCAGCCAGGTGAAAAAGTAACAACAATGGTTCATTTTGATGATTTTGATGAAGATAGAAATCTCATTATGGCAACAAAGAAGGGAACAATTAAGAAGACACCGTTAAGTGCATATATGAATATAAGAAAAACAGGTATTCAGGCAATAACACTTAGAGACGATGATGAATTAATTGAAGTAAAAGTATCTGATTGTGAACAAAATGTATTAATGTTAACAAAGAAAGGTCAGGCAATAAAATTTGCTGAAAAGGATATAAGAGAAACAGGAAGATCAGCAATGGGTGTAAAAGGTATTACACTTAGAAATGGAGATGAAGTTGTAGCAATGCAGCTTGAAACACAGGGCGAATATATAACTTTCGTTTCAGCAAATGGATATGGTAAGAGAAACAGATTTACAGACTTTAAACTACAGAACCGTGGTGGAAAAGGTGTAAAATGTTATAACATTACTGATAAGACAGGAGAAGTAGTGGGCGTAAAAGCAGTCAATGATGGAAATGAAATTATGCTTATTACAAATCAGGGAATTATAATAAGAATAAAAGTTGATGACATTTCAGTACTTGGAAGAGTTACATCAGGTGTTAAATTAATGAACACAGGTGAAAAAGAAGATATAATTGTTGCAAGTATAACAAAAGTAAAAGAAAGTGTTACTTTAGCAGATGAAGAAGCAAGAAGATTAGAAGAATTGCAGGAAGATAATGAAAGCGATGAAATAGAATCTGAAGGCATAGATGAAGAAACACAGGAATAATAAAGAACAGTGTGATTGACAGGTGAGAGAAACTAGGTTTTTCTCACCTGTATTAACAATAACTAAAAATACTAATACAAATTAACACAGTAAAGATTGATAAAACACATAAATTATTAATAAGTTTTAAAATAAACAGGGAGGTTATTAATAAATGAGAGAAATAGATGCTCAGTTACTGACAAAAAATATTAAGGAAATGTGTATAGAAGCAAATCATTACCTATCAGATGATATGAAAAAGGTATTTGACAATGCCCGTAATAATGAAAAATCACCATTAGGAAAACAAATATTAGAGCAGTTAGATGAAAATTTAAAAATAGCAAGAGAAGATATGATACCAATTTGTCAGGACACAGGGATGGCAGTCGTATTTGTTAAAATTGGGCAAGATGTACATATAACAGGAGCAAATATAGAAGATGCAATAAATGAAGGCGTGCGTCAGGGCTATGTAGAAGGGTATCTAAGAAAATCAGTTGTTAATGACCCAATAATAAGAAAAAATACAAAAGATAATACACCGGCTGTAATTCATTATGAAATCGTTCCGGGAGAAAATATAACAATAACAGTTGCACCAAAAGGATTTGGAAGCGAAAATATGAGCAGAGTATTTATGCTTAAACCAGCTGATGGAATAGAAGGAGTAAAGAATGCAGTGTTAACTGCAGTAAGGGATGCAGGACCAAATGCATGCCCACCTATGGTAGTTGGTGTAGGTATAGGTGGTACATTCGAAAAATGTGCATATCTTGCAAAAAAGGCATTGGCAAGAGAAGCAGATAGTAGTTCAGATATAGAATATGTAAGCAAATTAGAAAATGAATTATTAGACAAAATAAATAAAATGGGAATTGGACCTGGAGGTTTGGGAGGAACACAGACAGCATTAGCAGTAAATGTGGAAACATACCCAACCCATATAGCAGGATTACCTGTAGCTATAAATATATGTTGTCATGTAAACAGACACGTAACAAGAACAATCTAAAATTAAAATACTAAATAAAAAGATAATTGTTCCACATCACGGTCTAGTTTATCTTTATTTACGCCATTGTAGCACGTATTTATTACTAAAATAAATTTATTGTATTAGGAGAAAAACATGGATAGAAAAATAACAGCCCCATTTGATAAAAAAATATCACAGGAATTAAAAGCAGGAGATTATGTTTATATTACAGGAACTATATATACAGCCAGAGATGCAGCACATAAAAGAATGGATGAAGCATTAAAAAAGGGAGAAAAACTTCCGTTTGATGTAGAAAATAATGTTATTTATTATATGGGACCATCTCCAGCAAGAGAAGGACGACCAATTGGATCAGCAGGACCAACTACAGCAAGCAGAATGGATAAATATGCACCAAAACTTTTAGACAAAGGTTTAATTGGAATGATTGGTAAAGGTAAACGAACAGAAGAAGTAAAAGAAGCAATTGTAAGAAATAAAGCAGTATATTTTGCAGCAATAGGTGGTGCAGGAGCTCTTTTATCAAAATGCATAAAGAAAAGTGAAGTTATAGCATATGATGATTTAGGCACAGAATCTATAAGAAAACTTGAAGTAGAAAATTTGCCGGTTATAGTTGTAATTGATTGTGAAGGAAATAATTTATATGAAATAGCAATAAAGGAGTATTGTAGTGAAGATAAATAGAATTGCATATATGGTTATGAGAAGATTTTATTATATACCTTCAATGATGCATGACATAGTATCAGCAGAAAATAGTAAAAAATACACATTTGAAGAAAGATATAATAAAGTAAGAAATGTAATCAAAAATGTAAATAAATTTGGTCATGTAAAAATAAGATGTACAGGAACTGAAAATATACCTAAAGAAAATGGCTATATATTATTTCCAAACCATCAAGGATTATTTGACTTCTTATTAATAGTAGAAACACATGACAATCCAGTGTCAGTTGTAATGAGAAGTAATTTAGAAAATGTAATATTGTTAAAACAGGTTAGAAAAGCATTAGATGGCAAATTAATTGACAGAGATGATGTAAGACAGGCAATTGGAATAATAAATGAGATGAAAGATGAGGTTTCTAAAGGTAAAAATTTTGTTATATTCCCAGAGGGAACAAGAAGTAAAGATGGAAACAATCTGGGACCGTTTAAAGGAGGAACTTTTAAAAGTGCAATGAAAGCAAAAGCTCCAATAGTACCTGTAGCATTAATAGATTCGTTTAAACCATTTGATACTCCTGGAACAAGTGAAGTATGTGTTCAAATTCATTACTTAAAGCCAATAAAATATGAAGAATACAAAGATATGAATACAACTCAGGTAGCTGATATGGTTAGAACAAGAATAATAGAAAAAATAAAGAAAGAAGAAAAAGTAAAATTCTAGAAAGTATTTGACAAATAAAAGATGCTATACTATAATAAATTTTGCACTGCTAAATTGTGCAAATTAAATAACTGATATGAATCAGGCAAGGAGAAGTACTCAAGTGGCTGAAGAGGTGCCCCTGCTAAGGGTATAGGCCGTTTACGCGGCGCGAGGGTTCAAATCCCTCCTTCTCCGGTAAAAAAGAATCTGTTAATGATTCTTTTTTTTTGCAAATTATTAATTGCTATATTTAATAAAGTTTAATGCCAATCTATCTATATTATATATTTACCTATATTGAAATTAAATGTATTAACTATATTAACCTATGTTTAAATCAGTTATAAACATAATATAGATAAAATGGTAAATAGAGTAAAATAAATAGGATTTGTACATTGCGTATAATAACTTGGAAAATGTAAATACCGAAATATACGTTCAAAATTTTATTTAGATTTATTAAAAAATGTGTTGACATTACTTAATAAAAGTGTTAATATAATTTTCGCCCGCTAAAAGGCGGGCAAATAAAAATAAAAAAATACTTGACAAGTGATGATTATTAATGATAGAATTAAGGAACTGTCACTTATGATAGTAATAAAACAAGAACATTGATAATTGAACAGCAACCATCCCTGAAAATGAATAAAAGAT
>ERZ773133.1993-NODE-1993-length-20293-cov-14.560283_pt1 | contig 20293 bp, 17 predicted proteins | sample MGYA00580861_ERZ773133 | MGnify/ENA primary metagenome ERZ773133 (study PRJEB29015, sample SAMEA2737844) | human gut metagenome | biome: human gut; feature: human-associated habitat; material: faeces | place: China | collected 2012 ...
TCTCTTGGGGGATTTAAAGGGGGCCATTCTCTCACGTGAGAGAATGGCCCCCTTTCCCGTGTCCCCTGCGCGGCGCAGGGAAAATCTGCCGCCCGCGCGGCATAAAATTTCCGCTCATGAGCATAATAAGGAAAATTATGTGGCGGAGGGCGGTTATGGAGCTTTTTTCGGCAAACTACGAGGAAAACACCCGCGCGCTGGATGATCTGCTTGGCGTGGGGCGGTGCTTTGATATGATCTCGCGCGACTTGTATGTCGGCGGCAGGCGGGCGCGGATGTGGGTGGTGGACGGTTACGGCGACGACGCGGTTATTGAGCGGATGCTGAGCTTCTGGCTGCCGCTCAGAGACGTTAGCGACGCGCAGACGATGCAGCAGTTCATCGACCGATACATCACATTCAACGAGGTAAACGCCGAGCAAAACGTCAAAAACACGGTGACAAGCGTATTTTTGGGCAAGATGGCGCTGCTGGTCGAGGGCTATGACGAGTGCGCGCTGATCGACGCGAAGCAGTATCCCGCGCGCGGGGTGGAGGAGCCGTCGTCGGGCAAGGTGCTGCGCGGCGCGCACGACGGCTTCATCGAAACGCTTGTCGCCAACGCGGCGCTGCTGCGCCGCCGCATTCGCGACCCGCAGCTTACGCTCGAAGGTCACAGGGTGTCGGACTGCTCGCGCGCGGACGTGGTGCTCTGCTATTTGGAAAACAAGGTCGACAGAAAGCTGCTCGACGAGGTGCGGCAGAAGCTCGCGAAGATCGATGTGCGCTCGGTCTCGATGAGCCAGGAGAGCATCGCTGAGGCGATGATGGGGAAGAAGCAGTGGTGGACGCCGTTTCCTAAAGTCCGCTACTCCGAGCGGCCCGACGCCGCGACGGCCTGCGTCATGGAAGGGGACATCGTCGTGCTCGTGGACAACTCGCCTGCGGCGATGATCCTGCCGACGCACTTTTTCGACTTTGTGCAGGAGGCAAACGACTTCTACTTTCCGCCGCTGATCGGGACGTATCTGCGCATTCTGCGCATCGTGGTGTTCCTGCTCACGATGTTCATCACGCCCGTGTGGTTCCTGCTTGTGAAGGACCCGTCGCGCACGCAGGCAGGGCTTGAGTTTTTAGCCATCGACAGCGACTATTCCGTGCCGCTGCTCGTGCAGCTTCTGCTGGCGGAGTTCATCGTCGATCTATTGAAGCTCGCCTCGCTCAACACGCCGGACGTGTTCTCCAACTCGTTCAGCATGCTCGGCGCGCTCGTGCTCGGCGATTTTGCCGTGCAGGCGCACTGGCTCGTGCCGGAGGTGCTGGCCTACATGGCCTTCGTCGCCATTGCGAACTTCGCCCAGCCGAGCTATGAGCTCGGCTATGCCTTCAAGCTGCTGCGGCTGATGCTGCTGCTGTTTGTCGGCGCGCTGGACTGGGTCGGGCTGGCGCTCGGGTGCATCGTGATCGTCGTGCTGCTCGCGACGACGAAGCCGATCGTGGGGAAGGGGTATCTCTATCCGCTCTGTCCGCTCGACAAAAAGGCGCTGCTTGCGCTGCTGGTTCGAAAGCCCATCAGCCGCGACAACACCTGAGAACAACAAAAAAGGCACCCTGCGAAAGCAGGATGCCTTTTTCTTGTTGGTTCATGCGCACAGATGTGCGGCACGAGAAAGTCGGGAGGGATTTTCGATTAGAAAATGCCCTGAGCCATCATGGCGTCGGCGACCTTCTGGAAGCCAGCGATGTTAGCACCGGCGACCAGGTTGTAGCCCAGGCCATAGCGCTCGGCAGCCTCAACAGAAGCATCATAGATGTTCTTCATGATGGACTCCATCTTGGCGTCGACTTCCTCAGCGCTCCAGTAGATGCGCTGAGCGTTCTGAGCCATTTCGAGCTCGGAGACGGAAACGCCGCAGGCGTTAACAGCCTTGGAAGGAGCGACGGTGAGGTTCTTCTGCTCCATCAGGAAAGCGAGAGCATCGTTGGTGGTGGGCATGTTGCCGACCTCGATGTAGTAGGGAACACCGGACTCAGCGATCTTCTTGGCCCACTCCATGTTGACGTCGTTCTGGGTGGCGGCGGGCATGTAGACATCGACGTCCTTGACACCCCAGCACTTCTGACCCTCGACGAACTCAACGCCGAACTTGTCAGCGTAGGGCTTGCAGTGCATCGGATCCTTGGCGCGCATCTCGAGGATGAAGTTGAGCTTCTCTTCGCCGCAGACGCCATCGGGGTCGTGGATGTAGCCGTCGGGACCGGCGAAGTAGGTGACCTTACCGCCGAGCTCGTCGATCTTCTTCATGATGCCCCAGCCCACGTTGCCGTAGCCGGACATGGCGACACGGATGCCCTTGACTTCCTTGCCGTCGTGCTTCAGGACTTCGCGCAGATAATAGACAGCGCCGAAACCGGTCGCCTCGGGACGGAGGATGGAACCGCCGGTGCAGACAGCCTTACCGGACATAGCACCGAACTCGGCAGCGCCGACGATGCGGCGATACTGGCCGTACAGATAACCGACCTCGCGGCCGCCGACACCAACGTCACCAGCGGGGCAGTCGATGTCCTGACCGATGTGACGATGGAACTCGGTCATGAAAGCCTGGCAGAAGCGCATGACTTCGCCGTCGCTGCGGCCGATGGGGGAGAAGTCGGAACCGCCCTTGGCACCGCCGATGGGCAGGCAGGTCAGAGCATCCTTGAAGGTCTGCTCGAAGCCGAGGAACTTGATGATGGAAAGGTTAACGTTGGAAGCGAAACGCAGGCCGCCCTTGTAGGGGCCGAGGGCCGCGTTGTACTGCACGCGGTAACCACGGTTGACGTGATACTGAAGGTTATCGTCCATCCAGACAACACGGAACTCGATGGTGCGCTCGGGCTCGACCATGCGCTCAAGCAGGCAGGCCTTCTCGTACTCGGGGTGGGCGTTGATGACCGGCTCGAGGGAAGACAGGACTTCTTCGACGGTCTGCAGGAATTCGGGCTCATTCGCGTTCTTGGCCTTGGTCTCGGCAAGAACTCTCTCAATGTAAGCGTTCATGATAAGTAGCCTCCTCTAAAATTACCCTGAAAATCAGGGTTTGATGGTTCAGCCATCTTGTCTATGAGTTTATCACCAAAGGAAAAAATTCTCAAGCAAAACGCTATTGGCGCTGTGCAAGAAATTCTTTCTGACTTTTTGTGCATTTGGCAGAAAATTTGGCAAAAAACTTTAACTTTTTTAATAAAACATATTAGATTGATGCAAGCCAACTTTCAAAGCGGTCATTTTATCGAGAAAAACTGCTCATAATCTTGCATTTTTGTGCAATGCATTCCAAAAAGAGATAGGGGTGTCGCCACCCCTATCAAAATTTGTAATAGAAAGTGCTTTGCCGCCGCTTTACGGCATTTCCTGTGCGTTTTCGACGGGATCCGCGCTGTCCTCAGTCGAAACGCTCGTTTCTACGGGCGGTGCGCTCTGGGCGCTGCCATCCAGCAGCTCGACGTCGGACGCTTCGATCCAGTTTTCCGTGACGTAGCCGTCGCGGTAGTAGACGCACACGCGGTCGCCGACGTTCAGCAGCGGCGCATAGGCGACCTCAGCCGCGCTCATGCGCACGGAGAAGGCGCTCTCGCCGTCAAAGCGCAGGAAGTAGATGCTGTTGCCATCTACGACCGCCGTGCGGATCTCGGCGATCGTGCCCTCGACGCTCTTATAATCGCTCGGCGTGACGTCGATGGAGCCCTGATCGTCGGAGATGAGGTTATTTTTGAGCAGCATCTGACGGTAGTTCGCCTCGCAGTCGGCGAGCGTCGCGCCGGTGGCGACGATCTGGTACTGGTTGACATTGACCATCGCGTACATCTTGACGAGCTCGCTCGCGTCCTTGAGCGCCATGAAGTACGTCGGCTGCTCGGCGACGTTCAAAAGCAGCGGGAACGTCGCGTTATAGCGAAGGTTCTGCACCTGACCCTCGGCGCTGTCCATGGCGCTGTACTCCGTCGCGCCCGCGCAGGGATAGTATTTCGTCTCCTTCGTGCGCTGGTTGGAGAGCAGGAAGCCGATGTTGCTCTCGTCGCCGCCGACGCTCGTCACACCCGTGTAGAGGTAAACGTCGTCACCTTCAGCAAGGTAGTTGTAGCCGTCGGTCGTGACGGTCACGTCGCGCTGGCCGAAGATGGAGTTCCAGAAGCCGTTGTGATACTGGCCGTAATAGTCGTACTGCTCGATGATGAGCTCGGCAGAGTAGACGTGATCGACCCATGCGGGCGGCTCTTCATAGTATTCGCTCTCGCCCGTGATGGCGTTGACGAGCACCGCGCCGTGGTTGTCCGTGCCGCCGAACAGGCCGATGGTCTTTTCCTTCTTGGCGCAGACCCAGTAGGGCGTGCCGTCCTCGTCAATCTCGAAGACCGGCTCTTCAAACATATAGGTCGGGTACGCAAAGCGCAGGTGGCGGTAGAGGTTGCGGGAGAAATGCTCGGCGGTCGTGTACTTCATGCCGTCATCCAAACGCACGACCTCGACGTTCTGCGTGACCATGTCGATGATGAGGTAGGCGGGCAGCCCCTCCGAACGGTTGTTGAACCACTTGATGATGTCGCCGTAGCGCAGCGGCGTGACGCGCACGGGGCGGCCGTGGTAGTTGATCTGCGTGTAGTTTTCCGCGACCTCGAACTGCGAGACCATGTCTGCCAGTTCGCCGAGCTTGCGGTCGCCGAGCTTTTCGGCGCTGTCGCGGTCGAGCATCGGGATGCGGTCATACGAGACCTCTTCAATTTCGCTTGCAAAGCTGCCGCTCTCGATCGGCAGCAGCGCCTGATAGTCCTTGGCCCGCAGCACGACCCACGACGTCAGCGCACCGACGAGCGCCGTGACGATGAGCGCCGCCACGACAAAGAAGGGCACGGTGCACTGCTTTTTGACGAACGTGAAGTAGCCCTTGGCCCCCGTGCCCTGAAAGCCGGAGGTGAAGAGCGCGCAGATGCAGTACGTGACGCAAAGCAGCAGCACGAAACCGTAGAACTCTTCGGCATGCAGGTTGATGGCGGGCATCTGCACGTAGAAGAAGACTGTGCCGACAAGCAGCGTGACGAGCGTGTTGACCGCGATGCGGCCGCCCTTGCTGCCGATCGACTTGCGGGGCTTGCGCTCGCGTTTGGGCTTGGGCGCGGCGTTCGGGTCGAACTGAAAGCCGCCGGCGTCCGAGCCGGAAAATTTGATATCCATAGAATATTTCCTTTCTGATGAAATGGGAACGGTGCTTATTTTTATAGTATACCGTGATTGCCCCATAAAAACAAGGGCGGGGCAAAAATCGTACGCCGGCGGCTTGAATAGTGAAAATGCGAGAGCGGAAAAGCGATTGTGCATATCACACGGAAAAAGTGGTCGATGGGTTGTATACAGTGGCTAAAAATGCAATTTGCCGCAACTTGGACTTGCTATTTTCACTTTGCCTCGTTATCATGGCGGTAGAGCGGCATGCGCGTGCCGCCCAATATCGAACGAAGGAGAATTTGTATGAAAAGATTGTCTCTGAAAGCAACGTCCCTGATCCTGGCACTTGTTCTCGCGCTCAGTCTCTCCGTCACCGCCTTCGCAGATGATAACGCCGCTTCGATGACCCGCGCCGAAGTGACGCAGGAGGTCATCAAGAACATGGGCCTCGCCGCACAGGCGGAAGCGAGCGCCAAGGATGCGAGCGCATTCAAGGATGTTGCCGAGGGCAACAAGTTTGAAGGCGCGATCAACCTCGCCTACTCCAAGGGCATTGTCAACGGCGTCAGCAAGGACGCATTTGCGCCCGACGCAGCCGTTACGCAGTTGGAAGCGGCCGCGATGATCCTGCGCAGCACCGGTCTGGACAAGGCGCTGCTGAAGGATTGGCCCGCGGACTATGACGATATGGCCGTCTGGTCCGGCCTGATGGACGGCCTGACCTACGAGGCCGCCAAGCCCGTGACGACGGCGATGCTCGAGCAGATGCTCAAGAATGCCGCGGCGATCGCGGACAAGCCGGTCATCGGCATCAGCTGGTCCTACAACGGCCAGAATTACGACTCCCACAAGACGATCTTCAAGACCGTCGGCGCTATCCCCGTCGAGCTCGATCAGGTGACGAGCACGGCCGTGAAGTACGATGCCGAGGGCAAGATCGAGTCCGCGTATCTCGAAGAGAGCGGCATGCTCAAGCAGGAATACGCTGACAAGGTGAAGGAAAAGGATCTCACGGCCAGCAACGTCGGCGCTGTGATGCAGGCCATCGACGGCGTCTTCTTCACCGGCGGCGAGGATGTGAGCCCGTCCCTGTTCAAGGTCCCCGAGAAGGAAAAGAACGAGGGCGAAGAGATCAACGCCACGCGCGATATCTCCGACTACATGCTCATGGCCTACTGCCTTGAAAAAGACGTGCCGACGTTCGCGGTCTGCCGCGGCGAGCAGGTGATGTCCATCGTCTCCGGCTGCACGTTCATCCAGGATATCCCCAACTACTATAAGGAGCAGGGGAAGACCTACAACGATACGCACAGAATGCCGGCCGACGCGCCTGACCGCACCTATGCCCGCCACGATGTGACCATCAATAAGGACGCCTCCAAGTGGCTCTATAAGATCGTAGGCTCCACGGAGCTGAAGAACGTTTCCTCCTGGCACCACCAGGCGGTCGGCGGCGTTGAGGGCACGAACCTCACCGTCGTCAGCACGGCGACGTATGACGGCGTGGAAGTCATTGAAGCGGTCGAGCGTCAGGACAAGACCTTCTGCCTCGGCGTTCAGTTCCACCCCGAGAATGACTGCAAGTTCGTGCTTTACACCAAGACCCCCGAAAAGGCCCTGTGCGACTATGAGACCTGCCTGAACTTCTTCGAGATGCTGGTCGAGTACGCGGGCAAGTAAGGACACGTACCGTACAACAGAATGCATAGAAAAAAGGTCCCGTCTTCGGACGGGACCTTTTTGATGTATTGTAATTGTTTATGATGCCTTCTGTGCTTTTAGGATGGCGATGGCCTCGCGGGCGGCGGCACCGGCGTCTTCGGCGTAGCAATCCGCGCCGATCTCGTCGCAGAAGCTCTGGCTGATGGGCGCGCCGCCGATCATGACCTTGATCTGATTCTGCAAGCCGCGCTCGTGGACGAGCTTGACGACCTCGCGCATTTCCTCCATCGTGGTGGTCAGCAGCGACGAGCAGGCAATCACGCCGCAGTGATTCTCCACGGCGGTGCTGACGAACTGCTCCGCCGACGTGTCTACGCCGAGGTCAAAGACCTCGATGCCGCTGCCCTCCATCATGATCTTGACGAGGTTTTTGCCGATGTCGTGCATGTCGCCCTTCACGGTGCCGAGGCACACGCGGCCGACGGGCTCGGTGCCCTCACCGACCATCAGGGGCTTCAGAAGCTCCGTGGCGGCGGACATGCAGCGCGCGGCCATGAGCATTTCGGGAACGAACGCGCGGTTGGCGGAGAACGCCTCGCCGAGGCGGTTCATGCCGACGATCATCCCTCGTGAGAGAATGTCACTCGGCCCGCAGCCCTCGTCGAGCGCCTGCTGGCAGAGGGTGAGCAGCTTTTTCTGCTGGCCGCGCTCGAGCGCGCGGGCGATGTTCTCGAACACATCGGCGGACTCCTGCGCGGAGGTTACGGCCTGCACCGTCTCGGCCTTTGCCTCACTGATCTCACGCTTCGGCACGGCGGGGAGCGGCGTGACGGGAATGTGCAGCCCAGCGTTGTACTCGTTCACGGCCTGATCGAGGTACTGATCCACGTGCGGGAAGACCGTACCGGCAAGGCCGTAGGTGATCGAGGGGATGAAGTGCCCGCCGGGGCAGCAGCGCGCGAGCGCGTCCCTTGCGTAGGCGAGAATTTCATCGGGCTGCGCGTCCGCACGGTCGATGGCCGCGCCGAAGCCGCCCATGAGCGTGAGCTTGCCGCTTAAGTGGCGCTGGAGGGCGGGAATGTCGTTTTCCGGCAGTGTACCCTGCCAGACCTGAATGCCGATCTCGGCCATGTCGTCCACGATGGGGACGAGGTACGAGTCGGCGTGGTGGATGGCGATGACGCCGCGCGAGCGGATGTAGCCATAAAAGCGGCGGTAGGGCTCCTTGAAAAACTCGCGCCACATGTCGGGCTTCATAAAGAGGGCATTTTTCGTGCCCCAGTCATCGTGGGAGAAGATGACATCGGGCTGCAGGCCGTCGATCAGACGGCGGACATAGTCGAGACGGTACTGCGTGATCGTCTCGATGAACTCGTGCATCTCGTCGGGATGCTCGTAGAGCGCGGTCAGCGTATCTTCAAAGCCCATGAGGAAGTGGCACTGCTCAAAAATGCCTGCGCCCATGAAGCCGGCGAGGAGCTTGCCCTCGGCATCCGCGGCGGCGCGCGAGCGCGTGCGGCACTCCTCCCAGCCCTCGGAGCAGACGCTCAGATCGGGGACGTGGACGGTGTCCTTCCAATGCGTCACATCGGGACAGACCGTCAGCTCCGGTGTGTGGACGGGGATAGGGCCGGGCGCGTCCTCGGGAAAACTGATGGTCGTGCCCCAACGGTCCTTGCTCACGGAACCGCGTTTGCGGTTTCCGCGAAGATAGGTGTTGATGGGGTCCGTCAGGCACATGTGCAGCGCTTCATACTGGCAGAGCTGACGCTCGGGCTGGCCGTCGGGCTTGATGAGTTCAAGAAAAATTCCTTTCGGGGTAGACATGGGGAAGATCTCCTTTGTCAATACAGCACGCAGGCTGTGTAGGTCAAAGTGCGGGGACCATAGTTGTAGGCGAGGTTCGAGCGGACGCAGACGTCACTGACGAACAGTCCGTAGGCCTCCATCGAAGAAAGCCTCTGCTTGGGATGTCGACAGGGATGATCTGGATAGGTGCAGGTATGGCAGAGCGTGCAGGTGCCCGCCGTCAGCGGCAGGCAGTGGGGATATAAGAGCCGCGCCTGACGGGCAAAGGTCAAAAAGCGCTTTTTGTGCACCTCCGAAAGCGCCGTCATGCCGGTGTAATCAAATTCATCCTCGAGCTGCGCGGTGCTCTGGACTAAAATTCCCTGCGAATAGCGCTTGATTTGCGCCCTTGCCTGCTCGAGTGTGCTGCAGGCGGGCGGGCAGCTCCAGCTTTTGCCGTAGCGGCCGCAGCGGTCAGCTTTGCACATGTCGCGAACGGCTTCGAGCGGATCGAGTGCATCCATATTCACTGCTGCGCACTGGGAAAAGCCGACCTCGCGGGCGAGGGTGAGAAGGTCTGTCATAAGCAATGCCTCTTGACAAGGGAATTTATTTCTGCATAAAATACTATTTATACATTATTTATCTATTATATGGGTGGGGGAAGCTCGTGTCAAGCATTCAAGTTCAGCAGGGGGCGAAAATCACGCCGGTCCCGTTCGAAGCAGGGGAGACGCTGCTCTCCGCGCTGCGGCGGGCGGGATATTCCATCCCCGCAGCCTGCGGCGGCAAGGGCCGCTGCGGCAAATGCCGCGTGAAGGTGAACGGTGTGCCACGCCTTGCCTGCAAGACGAAAGCGCAGGACGGCGATTGGATCGACCTGCCCGAGACGATGCGCGGCGTCATCCTGACGGACACGCTCGCACTGCCGAAGGCGCAGGCGGGCCGCTCGGGCCTTGGCGCGGCAGTCGACCTCGGTACGACGACGGTGGCGCTGCGGCTCTTCGACCGCGCAGACGGAAAGCTGCTCGCGCAGACTCAGGACTGGAACGCGCAGGCGCCCTACGGCGCGGACGTTATCAGCCGCATCCAGCACACGATGGAAACGACTGACGGGCTGGGCGAGCTGTCGCGCTGTATCCGCGCGCAGGTCGGGACGCTTTTGGAGCGGACACTTTCCGCCGCCGGACGGAAGACGGATGAGGTCAAGGAGCTCATCATTGCGGGCAATACCGTGATGCAGCACCTTTTCGACGGGCGCGAGGTCGCGTCCATCGCCCGCGCGCCGTTTCAGCCGGAGACGCTGTTTGAAGACGGCGCGGGCAAGCCGCTTTCGGGCATTCTCATGCGCTTTGCCCCGTGCGTCGCGGGCTATGTCGGCGGCGATATCACGGCGGGACTGTTGGCAGACGGCCTTTTTGTGCAGCCGGAATTGCGGCTGTTTCTCGATATCGGCACGAACGGCGAAATGGCGCTGGGGAATGAGAGTGGCGCGCTCTGCTGCGCGGTCGCCTCGGGCCCAGCGTTTGAGGGCGCGGGCATCAGCTGCGGCATGCCGGGCATCACGGGCGCGGTGAGCCATGTGCACTACGATAGGGGATTCCTCTGCGACATTGTCGGCGGGGGAGAGGCAAAGGGCATCTGCGGCTCGGGACTGGTCGACCTCGTCGCCGTGCTTTTGGACCGCGGCGTGATCGACGAGAGCGGGCGGCTTCTGCCGCCGCAGGACGCGCCGGAGGACATGCGCCGCTATCTGACCGAGGACGGTCAGGGCAACGGCGTCTTCCACCTGACGAAGGCCGTCAGCCTGACGGCGCGCGACGTGCGCAACCTGCAGCTTGCCAAGGCGGCGGTGGCAGGCGGTATTCGGGTGCTGCTCGAGCAGCGCGGCGTGACGGCGGACGACATTGCGAGTGTGGAGCTCGCGGGCGGGTTCGGCAACTATCTCTCGCCCGAGAGTGCAGTGCGCATCGGCATGCTGCCGCGCGCGTGCCTTAGTAAAATCAGACCCCTTGGCAACGCGGCGCTCGCGGGCGCTTCGATGCTGGCGCTTGACGGGGAAAACTGGCGAAAGCTCGCGGAGATTCCCGAAAAGTGCCGCTATCTCGAGCTTTCCGGGCGCGACGACTTTTTCCGCGCGTTCACCGACAGTTTGACATTTTGAAAATCGTTCCGAACAGGATTTTTTAATGGAGGAAAACCCTATGGAAATGAAGTTTCCCGTGATTTTGGACGGCGCGACCGGCACCGAGCTCCAAAAGCGCGGCTTCACCGGCGACATGAGCGCCGAGCAATGGGTGCTCGAGCATCCCGAGAGCATCCTTGAAATTCAGCGCAAGTATGTGGCGAGCGGCTCGAATGTGCTCTACGCGCCGACGTTCGGCGGCAACCGCCAGAAGCTCGAAGAGCGCGGCATCTTCAACCGCACGGAGGAGATGAACAAAGCGCTCGCGCAGCTCTCAAAGCAGGCGGCGGACGGAAAAGCATGGGTCGCGGGCGATATCGCGCCCACGGGCCGCTTTTTAGCCCCCCTCGGCGATGCGTCGTTTGAAGAGCTCGTCGACATTTACACCGAGCAGGCGGCGGGCCTTGAGCAGGCGGGCGTCGACCTTTACGTCATTGAGACGATGATGACGCTGACCGATGCGCGTGCGGCGGTTCTGGCGATCCGCAGCATGAGCAAAAAGCCCATCCTTGTGTCCTTTACCTGCGATGAGAGCGGCAAGATCCTCTCCGGTACGGACGTGGTCGCGGCGCTTTCCGTGATGGAGGGCATGGGCGTGAGCGCATTCGGCCTGAACTGCTCGGCAGGCCCCGAGCAGATGTTGCCGCAGCTCCAACGCCTGCATAAATACGCGCGCGTGCCGCTGATCGCCAAGCCCAACGCCGGCATGCCGGAGATCGTGAACGGCGAGGCCGTGTACAACTGCCCGCCGGAGGAATTTGCCGCGCTGGTGCCCGAGATGCTCAAGGCAGGTGTGGCCCTCTTCGGCGGCTGCTGCGGCACGACGGAGGAGCACATCGCCGCGCTGAAAGCAGCGCTCAAGGACGCGGAATACGTTCGCCCCGCACCGGAATGCCTCGACCTTCTTCCCGCGGCAACGGAGAAGGAAGCCTTCTTCCTGCCCGCCGATGCGACGCACGGAGCGGTGCTGACCGCGGACGGCGATTTGGAGGACAAGCTCTCCGACGCGATGGATGACGAATGGCCGATGGTCGCGCTGAAGCTCACGTCCTGGGCGGACGTCGACGCGCTGGCGGACTACCAGTACATGATCAGAAAGCCGCTGTGCCTTATCTGCGACGACGCGGAGCTTTTGGAAGCGGGCCTGCGCGCCTATCAGGGAAGAGCCTTGTACGAGGGAAATTTCACCGAAGATGCCCTTGCGCCGCTGGTCGAAAAATACGGTCTGCTGGTGTAAAAAGAGAAAAAGAAGAACGGGACGGAAATGAACATTTCCGTCCCGTTCTCTATATAGTAAAGCGCGTCACGCCGCGGCGCCGCCAGTGCTGACGATGCGGAAATACGCATTCGACGTCAGGCGGTACATCGCGCAGTAGAGCAGCGCGAAAAGAAGCAGCGCCGCGCCGGTCACGCCGAGAAACAGCGTGAGATTCTGGATGCCGAACAGCTGCATGATCTGCCAGACCATCGGCTGGGCGAAGGCGAGGTGCAGCGCCGCCGCGGCAAGCGGCAGCAGGAAAATGAGCAGCATTTGCGCGTTCACGCTCTCACGGATGTCGCGCTTGGTCATGCCCACGCGCTGCATGATGGCAAAGCGCGAGGCATCCTCATACCCCTCCACGACCTGTTTGTAGTAGAGCATCAGGAGCGTTGCGAACAGAAACAGCACACTTAAAAGAATGCCGAGGAAGAAGAGACTGCCGTAGAGCGAGAAGAACTCCGCACGGACGTCCGCCATTTCCGTGGGATGCCAGTGATTCTGGACGGCAAGCGTGTTGATCGCGTCCTCCGCGCCAAAATAGAGGCTCGCCGTCGAGGCAAGCATCACCAGCACCATCGTCGAGAGAATGCAGATGGAGGCGAGGCCCGCACCGTTTCGCTTCATGCGGTAGGTGAGCGACGAGAGGGAAACAAAGTTGCGCTTTTTGTAGTAGAATTTTTCATCCTTCTGGAGTGTTTTGCAGAGCGTCACGCTGCCGGAGATGAAGAGAAGATACGTCGATAGAATGACCATGATGACCGCGAGGAAGAAGAGCAGCATCGCCTGTACGGGGTCGTTGATGGTCGCGGCGATGTAGTACGCGCCGAGCAGCAGCGCAAGGCCGGGGATGACGAGCAGCCATTGCGACTTCGGCGGCTTTTCGCCGACGTTTTCGCTCTTCAAAAGCGCCGCGCCCTGTGCGTGGCGCAGCGACAGCACACCGCGCACATAGAGCAGCGCGAAGATGGCGATGAACGTGATGGCGCACTGCTTGATGGCGGCAAGGCTCACGGTGAAAGCCGCGGCGGGGAGAGATAAAAGCCGCAGCAGTACGGACTGCGAGACATAGGAGAGCAGCAGGCCGAGGCCAAGCCCCGCGATCAGCGTGAACGCCGCGGCCAGAAGTGTCTCCCAGAAGAGAATGGCGCTGAGTGCGCCGCGGTCCATGCCGAGCACGCTGTAAAGGCCGAATTCCTTCTTGCGGCGACGCAGGAGAAAGCTGTTCGTGTAGAAGAGAAACAGCGCGATGAACACCGATACGACGAACGAACCGAGGCGCATCGTCATCGCGACCGCAGAGGTGCCGGAGCCGTTCACCTTGCCATTGACCGTATAGAGTGCGGGGGTGACGGCGAGGTACGCAATGACATACAGCATCGCTGCCATGAACGCGCAGGAGAGAAGATAAGGCACATAGAGTCTTGCGTTCTTTTTGATACCCATCCACGCAAGGCGGGGGTAAAAGGTGGGCTTCATGCGCATTCGCCTCCCGTCTGCTGCTGCGTGAGCGCATCGGTGATACGCTGGTAGAACTGGGAATCCGTGTCCTTGCCGCGCTTTAACTCCAGCGAGACCTCGCCGTCGCGCAGGAACAGCACGCGCGAGGCGCAGCTCGCCGCGCGCACAGAGTGCGTGACCATCACGATGGTCTGGCCAGAGGCGTTGATCTCGCCGAAGAGCTTCAAGAGCTCGTCGGTCGAGCGGGAGTCGAGCGCGCCGGTCGGCTCGTCGGCCAGCAAGATCTGCGGGCGGGTGATGAGCGCGCGGGCGACAGCGGCGCGCTGCTTCTGTCCGCCGGAGACCTCATAGGGGTACTTTTTGAGCAGCGTCTCGATGCCGAGGTCGTAGGCGAGCGGTGAGAGCCGGTCGCGCATCTCCGTGCGCGACTTGCCCGCGAGCACGAGCGGCAGGCAGATGTTGTCCTCGAGCGAGAACGTGTCGAGCAGGCTGAAGTCCTGAAACACAAAGCCCAGATTGTCGCGGCGGAAGGCTGCGGCGGTTTCTTCGGGAATCTCGGAGAGGTTCTTGCCGCCGAGCAGCACTGTGCCGCCGGTGGGCTTGTCGAGCGCGGCGAGGATATTGAGAAGCGTCGTTTTGCCGCTGCCGCTCTCACCCATGATGGCGACATACTCGCCGGATTCGACGGTGAAGTTGACATTTTTGAGCGCTTGGACCTTGCTGCCGCCAAAGCGCGTGGTGTAGGTCTTTTGAAGACCGGAAACAGTCAGGATTTGCATGAGATGACTCCTTTCAAACGAGTGAGTTAGAAACTGGCGGTTGACATAATTTTTGCCCCTGGGGAAATTTTGCCGAAAGAAGGGCGCAAAAAAGCAGCCGGAAAAGCGGAGACCTTTCGCGGCTGCTTTTTCGAAAACGCGTTACTCGAGATTCAGTTTTTTCGTCGTGAAGTACCACGTCACGGCGTAGCCGATCGCGCAGAAGAGAAGTTCGCCGAGCATGCCCCAGAGGAGCAGCAGCTCGATGCCTGTGGGCAGGGTGTTGGCGTCCAGTGAGATCCATGTATGGATGAACCGGCCGATCATGGCGATGGCGGTGAACTGCGCAAGCTGGAAGAACACGAGAATCAGGATGACCGTCCACAGCTCCTTGCGCTTATTGAAGCTGTAACCGATGGAATAGGCGGCGTAGACCACGAGCTCGGCGGCAGAAACGGCAAAGACGAAATTGCAGAAAAGCTCAAAGACGATCAGCAGCGCGTGACTGCGCAGCGAGGCCTCCATTTCGAAGAACGCTGTGAAAACATCATTGAAAAAATCGGGGACATACTGGAGAGTGCTCCAGCCGGAGACAGCAATCAGCAGCGAGAGAAGTCCCACGATGAACGCCGCAGCATACCACACGGCGGAAACGATGAGCTTGGAGATGAGCAGCTGATGGAGGCTCACCGGCAGCGTCAGCGTGAGATAGCCCTCGTCCTTGAGCACGTGGTCGCGCCAGCGGACGGCGGAGAGCACCAGCGGCACAAACGCCAGCGCACCAAGGCCCATCATAAAGCCGATGACCAGCAGTACGCCGATGAGCTGTAAGAGCCAGGGAATGTGCCCGCCGTTCAGGAGCAGTTGAGAAAAACGCATCAGCGCCGTCAGAGCCAGCATTCCAAGAAAGACTGGCCACATGATGCGGCTCGTTGCGCGGAATTCATGTTTGATCAGTTTGCTCAGCATCTGAATACCTCCCGGAAGAGCTCGTCAACGCTCTTGCCCTTTTCATCTCGAATGGTCTCCACGCTCTCGTGGAGCATGACCTGCCCCTCGCGCAGGAACACGACCTCGTCAAGGATCTGCTCGACGTCGGCGATCAGGTGTGTGGAGATGATGACCGCTGCGTCCTCGCTGTAGTTGCCGATGATCGTGCGCAGGATGTAGTCGCGCGTCGCGGGGTCGACGCCGCCAATGGGCTCGTCAAGGAGATAGAGCTTGGCGTCGCGGCTCATCGTCAGGATGAGCTGCGTCTTCTCGCGCATGCCTTTGGAGAGCGTCTTAATCTTCTGTGTGCGGTCAAGGCCGAGGTTCATCAGCATCGCTTCGGCCACGCCGCGGCGGAAGTCCGAATAAAAGTCACCGTAGTAGTCAAGCGCCTGCGCGATCGTCATCCAGCCGGGCAGCGTGTTTCGGTCGGGCAGGTACGAGACAATGGCCTTCGTTGCGCGGCAGGGGGCCTTGCCTGCGATCAGAATTTCGCCCGACGTCGGCGTCAGAAGGCCGTTGGCGAGCTTGATGAGCGTCGTCTTGCCGCTGCCGTTGGGGCCGAGCAGGCCCACGATGCGCCCGGGTTCGATCGTGAGATCGATGCTGTCGAGCACCGTTTTGGCGCCGTAATTTTTCGTGAGCGCCTTGCATTCAAAAATACTCATTCTTCCTCCTCCTTAGCTCCCTGAATGAGAGCGATGACTTCGTCTCTCGTGCAGCCGAGCGTTTTCATCGAGTGGAGAAATTCTCCCACGCGCTCGTCCGCAATGCGGAGCTTGGCATTTGTGATCATGTTTTCATTTTCCGTGACGAACCGTCCCGCCGTGCGCTGGGAAAACACCAGACCGTCGCGTTCGAGCTCGGATAGCGCGCGCTGGACCGTGTTGGGGTTGACGCCCGCCTCCACCGCAAGCTCTCGCACGGAGGGGAGCTTTTCTCCCGGCGCGTAGATGCCGGAGACGATGGCCTCCGTCAACCGCTGTGTCAGCTGGGAGTAGATCGGCTGGTCATTGCGGAAGTTCCAGTCCATAGTGATCCTCCTTGTGTATCACTGTATTAAGTGATTAGTACAATAATACATCAAGCGGCATTTGTCAATAGCCGGACGCAAAAAAGATCAAAAAATTTCGCGGCAGAAAAAAGCCGCGAAATTGACATAAAATCCTAAAACAAATGTTGCATTTCGGGAAAAATGTGGTATCATAAATTCGAACAAATGTTGGAAGGGGCGCACAAGATGGAAAAACTGTCCAGAATGCAGCAGCGCGTATACGATTATATAGCAGAGAGCATCGCCGAACACGGCTATGCCCCCTCTGTGCGCGAAGTCGGTGAGGCGCTGGGACTCAAGTCACCCTCCACGGTCCACTTCCATATCAAGCACCTGCAGGAGATGGGGCTCATTGAGAAGAGCGCGGGCAAGGGCCGTGCCATCACGCTCAAAAAGCAGCTGCAGGCCGTTCCCGTTGCGCCGCAGCCCGTCGAGATCGACGAGCTTGCCCTGCGCCGCCGTCAGGTGCCGATCCTCGGCAATGTTGCCGCCGGTAACCCGATTTTGGCGCAGGAGTGCATCGAGGACTACCTGACGTTCGACACCGGCGGGCACGATGACGAGTATTTCGCCCTGCGTGTGCGCGGCGAGTCGATGCTCGGCGTCGGCATCCTGCCGGACGACCTTGTTGTCGTCCACCGCCAGAACCTCGCGCAGAACGGGCAGATCGTGGTCGCGCTGCTTGGTGACGAGGCGACGGTCAAAACGCTCAAGCGCAAGGGCAGCGAGGTCTGGCTCATGCCCGCGAACCCCGACTACCAGCCCATCGACGGCCGCGAGTGCACGATCTTGGGCCGCGTCGTCGCCGTGGTGCGGCAGTATTAAGAGAAAAAGCAAACGCTCCTCCGCGAATGCGGAGGAGCGTTTTTTGTTGTTATGGGGGAAAGCGTAGGGTTAGAGGGAGCGCTGCGGCAAACTGAACGTTATCAATTGGTGAATCTTAAATAATAGTAGGTAGTCATTTCCTTCCATAACATCCATTTTCTTAAACCCGTGTCGTAAATAAAAGTGTTCTGCCTGAATATTATCCTTATGACACCCTAAGGCAATGGGGCGCTTACCAAAGTCACGATAAACAAGCTGTATCGTCTTTTCCAATATTTCTCCGCCAATGCCGCAACCACGATATCCTTTATCAACTACAAATCCCATCAAACGATAGAAAGGCTCTTTGCTCATTTCCGGCGGGTCTGTCTTCCAGGGAATTGCCTCACCCAAAAGAATGAGACCAATCGACTTCTCACGATACTTCACAACAAAGGCATGCCCCATACAATGATGATTAAGACCATAATCTGTAATATTCATTATCGTTGAAGCTGTATCAACAAAATTCTCAGGGATGTCATCCCTATCGATATTGCAAGTATCCGAAAAATTCTGATGGGTTCATTCCTCAAATTCTATGTCTATAATCAACCTCACAAATCCCGCTTGTTACGCCCTCATCCCTTGTCAAAGTGCACAGTCCAGCCCTCGATCCCGTAAAACGGGGAGGAGACGGTGGGGTTCAGTCCGTCGATGAGGCCGCTCGGCGTCAGGACCGACGCGGTCTTGAACGCGATGGGCGCGATGGGCGCGCTCTGGGCAAGGTAGCGGTACAGCGCGCGGGCGGTCTGATCCGTCTCATTGAGCGAGAACGCATCGAGCAGCGTGTTGCACTGCGCGTCCGCGTAGCGGCCGTAGTTCAGCGCGCCGCCGGTGCGCGCGAGGGACGAAATGTCCCAGTTCGCCGTCAGGCGCACCTCGCCGAGATACAGGTCAAAATTCCCGTTTTGCAGCGCGGTCAGATAGTCGCTCCACGGGAGTGAGCGCACGCTGACCGTCAGAACGTCGGTCGAGAGCGTGCGGCTCAGATAGTCGGCGATGGAGACCTTGAACGAGTCGCTCTCACTGACCAGGATCGTCACCGTGCGGGGGCGGCTTTCCGTCACGCCCGCGCTTTCGAGCGCAGCGGCGAGGTCAGGCGAAGCGAGTGTCGACGCCATCTCCGTCGGATAGAGGCTGGAGTGCGGCGAGAGCGGGAAGCGCGCCGCCTCGGCGTGACCAGCGAGGTAGCCCGTCGTGATGGTCGCGCGGTCGATCGCACCCGCGAGGGCGCTGCGAAGCGATGCATCGGAGAGCGGCGCGCGCTGTGTGTTGAAGCCGAGGTAGATCATGTTCGCCGTCGCGTAGTCGGTGAGCGCCGTGTCCGCGCTGCGCAGATCGCCCGTGCTGCTCGTCAGGTCAGCCGAGAGCAGATGCACCTCGCGCGAGGAGAAAAGGTACGACGCCGTGTCCGCGTCCTTGACGGCGCGCAGCTCGATACGCTTGAACGGCAGCGTGACATCGCTGTGCCAGTCGGGGTTCTGCTTGAGGCATGCGCCGTCGCTGTCCGTGACGAAGAGATACGGCCCCGTGCCGAGCGGCACGGTGTTCTTCTCCGAACCGGATTTGACGATGGGGATGTCAAGCAGCGCGGGGAATGCGCTGTCCGCGCGCGTGAGATTGACAATGAGCGCGCCGTTGCTTGCGCGCATCGAGGCGACGTTGGCAAAGCGCGCGCTGTAGCGATCGCTCTCCTGCGCGCGGCGAAGCGTCGCGAGAACATCGCTTGCCGTCAGGCTGCTGCCGTCGGAAAAGCTGACGCCGTCGCGGAGGTAAAAGGTGTAGCTCGTGCAGTCGTCGTTGTGCTCATAGCGGCTGCACAGCACATTTTGCGGCGCAAACGACTCGTCCAGCACGAAAAGCCCCTCGTAGAGCAGCGCGCCAAGCGTCTGCTGCATGCCGTCGGGGCAGGTGATGGGGTCGAGCGTCACGCCCTGCAAATACGGCAGTGCGAACGACGTGATCGGCGTCAGGGTGGAGGAGGTGTCTGCTTCCACCGGCGGCGTTTCCTCCCAGAAGTCGCCGCTGCTGTCGTCGCTCACATCGCCGCTCCAGCAGCCCGAAAGCGAAAGCGCGAGCGTCAGCGCGCACAAAAGCGCAGAGAGGCGGCGCTTCACAGCGCATCCTCCGTAAGGCAGATCATCGCCGCCATGCCGCCGCGCTGATCGCCCATTGCGCGGTGCGACCAGTAGCGTTCGGGGTGGCACTTCGTGCAGTCGGGGTGCACATCGATGCGCGAGGGGTCGATGCCCGCGCGCAGCAGCCACAGGCGGTTGATCGCCTTCAGGTCGATGTGGTATTTGTCGCCGCGCTTTTCGATGCGCTCGTCCATCGCGGGGTCGAGCAGGGCGAAAAAGGCGTCGGCCACGTCGCTGTCGGTCTCAAAGCAGCACTTGCCGATGCTCGGGCCGATGGCGGCGCGCAGTGTGTAGGGATCGGCGCCGTAGCAGCTCATCATCGACACGGCGGCCTTGAGCGCGATGCCGCTCGCCGTACCGCGCCAGCCGGCGTGCACCGCACCAATCGAACGCGAAGTCGGGTCGTAGAGCGTGATGACGCAGCAGTCCGTCCCGTAGGCGAACAGCGGCAGGTTCGGCACGTTCGTGATGAGCCCGTCGGCGTCGTAGGGACGGTCATCCCAGAGAATTTTGCCCGCGTCCTCTTCCGATGCAATGCGGACAAGGTCAGAGTGGATCTGGCGGCAGCCGACGGCGCGGCTCGCGTCAAAGCCTACGGCCTCGCCGAGACGGCGGTAGTTTTCGAGTAAGTTTTCGCTCGTGTCGCCCTTGTTGTCGGCAAAGTTGAGTGAATCGTAGGGCGCAGGGCTCACGCCGCCGTGCCGCGTCGTGAACGCGTGCACCGCGCCGCTCCCCGCGGCGGTGATGACATCGGACGTGTCGTAGATGAGACCGTTTACGTTATGTTCGGTGAAAGACATCAAAAGTGCCTCCTTTTTCTGCACCAAAGGGTGCGGAGATGTCGCCGCCTGTCTCAGACGGCGGGGGAAATGCGGCGTGTGCGCCGCAGCACCACACCCCCCATTTTCTTTCCGTGGAAAGAAAACGGGCGGTGTGACCGTCCAAAA
>ERZ773133.2004-NODE-2004-length-20213-cov-8.879948_pt1 | contig 20213 bp, 15 predicted proteins | sample MGYA00580861_ERZ773133 | MGnify/ENA primary metagenome ERZ773133 (study PRJEB29015, sample SAMEA2737844) | human gut metagenome | biome: human gut; feature: human-associated habitat; material: faeces | place: China | collected 2012 ...
CTCGGGCGACCTGGGCGTGAAGGACGAGAACGGCAACTACCGCATCACGGGACGTATCAAGGACATGATTATCCGCGGTGGCGAGAACATCTATCCGCGCGAGATTGAGGAGTTCCTGTACCAGATGCCAGGCATCAAGGATGTACAGGTGGCCGGCGTACCTTCGAAGAAATACGGGGAGGCCGTGGGTGCCTTCATCATCCTGCACGAGGGATGCACGATGAACGAGTTTGACGTGCGCGAATTCTGCGAAGGGAAGATAGCCCGCTACAAGATTCCGAAATACATCTTCTTCGTGAAGGAATTCCCGATGACCGGAAGCGGCAAGATCCAGAAGTTCAAGCTGAAGGAACTGAGTCTGGAACTTTGCCGGCAACAGGGCATCGAAGTAATCTGATAACCAAAGAAAACCCGGGAGGCGTACGATGATGCCGGATAACGGCAGGAAATCGGTACGCCTCTTCCAATAAAAACAAATGTCGTATGAATCTCCAGATGAAACAGAACAGAAGTGAATTCGTGGAACTGCTTTACTCAACCGGACGGGAAGGAATGGACGAGGTCATCGGCCAACTGGAAGAACTGGGATTTTTCCAGGCTCCGGCCTCCAGCAAATTCCACCTCAACCACGAAGGGGGATTGCTGGAACACTCTCTGAACGTATGCAAGGTGGGTCTGATGCTGCGCGAACAGATGCTGGCCCTGAAACCCGACCTGGAAGAAAGCCTGAACAAGGAAAGTGTCATCATCGCCGCCCTGCTGCATGACATCTGCAAGGCGGACATCTACCAAAAATGCATCCGGAAACGGAAAGACCGCCTGGGACAATGGGTGGACTACGAAACCTACGAACTGGATTATTCGGACTTCCCGCTGGGACACGGCGAGAAATCGGTCATCGTCCTGCTACGGATGGGACTGGACCTGTCGGACGACGAAATCATGGCTATCCGCTGGCACATGTCGGCATGGGACCTGCCGTTCCAGAGCCCGGACTTGAAGGCGAATTTCGATACGGCCAAACGGTTATGCCCGCTCTGCACCCTGATTCAGGCCGCCGACGGCCTGGCCTCCAACCTGCTGGAAAGCAAGGACCCCGAAGAAACTTATTGAAAAAAAAGACAGACGGCCGGGCAAAAACCGACGCCTGTTTGTTATTGTTAGAAACCCATACTCCGAGATATGAACGAACTTACCCTGACGACCCCTACCCTTCTCTTTTCAGCCGTCTCGCTGATTCTGCTGGCCTATACCAACCGTTTCCTTTCGTATGCCCAACTGGTACGTACCCTGAAGGAACAGTACGTGAAAGAGCATTCCGAGGTGACCGCCGCACAGATAGCCAACCTGCGGAAACGGCTCTACCTGACACGCAACATGCAGGTATTGGGCATCTCCAGCCTGTTCTTCTGTGTCATTACCATGTTCCTGATCTACATCGGGCTGCATGCCTTGTCGGTGTACGTGTTCGGCTTTGCCATCCTGCTGCTCATCGCCTCGCTGGGACTTTCCATCTGGGAAATCCAGATTTCGGTCAAGGCCCTGGAAATCCACCTGCAGGACATGGAGAACTAACAGACTGGTCATCAATAATTGACATCTACTTTCCGGAAAACGATGACTGTTTCCGGACACATTAAAAAAACTTCCTCACGTCTGAATGAAAACATGAGGAAGTTTTATTGTAAACGAACGTTCGTTCGAACTGACACGAACGTTCGTTTTTTTCTAAGCCATATTCAGAGTTTAACCCTTTGCATGAATATCGAGTTTCACCGGGCGAACCATGTTTTTCGGATTCAGAATCGTATCCAAGTCTTCCTTGGTAAGAATGCCTTCTTCCAGAACCAGCTTGTACACACTTTGACCGGTCTCCAGGGCCTTCTTAGCAATGGCGGTGGCATGGTCATAGCCGATATAAGGATTCAAGGCGGTTACCACACCGATGCTATTGTGCACTTCTTCTACACATTTGGCTTCATTGGCGGTAATACCATCGATGCAAAGCGTACGTAACGTATCGTAGGCATGAATCAGCAGGTCGATGGATTCGAAGCAACATTGTGCCATCACCGGTTCCATCGCGTTCAGCTCCATCTGGGCAGCCTCGCCGGCCATCGTCGTACACAATTCATTTCCCATCACCTTGAACGCTACCTGGCTGACCACTTCCGGAATAACCGGATTGACCTTACCCGGCATGATGGATGACCCCGGCTGACGGGCAGGAAGGTTGATTTCGCCCAGACCGCAACGCGGACCGCTGGACAACAGACGCAAATCGTTGCTGATTTTACTCAACTTCACGGCCACCCGCTTCAGGGCTGACATGTAACCCACCATGCACGATGTATCGGAGGTGGCCCCTACCCAATCCTCGGAAAGCACCACCTTCCAACCGGTGATACGTGCCAGCGCTTCGACCGCCTTTTCGGCATATCCCGGCTCTGAACAGATACCTGTACCGATGGCCGTAGCACCCAGATTGACCGTCAGGAAATCTGTAGCGGCTTCTTCCAGGTGAAGAAGTTCGTTCTCGAGGATGCTGGCAAATCCATGGAAGGTCTGTCCCAGTGTCATAGGCACCGCGTCTTCCAACTGGGTACGTCCCATCTTGATGATATGGGCAAATTCGTCTCCCTTCTTCTTCAACGAAGCAATCAGTTCCTTCAGATGCGGCAACATTCTCAGATGGCTGGCATAAAGTCCGATATGAATAGCGGTAGGGTATGCATCGTTGGTAGACTGGGAACGGTTCACCTGGTCGTGCGGAGAGCAATATTCGTACTCGCCCGGCTGATGACCCATGTGTATCAGGGCGATGTTGGCAATCACTTCGTTGGCGTTCATATTCGTACTGGTACCTGCCCCACCCTGAATCATATCTACCAGGAACTGGTCGTGGTACTTACCGGCAAGGATATCCTCACAAGCCGCCTTTATGGCGTTGAACTGCTCGTCGGTGAGCAGACCCAGCTGATGGTTGGCTTCAGCAGCCGCCCATTTCGTATAGGCAAGACCATTAATGAACAAAGGATACTGGTCCAGTCTGAAACGGCTGATGGAGAAATTCTCTACGCCACGCAAGGTCTGGATTCCATACAATGCATCAACAGGCAATTCACGTTTACCCAACAGGTCATGCTCTACACGATATTCATTCGTAGTCTTCATATATATCAAAAATTTTAAGTTATTTCTACTGCTTTCTGTAAATGTACGGCAAAGATATAACTATCATTTTATTATTGAAACTTATTTCGTATAAAGATTTCTTTATTTTTTAAAAACAAATTAAGCCGACAGAAAGATAAAAAAGTAGCATTTTGTCAATCCCCAATCCTCCCGAATGACGTATGGCAGGAAAAGGACGGCAGGCATGGCCAATCTGCAACGAAGAGAGCCCAAAGGCGGGCATTCCCGGCTCCACGGGTCCGACACACCCCTGCTCCGGCCTCCCCCGGGTAAACCGAAAGGACACTCCTCTTAAAATGAAAACAATTGCTAAAAACGGACGGGGGACCGGGAAGAAAACAAGGGCGACGCTTGTAAGCTCGACGAAAAATTGTACCTTTGCCACCGAATTTAATTTATCATTATTAATCACATGGAGAATAAATACATTACAGTAGCATATAAACTTTATGCCATTACAGACGGAAAGAAAGAAATGCTGGAAGAAGCACCGGCCAACCATCCGTTCCAGTTCATTTCAGGCCTGGGCTATACATTGGAAAGATTCGAAAAAGAAATCCTGGCCCTTACACAAGGCGCATCATTCAGCTTTACTATCCCCTGTAACGAGGCATACGGCGAACGCGACGAAGACGGTGTACGTCAGGTTCCGAAATCTATGTTCTGCGACCCGGACGGCAACTTCGATAGCGAAAACATCTTCCCGGGTAACATCATCATGCTGAACGACCAGGAAGGCAACAGATTCTATGCCAATGTAGGCGAAATCACTGATGACAAGGTGGTGCTCGACCTGAACCACCCACACGCCGGCAAGGACCTGATTTTCGAAGGAAACGTCATCGAAATGCGCGATGCTACCAACAAGGAGATAGAAAGCCTGGTAAACGCCATGAGCGGTGAAGGTTGCGGCGGCGGTTGCGAAGGTTGCGGCGGCGGATGCGGCGGACACGACCATCAGGAAGAAGACGGATGCTGCGGCGGCGGATGCGGACATTGCCACTAATCTCCTTCACACTTTAAAGCATAGAATCACGGTATTTCTTTCATTGAAGAGATACCGTGATTTTTTATGTATGCCTCCTTCAAAATATCATGTATCTTCTGTATACAACCCGGTTTTTTTTGTATCTTTGTTTTGATACACAAAAAACTGAAACATGCCTATGATACTGATAGCGGATAGCGGAGCAACTAAAACGGACTGGTGCTTCGGCACGACTCTATCCGACCGACAGACCATCCAGACAGAAGGAATCAATCCCTTCCACATGGATAAAGCATACATCGATGGAATCATCCTCCAGCAACTGATTCCTCAATTACCTGCTTCTGCCTTGTCAGATTGTACCGCCATCCATTTTTATGGTGCCGGATGCTTGCCTGAACGGACGGAAGGAATTACCCGTACACTCCGTAACCTGTTTCCACAGGCTACAGTACAGGTAAATACCGACCTGCTGGGAGCAGCACGCGCTCTCTGCCAACGTGAGCCGGGTATCGCCTGTATTCTGGGGACCGGATCCAATTCCTGCCTGTATGACGGCACACGAATCGTTGGGAACATCTCTCCTCTCGGTTATATCTTAGGAGACGAAGGAAGTGGAGCTTACCTGGGAAAACGTTTCCTGGGTGACTGCCTGAAAAGGCAGCTTCCCGATTTCCTGGCAGAAGGGCTGATGAAAAGGTATGGACTGACACTTTCAGACATACTGGAAAAAGTATACAAACAACCACAGGCCAACCGTTTTCTGGCCAGTCTTACTCCATATATATATGAGCAACGGGAAGTTCCGGAAATGAAAGTTTTCCTGAAAGACTGTTTTACTGCTTTCTTCACACGGAATGTACTGCTCTACCGGCAAACGTGGCCCGTATCTTTTGTAGGTTCCATAGCCTGGTATTTTCAGGAAGAAATCCGCGAAAGCGCATCTGAACTGCATCTATCCATCGGCCGTTTCATAAAAAAGCCGATAGACGAACTGGCTGTCTACCATCTTCATTCCTAACACCAGAGAATCATGAATTTCAGACGAATCACAGAAGAAAGCTCCCTGTACGACAATCTGGAACAGCAGTCCGTTCATGACCTGCTGCACAATATCAACCGGGAAGACCACCGGGTTGCCGATGCAGTAGAGCGTTGTCTTCCGCAAGTAGAACGGTTTATCGGACAGGCATTACCCCGGCTTCAGACAGGCGGACGATTGTTCTACATCGGTGCCGGAACCAGCGGACGCCTGGGAGTACTGGATGCCTCGGAAATCCCTCCTACCTTCGGTATGCCTGAAGATACCGTAATCGGCATCATTGCCGGAGGAGAAAAAGCATTGAGACATGCGGTGGAACAAGCAGAAGACCATCCGGAAGAAGGCTGGAAAGATGTGCTTGCCTACCGGCCTACCGAAAAAGACTGCCTGATAGGTATATCAGCTTCGGGTACGACACCCTATGTCCTGGGAGCCATCGCCGGAGCACGAAAACACGGACTGCTTACGGCAGGTATCTGCAGCAATCCGGACTCACCACTTTCCGAAGCTGCCGATATAAGCATAGAAATAGTAGTGGGACCTGAATTCATTACCGGCAGCTCACGCATGAAAAGCGGAACCGGACAGAAAATGATTCTGAACATGATCAGTACGGTGCTGATGATCAAGTTAGGAAAAATACAGGGAAACAGCATGGTAAACATGAGACTGAGCAACCGGAAGCTGATGGAACGAGGTATACGTATCCTACAGGACAAAGCAGGACTCACCCATGATGAAGCCAGACTTCTGCTACAGGAATACAAGAACGTATCGGCTGTATTGGAACGGATCAAGGAAATGAAACAATCACCATCTAAAAACAAAGTATCATGAAGAACTTAAAACTTGAAGCTGCCCTCATCATGGTAGGGCTGATCCTTCTGGGAATTTTCATCCGGCAAGGATTGAACACATTTGCTGCAAAAGACCGTACAGTCACCGTAAAAGGACTGGCTGAAATGGAAGTACAGGCCGACAAGGTTATCTGGCCTTTGGTTTACAAGAACCTGGGAAACGATCTGAACAAGCTGTATGAGGACATCAAGCAGAACAACCAGACCATCATCCAGTTCCTGAAAGAACAAGGTATCGATGAAAAGGAAATCAGTATCAATGCCCCTGAAATCATCGACATGAAAGCCGAACGATATAGCGGCGACCGGGACACCCCTTACCGCTATAACGTAACCAGTGTCATTACCGTCAACTCCAACAAGACCGAACTGGTAAGAAAACTTATCTCCGAACAAGGGGAACTGCTGAAACGGGGTATCGCCATCACTTCCGGCGATTATCGCTATAATGTAGTATACGAGTACACCAGTCTGAACAAAATCAAGCCGCAGATGATAGAAGAAGCGACCCGGAACGCCCGGGAGGCCGCGGAAAAGTTCGCCAAGGACTCTGAAAGCCGTCTGGGAAAAATCAAGAAAGCCTCACAAGGGCAGTTCAGCATATCCGACCGTGACCCGAATACCCCATATATCAAAAATGTACGGGTAGTTACTACGATAGACTACCTGCTTGAAGATTAATCTGCTCTCTGCCGTAGCTTCTTCCGGAGAAATCCGGAGGAAGCTACTTTTTTTTACAACATATCAGGCCGAAAACTTTTCTATATCAGAAATTTATTGTAATTTTGCGCCCGAATTAGATAAACTATATAAAGTCTAACACAATTAGTTATTTAAAATCAATTAATCAATTAATGGAAAACTTAAAGAACATTGCTCCTATTGAAGATTTCAACTGGGATGCTTATGAAAACGGTGATGCAGCAACCACTGTCAGCAAAGAAGACCTGGAAAAGGCCTATGACAGCACATTGAACAAAGTAAACGACCGTGAGGTTGTAGACGGTACTGTAATCGCAATGAACAAACGCGAAGTTGTAGTAAACATCGGCTACAAATCAGACGGTATCATTCCGTTGAGCGAATTCCGTTACAATCCGGATTTGAAGGTAGGTGATACTGTAGAAGTATACATCGAAAACCAGGAAGACAAAAAAGGTCAGTTGATCCTGTCTCACAAGAAAGCACGTGCTACTCGTTCTTGGGATCGTGTAAACGCTGCTCTTGAAAACGAAGAAATCATCAAGGGTTACATCAAGTGCCGCACTAAGGGTGGTATGATCGTTGACGTATTCGGTATCGAAGCATTCTTGCCGGGTTCTCAGATCGATGTTAAACCTATCCGTGACTACGATGTATTCGTAGGCAAGACTATGGAATTCAAGGTTGTTAAGATCAACCAGGAATTCAAGAACGTTGTTGTTTCTCACAAGGCTCTTATCGAAGCTGAACTGGAACAGCAGAAGAAAGAAATCATCAGCAAACTTGAAAAAGGTCAGGTACTGGAAGGTACTGTTAAAAATATCACATCTTACGGTGTATTCATCGACTTGGGCGGCGTAGACGGTTTGATCCACATCACAGACTTGTCTTGGGGCCGTGTAAGCGATCCGCGTGAAGTTGTTCAGTTGGATCAGAAGTTGAACGTAGTTATCCTTGACTTCGATGACGAAAAGAAACGTATCGCTTTGGGTCTGAAACAGCTGACTCCGCACCCATGGGATGCACTGGATCCTAACTTGAAGGTAGGCGACCACGTGAAGGGTAAAGTAGTCGTTATGGCTGACTACGGTGCATTCATCGAAATCGCTCCGGGCGTAGAAGGTCTGATCCACGTATCAGAAATGTCTTGGTCACAGCACCTGCGTTCTGCACAGGACTTCATGAAAGTAGGTGACGAAGTAGAAGCTGTTATCCTGACTCTGGACCGCGACGAACGCAAGATGTCTTTGGGTATCAAACAGCTGAAGGCTGACCCATGGGAAACTATCGAAGAAAAATATCCGGTAGGTTCTAAGCACACTGCTAAAGTACGCAACTTCACTAACTTCGGCGTATTCGTTGAAATCGAAGAAGGCGTAGACGGTTTGATCCACATCTCAGACCTGTCTTGGACTAAGAAGATCAAACACCCGTCAGAATTCACTCAGATCGGTGCCGACATCGAAGTAGTAGTTCTGGAAATCGACAAGGAAAACCGTCGTCTGAGCTTGGGTCACAAGCAGTTGGAAGAAAATCCTTGGGATGTATTCGAAACTGTATTTACTGTAGGTTCAGTTCACGAAGGTACTATCATCGAAATGCTGGATAAGGGTGCTGTAGTTGCTCTGCCTTACGGTGTTGAAGGTTTCGCTACTCCGAAACACCTGGTAAAAGAAGATGGTTCACAGGCTCAGTTGGAAGAAAAATTGCCGTTCAAGGTAATCGAATTCAACAAGGATGCAAAACGTATCATCCTGTCTCACAGCCGTATCTTCGAAGATGCTGCTAAAGCAGAAGAAAAAGCAGAAAAGAAGGCAAAGAAATCTTCTAAGAAAGAAGAAACTCCGATGATTCAGAACCAGGCTGCTTCAACTACACTGGGTGACATCGACGCACTGGCTGCTTTGAAAGAACAGTTGGAAGGTAAGAAATAATTAATATTTCTACTCACATAAATTGAAAGGCTGCATATTCCTTGATGAGTATGCAGCCTTTTTCATGTCCGTACCCGACCGAAGGCCGCATCCGCCTGAAGGGTATTTCACATAGCCATAGCACTGAAGTGAGCAACCCCTGAAAGAGACCTTGTACACGGGAATCTCTCCCCCAGCCTGTCTATAAAAAAAGCCCGTTTCTATGCGAAACGAGCTTCGTCCAATATGGTTTGAACCAACTATCAGAAATTGAATTTCTCCAGCTTCATGGCAGCCAGCGACTGGATCCGGGGAACCAGTGTGGTGAAATGAGAAGCAGCTTCGTGAGCCGACAAAGAAGCGGCATCTGCCCATGTTTCACAAATCATCAGCACATCCGGACGGGTTGCGCTCTGGAACAAGTCATAAGCGATACAGCCCTGATCCTTCAATGAAGCCGCTACCAGTTCCTTGGCAGCAGCCACTACTGCATCATGATTCTTCTCGTCTACCTGAATAAATACATTCAATCTAATCATACCTTTTTAAGTTTTAAATTGTAAATAGTAAATAAACTACCGCCTTCGGCCCTCTCTGGAACAGGAACGGAATCCTGCCGCCCGAAAGCCGTGACGGGATAACATCTGTTATCATTCCACGAAAATAAGAAAAACGAACAACGTAACCAAATAAAAACGGAAGTTCAAGGAGGACATCCCCTCAAACTTCCGCTTCAACTATCAGATTATGACAATCAGATTACCATTCGATAAATTTTCCGCGCGCCTTGCGTTCTTTCAGGATTTCAGCCAGACGCTTGTTCTTGGAACGGGCAATGTAACGACGACCGAAGATATTCGGGATAGCAACACCGATGGCAATCACCATGATGACCAGACCGGAATTGATACCGCTTTCGATGGCCTTCATCAACGGAGTGATTTCATCCACACCCTTTACGTTGATGTTGATGAGACCGAAAAGCATACGGTACATCAGCACACCGGGAATCATCGGGATTACCGAAGGAATCGTCAATACGTGGTTAGGAACATGGAACCAATGGACGGCCTTGATGGCAATCAGACTGACCAAGGTAGCACCAGCGAATGAACCGATGACCAGACCCATATCCAGACCGATATTATCGGTAGACGGACCCAGGTTCACAAAGTTACGCGTACATACCGCAATGATACCTCCGATGGCAACCACCCACAACAAACGCGGCTGGATGTTGAAAATCATCGAGAATCCCATGGCTGAGATGGCAGCGGCAATGGCATATTCGAAATAATTATGGTGAGGCACCATGCTGATGGTCGGGAAGAAGTCGGCGATGTTACAGAGTTTTACGGCAAAGGCGATACCGAACGCCATGGCGGTAACCATCAGCAAGGTATTCATGGCCCGCACAATACCTACTTGGATGTAATTGTCCAGCATATCATCCACAAAGTTAATCAACGGTACCCCAGGAACAATAAAGAGCGCACAAGCCAAAAGTGGATGCCACGGAGTAGAGGTCCATGTGTCCGGAAGCAATGTCGAAGCCCAGGCAATCATTGTAGAGACAAAAGCGGCAATGGCAATTCCCATGTAGTGGTTCAGCCCGGATTCGTTACATAACCCGCGCAGACGCATACCCAGGATAGCGGCGATGGAAGCATACAGGAAAGCCATCCAGTCACAACCGAACTGGATACAGAAACCGCCACAGGCAAAACCTGCACCGATAGCCACCTGCCACGGAGTATAGTTACGTTTCTTACTCCGGATCTTTTCCAGTTCCTCTTCATACTGGTCCAGCGAATAGTCATTTTCGATGGCACGCCATGAAAGTTTACTGATGTCTGTAATGGCATTCATATTCACCCCGTGGGTATCGATCCGCTGGAATTTGGTGAATGAATAGTCGCCGTCACTGACATTTACCATCAACATCGTGAAACTGACATTGATGTGCAGCTTGTCTTCCGGGATTCCCAGATAAGCAGCTGTACGCTTCATGTTTCTTACAATACGGTTTGAATCAGCCATACTTTCCACCAATACCTTACCGGTACGTAGCAGCAGATCCACTCTACGATGCAACTGTTGGTCGTGAACCTTGGCAGTTGTCTCTAAATGTTCCTTTGATATCATAATTCATTTAAGATTTTTTCGGCATGCAAAGTTATGAAAAAATTCCTTTTTATTTATACCTTTGTAAATTGAAGTTGAAGAAAATATGCATAAACTTTTACGCATACAGGAAGAAAAGAAAACCGTAGAGCTGATGATACGCCTCTATTGCCGCCACAAGGAAGGCAACAGGGAGCTATGTGAATCATGCAGGCAGTTGTTGGAATATGCGCAAGAGCGATTGTCCAGATGTCCTTTTCAGGAAAAGAAAAAGACCTGTCGGCTGTGTACCGTCCATTGCTACAAGCCTCAACTGAGGAAGCAGATGCAGACGGTCATGAAATACGCAGGACCGCGAATGATCATCCATCACCCGATAGCTGCCATCAGACATCTTTGGAGAGAGTTCCACTGATTTTATCCCTGTAACACACAGACCCTGTATAGAACGATTACCGGGAAACAGGTTCCACACAACGAATTGTAGAAAAATTCCACACGGAAGTCTTCGTTTTCTCACCGTTTCTACAGGTAGAATTTTCTGTTACAAGCTGATTTTCAATCGGTAGTAAGAATTTTAGGATTCTGGCACGGGTCTTGTATAGATTTCCCCGGCATCCAACTAATTAATATGAATTATGAAACGATTTTTAACTAGGAAAGACTTGAAGGTAAAAAAGAAACAAACTATTTATGCAGTCATCGGGGTAGCCGTCATCGTTGGCTTGTACTTCTATTTCACGAGAGAAAAAGAAACAGTTCCTGAAGCACCGATAGTAAGTATCATGCCTGTCCAGAAACAAGATGTAGAGATTTATGGTGAGTACGTCGGACGTATCCGTGCCCAGCAATTCGTCGAAGTCAGAGCCCGTGTGGAAGGGTATCTGGAAAAAATGCTTTTCGAAGAAGGTTCCTACGTAAAACGCAACCAGGTGCTGTTCATCATCAATCAGGACCAGTACCAGGCAAAGGCCGACCGTGTACGGGCACAATTGAAGAAAGACGAGGCTCAGGCACGCAAGGCAGAACGCGACCTGGAACGTATCCGCCCGTTGTATGAACAGAACGCAGCCAGCCAGTTGGACCTGGACAATGCCATTGCGGCCTACGAATCGGCAGTAGCCAGTGTAGGTATGAGTAAGGCCGACCTGGACCAGGCTGAACTCCAGCTGGGTTACACCATCGTACGCTCCCCGATTTCGGGACACATCAGTGAACGCCACGTCGACCTGGGTACGCTGGTCGGAACATCGGGCAAGTCTTTGCTCGCCACAATCGTCAAGAGCGACACCGTACTGGTTGACTTCAGCATGACCGCACTCGACTACCTGAAGAGTAAGGAACGTAACGTCATGATCGGTCAGCAGGTGGAAAACCGTTCCTGGCAACCTACCGTTACCATCACTCTTCCGGACAACAGCGTGTACGACCACAAAGGGTTGGTCGACTTTGCAGAACCGCAGGTTAACCCCAAGACCGGTACATTCTCGGTACGTGCAGAAATGGCCAATCCGGACCATGTCCTGTTGCCTGGCCAGTTCACCAAGGTAAAACTGTTGCTGGACGTACGCGAAGGAGCGACGGTTGTTCCTCAGAAAGCCTTGATCATCGAAAAGGGAGGTGCGTATATTTACGTGATGCGCCGCGACTCAACCGTAGAAAAACGTTTCATCGAAATGGGACCGGAATTTCAGAACAACATCGTAGTGGAACGAGGTCTGGCACCGGGTGAGCAGATCGTATGCGAAGGTTATAACAAACTGACTCCGGGTATCAAAATCCGGGTAGCGACCGAACAACCAGCCGCCAAGAAAGAGGAATAACCACACCAACCACTAATTTCCGATCCGTATGAAAGTAAGTTTTTTCATTGACAGACCCGTATTCTCGGCTGTCATCTCCATATTGATTGTCATTGTGGGTATCATCGGTCTGATGATGCTCCCCATTGACCAGTATCCGCAAATTACACCGCCGGTAGTCAAAATCAGCGCCTCTTACCCGGGTGCCAGTGCCGTTACCGTATCGCAGGCAGTAGCTACTCCTATCGAACAGGAATTGAACGGTACACCGGGAATGCTTTACATGGAATCTAACAGCTCCAACTCCGGAGGATTCTCGGCTACCGTCACCTTCGATATCTCGGCCGATGCCGACCTGTCGGCCGTAGAAATCCAGAACCGTGTGAAACTGGCAGAATCCCGTCTGCCGGCCGAAGTAATCCAGAACGGTATCTCGGTAGAAAAGCAGGCCGCCAGCCAGCTGATGACCATCTGTCTGACCTCGGAAGACCCGAAGTTCGATGAAATCTACCTGAGTAACTTTGCGACCATCAACGTACTCGACTTGCTCCGCCGTATTCCCGGCGTAGGACGTGTATCCAACATCGGTAGCCGCTATTATGCCATGCAGATTTGGGTGGATCCCGCCAAGCTGGCCAATTTCGGACTGACCGTAAAAGACGTACAGGACGCACTGAAGGACCAGAACCGTGAGTCGGCCGCCGGTGTCCTCGGACAGCAACCGGTGGAAGGGCTGGACATCACCATTCCGATTACCGCTCAGGGACGTCTGTCTTCTGTGAGCCAGTTTGAGGAAATCGTTCTCCGCGCCAATGCCGACGGTTCCATGATTCGTATGCGCGATGTGGCCCGTGTATCATTGGAAGCCTCTTCCTACAGCACGGAAAGTAGTATCAACGGCGGAAACGCTGCCGTACTGGGTATCTACATGCTTCCTGGAGCCAACGCGATGGAAGTAGCCGAAAACGTGAAGGAAGCGATGAAGGAAATCAGCAAGAACTTCCCGGAAGGCATGCACTACGAGATTCCTTTCGATATGACGACATATATCTCGGAATCTATCCACGAAGTATACAAGACTTTGTTCGAAGCACTGTTCCTGGTTATCGTGGTGGTATTCCTGTCTCTGCAAAGCTGGAGAGCCACGGTCATCCCGCTGGTAGCGGTACCGATTTCATTGATCGGAACCTTCGGCTTCATGCTGATATTCGGTTTCTCGCTCAACATGCTGACGTTGCTGGGATTGATTCTGGCCATCGGTATCGTGGTGGACGACGCCATCGTCGTGGTAGAGAATGTAGAACACCTGATGGAAGAGGAACACCTGAGCCCGTATGAAGCGACCAAGAAGGCGATGGACGGACTGACCGGCGCCTTGATTGCCACTTCACTGGTACTGGCCGCCGTATTCGTTCCGGTAAGCTTCCTTTCCGGTATCACCGGACAGCTGTACCGTCAGTTCAGTGTGACCATCGCCGTATCAGTTATCCTGTCTACGGTAGTTGCCTTGACCCTGAGCCCGGTGATGTGTTCGCTGATTCTGAAACCGGCCGACCCGAACAAGCCGAAGAACCGTGTCTTCAGGGCCATCAACAAATGGCTGGGCATCGGGAACAACCGGTACGTAGATGCCATCAAACGGGTAATCAAACACCCGCGTCGCGTCATCTCGGCGTTCGGTATGGTCGTGATTTTCATCTTCATCCTTCATAAGGCGGTACCTACCAGCTTCCTTCCTACCGAAGACCAAGGTTATTTCACGGTAGAAATTGAGCTTCCGGAAGGTACGACCCTGGAAAGAACCCGTAACGTGACCAACCGTGCCGTAGAATTCCTGATGAAAGACCCGGCCATCGAATACGTGCAGAATGTAGCAGGTACCAGCCCGCGTGTGGGTACCAGCCAGGCACGAAGCCAGCTGACGGTCATCCTGAAGGAATGGAAGGAACGTGACAATACGACCATCAACAAGATTATGGAGTCTGTCCAGAACGAGTTGAAAGAATATCCGGAGTGTAGGGTCTACCTGTCTACCCCACCGGTTGTTCCGGGTCTGGGTACCTCGGGTGGTTTCGAAATGCAGCTGGAAGCCCGTGGTGACGCTACTTACGACGATCTGGTACGGGCTACCGACACCCTGATGCATTACGCTTCCATGCGTAAGGAATTCTCGGGTCTGTCCAGTTCCTTACAGGCGGAAATACCTCAGCTATACTTCGACGTAGACCGTGACCAGGTGAAACTGGCCGGCGTGCCGATGGCCGATGTATTCTCTACCATGAAAGCCTATACAGGTTCCGTATACGTCAATGACTTCAACATGTTCAACCGTATCTACCGTGTATACATCCAGGCAGAAGCCCCCTACCGCGAGCACCGTGACAACATCGGACTCTTCTTCGTCAAGGGAAGCGATGACAGCATGATTCCGCTGACGGCACTCGGTACTACCCAGTACACGACCGGTCCGGGAAGCATCAAGCGATTCAACATGTTCAACACTTCCGTCATCCGCGGAACAACCGCCAACGGAGCCAGCTCCGGACAGGCCATGGAAATACTGGAACAGATAGCCCGCGAAAAATTGCCGGATAATATCGGCGTAGAATGGAGTGGTCTCTCCTACCAGGAAAAACAGGCCGGCGGACAGACCGGTATCATCATCGCACTGGTATTCCTGTTCGTGTTCCTGTTCCTGGCGGCTCTGTATGAAAGCTGGACCATCCCGGTGGCCGTACTGATTTCACTTCCGGTGGCCGTATTGGGAGCCTATCTGGGTATTACGGTCTGCGGACTGGAAAACGATACCTACTTCCAGATTGGTCTGGTCATGCTGATTGGTCTGGCCGCCAAGAACGCCATCCTGATTGTAGAGTTTGCCAAAGACGAAGTAGATAAAGGAAAAGACATCGTAGAAGCTGCCCTCTATGCGGCCCACCTGCGTTTCCGTCCGATCCTGATGACCTCACTGGCCTTCATCCTGGGTATGGTCCCGATGGTAATCGCCAGTGGTCCGGGTTCAGCCAGCCGTCAGGCCATCGGTACCGGTGTATTCTTCGGAATGATAGTTGCCGTAACCGTCGGTATCATTCTGGTACCGTTCTTCTTCGTGATGATTTATAAAGCGACGAACAAGCTTAAAACCAAACATGCTAAATAACCCGCACATGAAAAGAATTCTACATACCCCATTCCTCTTCATCCTGGCTGCCTCCCTACTCTTAGGGAGCTGCCAGCTGGGTAAACACTATACACGTCCGGACCTGCACATGCCGGAACAACTGGACGACAAGAATGTAGATACCGCCTCGATAGCCGACTACCCCTGGGAACAGCTTTATAAGGATACAACCCTGCAGGCCCTTATCCGCAAAAGCCTCCTTTACAACAAGGACATGCTTATCGCTGCCGCCAGAGTGAAGGAACTGGCAGCCATCAAACGGATTGATTTTGCCAACATGTTTCCTCAAATCAACGCTAGAGTCTATGCCGTAAAGGAAGCAGACAATTATGGTGGTCACAAATACAACCCCGACAACCAGTTCGACCTGAAAGGTGTCGTCAGCTGGGAGCTTGACCTGTGGGGAAACCTGCGGTGGGCACGAGACCGGAGCATGGCTCAGTTCCTGGGCTCCATCGAGAACCAACGTGCCTTAAAGATGAGCCTGATAGCCCAACTGGCACAATCCTATTTCGAGCTGGTGGCCCTGGACAACGAACTGGCCATCGTCAAGAAGACCGTTGATGCCCGTAGAGAAAGCCTCCGTCTGGCCCGTATCCGTTACGAAGGAGGTCTGACCAACGAAACCGCTTTCCGTCAGGCACAGGTGGAATTGGCGCGTACGGCTACACTGGTTCCTGACCTGGAGAAATCCATTGCCTTGAAGGAAAACGAAATCGCCTTCCTTACCGGTGAATACCCGCATGACATTCAGCGTGCCGTCCTTCCGGAAGATGTCATCCTACCGGCCAGCCTGCCCATCGGACTCCCCTCTACCCTGCTGGAACGCCGTCCGGATGTACGCTCAGCCGAACAGTCGCTGATAGCGGCCAATGCCGAAGTGGGAATGGCATTCACCAACCTGTTTCCGCGTATCACCCTGACCGCCCACCTGGGAGCCGAGAGCGAAGAGCTGAAAGACCTGTTGAGCTCGCCTTATCACCTGCTGAGCGGAACCTTGCTCCAACCGCTGTTTGCCATGGGAAAGAACCGGGCAAACCTGAAAGCCAAGAAAGCTGCCTACGAGCAAGCCGTATACAGTTACGAAAAAGCAGTGCTGAACGCCTTCAAAGATGCCCGCAACGCCATCGTGGCCTTCAACAAGACGAAAGAAATCTATGATACCCGTCTGCGCCTGGAACAAGCGTCCAAGAGTGCACTGGACCTGGCCCAGCTTCAGTACATCAACGGTGTCATCGGATACATGGACCTGCTGGATGCCCAGCGTGGATACCTGGACGCACAAATCAGCCTGAGCAATGCCGTACGTGACAAACAGATTTCCATGGTCAACCTGTATAAGGCCTTAGGCGGGGGCTGGAAAGAATAATTCCTCAAAATCGTTTCATATCGGGTATTCTTATACCCACTCACAAGAATCCCCTGATTTCACTCCATGCAGAAGAATGGAGAGAAACCAGGGGATTCTTTTTACTGTATTATGGTATTATAACCTCATCCTTGCAAATCTTCGCACTCTTTGAGCCAAAGAGCAGCACAGGCATCACTAGGCATACGCCAGTCACCACGGGGACTCAAGGAAACGGAACCCACCTTCGGTCCATCCGGCAAGCAGGAACGCTTGAACTGCTGGTTGAAGAACCGGCGGCAGAAATTGGTCAGCCACTTCTTGATGGTCGTACTGTCATAAACACCCTTAAAGGCTATTTCGGCCAGATAGAAAATCTTTGACGGACGCGAACCGTAACGCAGGAAGTGATACAGGAAGAAGTCATGCAGCTCGTAAGGACCAACCAAATCCTCGGTTTTCTGCTTGATGTTGCCGTTCTCGTCTGCCGGAATCAGCTCAGGGCTGATAGGCGTATCGATAATGTCCAGCAACGTATTCCGCGACAACGCATCCACTCCCGTCTGTGCCACCCAATTTACCAGATAACGGACCAAGGTTTTCGGGATGCTGGCATTCACGCCATACATGGACATGTGGTCACCGTTGTAAGTAGCCCAGCCCAAGGCCAGTTCCGAAAGGTCTCCCGTACCGATAACCAAGCCTCCAATCTTATTGGCATAATCCATCAGAATCTGGGTACGTTCACGGGCCTGTCCGTTTTCATAGGTCACATCGTGCTTGGACATGTCATGGTCAATATCCTGGAAATGCTGGATACAGGCATCCTTGATGCTGATGGTCTCGGTGGTCACCTGCAACGACCCCATCAGTGACAAGGCATTGTTGTAAGTACGGTCGGTGGTACCGAATCCCGGCATGGTAATACCCACGATTCCTTTTCTCGGGAGTCCCAGCTTGTCGAAAGTCTTCACACATACCAGCAGCGCAAGCGTAGAGTCCAATCCTCCGGAAATTCCTAACACAACGGTCTTACAACCCGTATGTACCAGGCGTTTTGCCAGTCCGGCCACTTGAATGGAGAAGATTTCCTCACAACGTTCATCCAGCACCTTACCCCCTGAAGGGACAAACGGGTGTGCTTCGACCGGACGGGTCAATGTCAAATCGCGTCCCGTCACCAGTTCCGTCGCGATCCGATGTACCGGCAGGTCCTTGTAATTACGCATGCTTCCCGCAAACGTAGTGTTCACCTGACGCTCGGCCCGCAGACGTTCCACATCGATTTCCGTAGCCACCAGCTGCTCTTCGAAAGAGAAACGTTCGGAAGCGGCCAGCAACGTACCGTTTTCGTAAATCAACGCATTTCCGGCAAAGACCACATCGGTAGTAGACTCTCCGAATCCGCAGGAAGCAAAGACATAGCCCGACAGACAACGGGCGGACTGCTGTGCCAGCAACGAACGCAGGTACTGGTGCTTGCTGATATTCTCCGTATCGGCCGAAAGATTGAAAATAATCTCAGCTCCCTTCAGCGCCAATTCAGAGCTGGGAGGAATCGTAGCCCATACATCTTCACAGATTTCTATGCCGAAACAGGTATCGGGCGTATCGAAAAGCAGATTCCTTCCGCAAGGCACCAACTGTCCGCACAGACGTACCGTCATATTCTCAGGGAAAGCGGTAGACGGGGCAAACCAACGTTTCTCGTAAAACTCCTTGTAATTAGGGAGATAAGTTTTCGGTACAATACCCAGAATTTTACCCTTCTGGAAAGCCACGGCACAATTCAGCAAGGTAGCATTCACCATGACCGGCATACCCACAATGGAAATGATATCCAACTGACGGGTATTGTTCATGACCTGCATCAAAGCAAACTCAGCCTGTTCCAGCAGCAACTGCTGGCCGAACAAGTCAGCACAAGAGTATCCTGTCAGATTCAGCTCCGGAAAGACCAGAATCTGTACACCTTTTCCATCTGCCACAGCAATCAGATTCTCGGTCTGCTGGGCATTAAACTTACAATCGGCAACCTTTACTGAAGGAACAGCAGCCGCCACTTTTACAAAACCAAATTTCATACTACAATGTTATATAATAGGTATTGACCTTGCAAAAATAAACAATCTTCACCTAAAAGCAAAAAAATACAAAATGGAACGAAGATATTTGTTTATTCAAAAAATGTTTGTACCTTTGCCTTCGAAATAAAATTGAAACAATTACAGAATTGAAAGAGAGTATGAACGTTTACGAATACCTGTTAAGTTACGGCATCAAGCCGTCCGTCCAACGGATAGCCATCATGGATTACCTGCTGAAGCATAGAACCCATCCGTGCATCGACGAAATCTACATGGCTCTCTGCTCCGAGATTCCTACCCTCTCGAAAACCACTGTATACAACACACTGAAGTTGTTTGTGGAACATGGAGCAGCCAAGATGTTGACAATTGACGAACGGAATGCCTGTTTCGATGCTGACACTACCCTACATGCCCATTTCCAATGCAAGGTTTGCGGTAAGATATACGATATTCAGTTGGAAGAGATTACCAGCGCCATCAAGCTGCTGGAAAAAGAAGGATATGCGGTTGAAGAAGCCCACCGCTATTACAAGGGCATCTGTCCCCATTGTGCCGAATCCGGTAATACGGGGAATTAATTAACAGACAGCTATCAAGCTAAAAAAATAACTGATTAACTAATAACTAAAAACTTTTTAAACGTTATGAAAAAATTTATCTGTACAGTTTGTGGTTACATTCATGAAGGTGAAACAGCTCCTGAAAAGTGTCCGTTGTGTAAAGCTCCTGCTTCTAAGTTCAAAGAAATGGAAGAAACAGCAGAAGGTGGCTTGCAGTTCGTTGACGAACACGTTATCGGTGTAGCTAAAGGCTGTGACGATGAAATGATTAAGGACTTGAACAATCACTTCATGGGCGAATGTACTGAAGTTGGTATGTACTTGGCTATGAGCCGTCAGGCAGACCGCGAAGGTTATCCAGAAGTAGCAGAAGCTTTCAAACGCTATGCTTGGGAAGAAGCAGAACACGCT
>ERZ773133.2009-NODE-2009-length-20177-cov-10.783421_pt1 | contig 20177 bp, 10 predicted proteins | sample MGYA00580861_ERZ773133 | MGnify/ENA primary metagenome ERZ773133 (study PRJEB29015, sample SAMEA2737844) | human gut metagenome | biome: human gut; feature: human-associated habitat; material: faeces | place: China | collected 2012 ...
CAAAATTAACAACAGAAGAATTTATTGCAGCAATCAAAGAATTATCTGTATTAGAGTTAAATGACCTTGTAAAAGCTTGTGAGGAAGAGTTCGGCGTTTCCGCAGCAGCAGGTGTTGTTGTAGCAGCAGCAGGTGCAGCAGGCGAGGCAGCTGAGGAGAAAGATGAGTTTGACGTAGAGCTTACAGAGGTTGGCGCTAACAAAGTTAAAGTTATCAAAGTTGTTCGTGAGGTTACAGGTCTTGGACTTAAAGAGGCTAAAGCTATCGTTGATGGTGCTCCGAAGGTTGTTAAAGAGGGCGCATCCAAAGCTGAGGCTGAGGACATCAAAACTAAACTTGAGGCTGAGGGAGCTAAGGTTACACTTAAATAATCCGATCAGATCAGAAGTTTTAAAGGCTGTTGTGGCTGCCGGTTTACCGGCGGCACAGCAGCCTTTTTTAGTGAAAAAATCCAGGGTAAATCTTGCTTTTTGAAGAAAAAGAAAGGATAATAAAGGAGACAGGAAAGGGTGGATGGAATATGAAACGAAAAATAATGGCCTGTATCCTTGCTGCTGCGTTGGGAATCACAGGAGTTTCTTTTCCGACGGCAGCCAGGACAGTGTCTGTTGGAAAAAATGTAAAAAATATAACTGTAAACGTGAAAAATCCTCTGGATGAACTTCGGGCTCAGGAAGCTGCAATGCAGCAGCAGGAGGAGCTTGAAGAAGAGGAAAATATGCCGGAACAGGATCTGGATCCGCTTGTGCTGGATAACGATGGCAGTGTGGTTCCTGCATCACAGGCATCCTGGACAAAGATAGAGTCAGGTGCTGTAGAAGCAGTGGATGTATCAGAGGCACCGGGGGATGAGGAAATATCGGAAAATTCAACTGAAGACACATTTTCAGATGGAAGCACAGATGGAGATTTTGACACAAATAAGAATATTTCTGACAATGCAGCAACGGAAGCTGGCAGTGAGGATATTCAGACAGCAGATGGCAGTATCAGCGGAGAATTGCCGGCAGATTTTTCCGAAGGAACGGAGAACGGCGATAACGGTTCCGAAGAACTTCAGCTTCAGCAGGAAAACGGTAATGTAGAAAACGTCGCAGAGCCGGATAATAATAAAGCTGATGAAGGCGCAGGTCAGGCACAGGCTGATTTTACAGATGATGCCAATGCTGCTGGGGATTTTTCCGCAGGAGATGCTTCAGATGGAGAACTTGGAACTTATCAGACTGTGACTCTGGAAGTTGAGGAAGGACAGGATATCACAGCACCCTTGAACACACTGTTTCTTGAACTGAAAGATCAGGCCACAGATGAAAATCCCTGCAAGATCATAATTCCACCGGGAAATTATGAACTGACAGGTACACTTTGCATGTACAGTAATATGTACTTATATGCAAGAGACGCTAATATTACAAAAACGTCTACCACCAAACATCTGATCCTCCGTCTTGGAAATACCAAAGATTCAGAAGGCGGATATGATGGATATCGCAACATTGTGATCGATGGAGGAACCTGGGACTACAATTATCAGTGTGTGGAAAATAAGGATGCACCAGGCGGATTTGTGGGATTTTGCATTGGACATGCTACGAATGTTACGATTAAAAATGCTACATTTCTTAATAATCTGAAATCTCATTTTCTGGAATTTGGCGGAGTGAAAAATGCCAAGATCACAGGCTGTACATTCAGTGGCTATTATAAGAATTATGTGGAAGGCGGACAGGAATGTATTCAGATCGACTGCTGTACAGATGAGAGCAATGTTTTTCCGCAGTACAGACCTTATGATGGAACGACCTGTGAAGATTTTGTGATCGATGGAAATGTGTTCGAAGATGTCTTTACAGGGCTGGGAACGCACAGTATGATGTCCGGAAAAACATATAAAAGGATCACAGTTACGAATAATACTTTCCATAATGTAAAAAAACGCTGTATAAGGTTTATGAATTATGAAGATTCTACAGCAGAAAATAATACCATGGTAAATGTGGGAAATGGAGTGGACATTTCTTCTGTGAGCAGCAATACACACCAGACGCCAGGCTATGATGATGGGCCGGACATGCTGAAAAACAGGAATCTTCGTGTGGCAGGAAACTACATCAGTCTTGCCAGAACTACCAGCATTGGTGGAATTGCATGGATCTGCAGTGGTATAAAAGTTTCAGGCTATAATATGAAAAAAGATGGAGCTGTGCTCCCTAAAAAGATATATCCGGTGAAAGGTGTGACTGTAGAAGATAATCAGATCAGCGGATATGGAAACGGAATCAGCATATCTCTTACTGACACAGATACCGTAACAGATAATCAGGTAACAATGAAAAAAACTTCTTCATATTCCAATTTTGGGATTTATGCCCAGGATTCCAGAGGAAGCGTTATCAGCAGGAATACAGTGTCCGGAACTGCAAATACGGGAATTTATCTCTCCGGTTCTGTCTATGCAGCAGGATCAAAACAGAGAAATCTTGTAGAGCAGAATACTGTTTCCGGAGCAGGCGGAGATGGAATTTATCTGCAATCTGTAAATACTTCATCCACTGCACAGAAGAATACTGTTAAATTAGCGGCCGGCTCGGGAATACGTGTAAATGCAGGAAAGAACAATAATGTTCTTGGTAATACCTGTTTATCCAACAAAAATCATGGCGTGAAAATTGAGTATGTGGCCGGCGGAGTCAGGGTAAAAAGCAATCGTGTGACATCAAATGCAAAAAGTGGTATTTTGCTCTGGAAATCAAAAGTATCCGAAGTATCAGGAAACCGTGCGGAGAAAAATACGGGGAATGGTGTTTATGCATATGCATCTGTAATACCGGTCATGAAAAAGAATACATTTTGTGAAAACGGAAAGGTTCAGGCGGTATATGTAAAAAGCTGCAAAGGATGGACCGGCATCAACCGTCCTTCATGCAGAGCTGTTACATCAAGAAGTACAGCTATAAGCGGAACTGCATCAGGTAGCCAGACAGTTATTGCCTATGCGCGGCGTTCCGGAAAACAGACAAAGCTGGGTGTATCATCCGTAAACAAAAAGAAACAGTACGTTATTAAAATAAAGAAGCAAAAAAAGAATACTGCTCTGAAACTTGTCTCAAAAGATAAATACGGAAATACAGTAACAGTAAATACTATTGTGAAGTAAGTATGTGTGATAAAAAAAGATTCTGTTCCGGATATCCATACATCGTATGTATAGAAGGAACAGAATCTTTTTTTTGAAAAATGTAAAAAAATCAAAAAAAGTGCTTGACACACTTTTTTTCTTATGTTAAAGTGGAGGATGCTATATTATGGCTAGATATGCCTGCCTAAAGGTCAGGCGGGATCATGTTGTAATAAATAATAAAAAAACAGGGGTGAAACGTCAATGGAAAAAAACAGAATTCGTTCTGTAAAAACTGGAAAAAGCATGCGTATGAGCTACCAGAGACAAAAAGAAGTCCTGGAAATGCCAAACCTGATCGAAGTTCAGAAAGATTCCTACCAGTGGTTTCTTGACGAAGGTTTAAAAGAAGTATTTGATGATATTTCTCCGATCGCAGATTACGGCGGAAAGCTCAGTCTGGAATTCATCGATTTCACATACGATGAAAAAGATGCAAAATATTCCATCGAGCAGTGTAAAGAACGTGACGTGACTTATGCCGCACCTTTGAAGGTTCGAGTAAGGCTGATCAATAAGGAAACAGAAGAGATCAACGAACACGAGATTTTCATGGGAGATTTACCGCTGATGACAGCTACGGGTACCTTTGTTATCAATGGTGCTGAGCGTGTTATTGTCAGCCAGTTAGTACGTTCCCCTGGAATCTACTACGCGATCGCTCATGATAAGCTTGGTAAGAGACTGTTTTCCAGTACTGTAATTCCGAACAGAGGTGCATGGCTGGAGTACGAGACAGATTCAAATGATGTATTTTATGTACGTGTAGACAGAACAAGAAAGGTTCCGATCACTGTTCTGATCCGTGCACTGGGCATTGGAACCAATGCTGAGATCATCGATCTGTTTGGTGAAGAGCCAAAGATCCTTGCCAGCTTTACAAAGGATACCTCCACAAACTATCAGGAAGGTCTCCTTGAGCTGTATAAGAAGATCCGTCCGGGCGAGCCGCTTGCAGTAGAGAGCGCAGAGAGCCTGATCATGGCAATGTTCTTCGATCCGAGAAGATATGACCTTGCCAAAGTCGGACGTTATAAATTTAATAAGAAGCTTCATTTCAATAAACGTATCGTAGGCCACAAGCTTTCTCAGGATGTTGTAGATACAACAACAGGTGAGATCCTTGCTGAGGCTGAGACACTTGTTACAAAAGAGCTTGCTGATACATTACAGAATTCCGCAGTTCCGTACGTATGGATCCAGGGTGAGGAGAGAGAAATCAAAGTTCTTTCCAGCCTTATGGTTGATATCCGTCACTATCTGCCGGAGCTTGAGAATCCGAAGTCCCTGGGTGTTACAGAATTAGTATACTACCCAGTGCTCGAAAAAATTCTGGAAGAAAATGACACATTTGAGGACAGATGTGATGCGATCAAACGTGATATCCACGACCTGATCCCGAAACACATCACCAAGGAAGATATCCTTGCGTCCATTAACTACAATATGCATCTGGAGTATGGCCTTGGTAACGATGATGATATCGACCACCTGGGCAACCGTCGTATCCGTGCTGTCGGTGAGCTGCTTCAGAATCAGTACCGCATCGGTCTTTCCAGACTTGAGCGTGTGGTACGTGAGAGAATGACAACACAGGACACAGAGAGCATTTCTCCGCAGTCCCTGATCAATATCAAACCGGTAACTGCAGCAGTGAAAGAATTCTTCGGATCATCCCAGCTGTCACAGTTCATGGATCAGAACAACCCGCTTGGAGAGCTGACTCACAAGAGAAGACTTTCCGCACTGGGACCTGGCGGTCTGTCACGAGACAGAGCCGGATTCGAGGTTCGAGACGTACATTATTCCCACTATGGAAGAATGTGCCCGATCGAGACTCCTGAGGGACCGAACATCGGTCTTATCAACTCCCTTGCATCCTATGCAAGGATCAATCAGTACGGCTTCGTAGAGGCTCCGTACAGAAAGATCGACAAAACAGATCCTTCCAACCCGCGTGTAACCGATGAGGTTGTATACATGACAGCGGATGAGGAAGATAATTACCATGTAGCACAGGCGAATGAGCCACTGGATGAAGAGGGACACTTCATTCATAAGAACGTTTCCGGTCGTTACCGCGAGGAGACACAGGAGTACGAGCAGCACATGTTCGATTACATGGATGTATCTCCGCGAATGGTATTCTCCGTTGCTACAGCCCTGATCCCGTTCCTGCAGAACGATGATGCGAACCGTGCGCTGATGGGATCCAACATGCAGCGTCAGGCCGTTCCGCTTCTTACAACAGAGGCTCCGGTTGTTGGTACAGGTATGGAAACCAAGACAGCTGTTGACTCCGGTGTATGCGTTGTTGCAAGGAAAGCAGGTACAGTACTTCGTTCCACATCTACAGATATCTCTATCAAGAATGATGACGGAACAAAAGATGATTATCATCTGACTAAATTTATGCGAAGCAACCAGAGCAACTGCTACAACCAGAGACCGATCGTGTTCCAGGGTGAGCATGTTGAGGCAGGACAGGTTATCGCGGATGGCCCGTCTACATCCAATGGTGAGCTTGCACTTGGTAAGAACCCGCTGATCGGATTTATGACCTGGGAGGGTTATAACTACGAGGATGCTGTTCTTCTTAGTGAGAAACTGGTACAGAATGATGTTTATACATCTGTCCATATTGAGGAATATGAGGCAGAATCCCGTGATACCAAGCTGGGACCGGAAGAGATCACACGTGATGTTCCGGGTGTCGGCGATGACGCTCTGAAGGATCTGGATGAGCGCGGTATCATCCGTATCGGTGCTGAGGTACGTGCCGGTGATATCCTTGTCGGTAAGGTTACTCCTAAGGGAGAGACTGAGCTTACTGCTGAGGAGCGTCTCCTTCGTGCTATCTTCGGTGAGAAGGCAAGAGAGGTACGTGATACTTCCCTTAAGGTACCGCACGGTGAGTATGGTATTATCGTAGATGCCAAGGTATTTACAAGAGAGAACGGCGATGAACTGAGCCCTGGAGTAAATCAGGCAGTACGTATTTATATTGCACAGAAGAGAAAGATCTCCGTTGGTGATAAGATGGCTGGTCGTCATGGTAACAAGGGTGTCGTTTCCCGTGTACTTCCGGTTGAGGATATGCCATTCCTTCCAAACGGACGTCCTCTTGATATCGTGCTGAATCCTCTGGGTGTACCTTCCCGAATGAACATCGGACAGGTCCTGGAGATCCACTTGAGCCTTGCTGCCAAAGCACTTGGTTTCAATATTGCAACACCTGTATTCGATGGCGCAAACGAGGTTGATATCCAGGATACTCTGGAGCTTGCCAACGATTACGTTAATACGGAAGACTTTGAGGAATTCCGTGAGAAATATAAAGACATCCTTGCACCGGATGTTATGCAGTATCTCGATGAGAATAAAGCTCACAGAGCACTCTGGAAGGGCGTTCCGATCTCCAGAGACGGTAAGGTAAGACTTCGTGATGGACGTACAGGCGAGTACTTCGACAGCCCTGTAACGATCGGTCACATGCACTACCTGAAGCTGCATCATCTGGTAGATGATAAGATCCATGCACGTTCCACAGGTCCATACTCCCTGGTAACACAGCAGCCTCTGGGTGGTAAAGCTCAGTTCGGTGGACAGCGTTTCGGAGAGATGGAGGTTTGGGCACTGGAGGCATATGGTGCTTCCTACACACTGCAGGAGATCCTGACAGTGAAGTCTGATGATGTGATCGGACGTGTTAAGACCTATGAAGCGATCATCAAAGGTGACAACATTCCTGAGCCAGGTATTCCTGAGTCCTTTAAGGTACTTCTTAAAGAGCTTCAGTCTCTTGGTCTGGATGTACGTGTGCTCAGCGAGGACGGATCAGAGGTACACATTATGGAAACCTCTGATTACGGAGATACGGATCTTCGTCATGTCATCGAGGGCGATTCCAGAGGACGCAGAGATGAGGAGTCCTTCGGTAAACACGGCTATACCAAGCAGGAGTTCAGCGGAGAAGAGCTTGTCAATGTAGAAGAAGATGAGGACATGGAAGACGAAGATGATATGATCGAGTTTGAAGAGTCCTTTGATGATGAGGAATAAGAAAGGGGAAAGAATACATGGCAGAAACAACCAACGCCAATGAAACATATCAGCCAATGACTTTCGATGCCATCAAGATCGGACTGGCGTCCCCTGAGAAGATCAGAGAGTGGTCACACGGTGAGGTTTTAAAACCTGAAACGATCAACTACAGAACCTTGAAGCCTGAGAAGGATGGTCTTTTCTGTGAAAGAATTTTCGGACCGAGCAAGGACTGGGAGTGCCACTGTGGAAAGTACAAAAAAATTCGCTATAAAGGCGTTGTCTGCGACAGATGCGGTGTTGAAGTAACCAAATCTGCCGTTCGTAGAGAGCGTATGGGACACATCGAGCTTGCAGCTCCGGTGTCTCATATCTGGTACTTTAAAGGAATTCCGTCCCGTATGGGTCTGATCCTTGATATTTCTCCGAGAACACTGGAGAAAGTACTTTACTTTGCTAACTATATCGTTCTGGATCCTGCAGATTCCGGACTTATGTACAAACAGGTACTCACCGAGCGTGAGTACCAGGAAGCACGTGAGTCTTACGGAGAAGGATTCCGTGTAGGTATGGGTGCCGAGTCCATCATGGAGCTTCTTCAGGCTATCGATCTTGAAAAGGATTCCGAAGAACTGAAGGCAGAGCTTGTGGACGCAACAGGCCAGAAACGTGCAAGGATCATCAAACGTCTTGAAGTTGTGGAGTCCTTCCGTGAGTCCGGCAACCGTCCTGAGTGGATGATCATGACCGTTATCCCGGTTATCCCGCCGGATCTTCGTCCTATGGTACAGCTGGACGGAGGACGTTTTGCAACATCTGACCTGAATGATCTTTACAGAAGGATCATCAACAGAAACAACCGTCTGAAAAGACTTCTGGAGCTTGGTGCTCCGGATATCATTGTCCGCAACGAGAAGCGTATGCTGCAGGAGGCTGTAGATGCCCTGATCGATAACGGACGCCGTGGACGTCCTGTAACAGGCCCTGGAAACAGAGCTCTGAAATCCCTTTCCGATATGCTGAAAGGTAAATCCGGACGTTTCCGTCAGAACCTTCTTGGTAAACGAGTTGACTACTCCGGACGTTCTGTAATCGTCGTAGGACCTGAGCTGAAAATCTATCAGTGTGGTCTTCCGAAAGAGATGGCTATCGAGCTGTTCAAACCTTTCGTTATGAAAGAGCTTGTTGCCAACGGAACTTCCCACAACATCAAGAATGCCAAGAAAATGGTAGAGAAGCTTGAGCCGGCAGTATGGGATGTCCTTGAGGACGTCATTAAGGAGCATCCGGTTATGCTGAACCGTGCACCTACACTGCATCGTCTGGGTATCCAGGCATTCGAGCCGATCCTTGTAGAAGGTAAGGCGATCAAGCTTCATCCGCTTGTTTGTACCGCGTTCAACGCAGACTTCGATGGTGACCAGATGGCCGTGCATCTTCCGCTTTCCCAGGAAGCACAGGCAGAGTGCCGTTTCCTTCTGTTATCACCGAACAACCTTCTGAAACCGTCAGATGGTGGTCCTGTAGCCGTTCCTTCACAGGATATGGTCCTTGGTATCTACTACCTGACACAGGAGAGACCTGGAAACAAGGGTGAGGGCAAGTTCTTCAAGAGTGTCAACGAGGCAATTCTTGCATATGAGAACAAGGTCATCACACTCCAGACAAAGATCATTGTTCATTGCCATAAGACAATGCCGGACGGAACTGTTTTAAGCGGCAATGTTCATTCTACACTGGGACGTTTCCTGTTTAACGAGATCCTTCCGCAGGATCTTGGATTCGTAGACAGAAGCGTGCCTGGAAACGAACTGCTTCTTGAGGTTGATTTCCTTGTAGGTAAGAAACAGCTGAAGCAGATCCTTGAAAAGGTTATCAATACTCACGGTGCAACAAAGACAGCCGAGGTGCTTGACTCCGTTAAGGCTATGGGTTACAAATACTCCACACGTGCAGCCATGACCGTATCTATTTCCGATATGACCGTGCCGCCGCAGAAGCCGGAGATGATCAAGCAGGCTCAGGATACTGTTGACCGTATCACAAAGAACTACAAACGTGGTCTTATCACAGAAGAAGAGCGTTACAAAGAGGTTGTTGATACCTGGAAGAAGACCGATGATGAGCTTACAAAGGCACTTCTTACAGGTCTTGATAAGTACAACAACATCTTCATGATGGCTGACTCCGGAGCCCGTGGTTCCGATAAGCAGATCAAACAGCTTGCCGGAATGCGAGGACTGATGGCTGATACAACCGGTCATACCATTGAGCTCCCGATCAAGTCAAACTTCCGTGAAGGTCTTGACGTACTGGAGTACTTCATGTCCGCTCATGGAGCTCGTAAAGGTCTTTCTGATACCGCTCTTCGTACAGCCGATTCCGGATACCTGACAAGACGACTTGTTGACGTATCCCAGGATCTGATCGTTCGTGAGGCGGACTGCTGTGAGAACAGAGCAGAGATCTCCGGTATGGTCGTTCGTGGATTCATGGACGGAAAAGAAGAGATCGAGAGCCTTCAGGAGCGTATCACAGGACGTTTCTCCTGTGAGACAGTTAAGAATAAAGACGGAGAAATCCTTGTTAAAGCAAACCACATGATCACACCGAAGCGTGCAGCCCGTATCATGAAAGAGGGCGTAAGCAACCAGACAGGCGGACCGATCGACAAACTGAAGATCCGTACCATCCTTTCCTGTAAGTGCAAGGTTGGTGTCTGTGCAAAATGTTATGGTGCGAACATGGCTACCGGTGAGCCGGTACAGGTTGGTGAGTCTGTTGGTATCATCGCAGCACAGTCTATCGGTGAGCCAGGTACACAGCTGACTATGCGTACTTTCCATACAGGTGGTGTTGCCGGTGGAGATATCACACAGGGTCTTCCTCGTGTCGAGGAGCTTTTTGAGGCAAGAAAGCCGAAGGGTCTTGCGATCATCACAGAGATCCCAGGTGTTGCCACGATCAACGACACGAAGAAGAAACGTGAGATCATCGTAAACGATCCGGAGACAGGCGATTCCAAGACTTACCTGATCCCATACGGTTCCCGTATCAAAGTCCTTGACGGACAGGTTCTTGAGGCCGGCGATGAGCTGACAGAAGGTAGTGTAAATCCGCATGATATCCTGAGAATCAAGGGTGTGCGTGCAGTTCAGGATTACATGATCCGTGAGGTTCAGCGTGTATATCGTCTGCAGGGTGTTGAGATCAACGATAAGCATATCGAGGTTATCGTTCATCAGATGCTGAAGAAGATCCGTATCGAGGATAACGGAGATACAGAGTTCCTGCCAGGAACACTTGTTGATGTCCTTGATGTTGAGGAAGTTAACGAGAAACTTGAGGCAGAGGGCAAACAGCCGGCAGAGGGAAAACAGGTTATGCTTGGTATTACCAAAGCATCCCTTGCTACAAACTCCTTCCTGTCAGCAGCATCCTTCCAGGAAACAACAAAAGTCCTGACAGAGGCTGCTATCAAAGGTAAGATCGATCCGCTGATCGGTCTGAAAGAGAACGTTATCATCGGTAAGCTGATTCCTGCAGGTACAGGTATGAAGCGTTACAGTGAGATCAGTCTTGACACAGGAATGCCGGAGGTAAAAACAGCTTCCGAGGAGCCTGAGGATACAGAGGAAATTTCCGTAGAGGAAGAGAAGACTGAGACTGCTCCGGAGGAAGAGACCATTGCTGTTGAAGAGACAGCAGAGGAAACTGCACCGGTAGAAGAATAAGTCGATATACCTTGCTAATATAAATAAATCTCCCCCCGGAAATCCGGAGGGAGATTTCTGTTTATAAGCAGGGATTTTCTGAGAGAGGAGGGATTGCGATGGACAAGGAACTGCCAATTTCCCCGTGGCCGGAATGGAAGATCGTAAGCAAGATTGGGGAAGGCTCTTTTGGAAGAGTGTATAAAGCTCAGAGAACTGAGAAGGGACGTTCTTTTTACTCGGCAATTAAGATAATCACAATCCCCGCCAGTAAAGGGGAGCTGGACAGTGTGCGCTCAGAATCCGGTGATGAAAAATCTGTCCGCGGTTATTTTGAAAATCTGGTGGAGGAGTGCATTCAGGAAGTAAGCACCATGGAGTATTTCCGGGGAAATTCCCATATTGTATCTGTAGAAGATTACAAGGTGATGGAATATCTGGACGAGATCGGATGGGATATTTTTATCCGCATGGAATATCTCACAAGCTTCATGGAATATTATGCGGGAAAAAATCTCACAGAAAAAGAAGTGATGAAGCTGGGTATCGATCTTTGCAGATCACTGGAATACTGTGGGCAGCTTCACATCATCCACAGGGATATCAAACCTGAGAATATTTTTGTATCCAGGTTCGGGGATTTCAAGCTGGGGGACTTTGGAATCGCCAGAGAGCTGGAAAAAACCATGAGTACCCTTTCCAAAAAGGGAACTTATTCCTATATGGCGCCGGAGATGTACAGGGGAGAACAGTACGACAGCAGAGTGGACATTTATGCACTTGGCCTGGTGTTATATAAACTGATGAATCATAACAGGCTTCCGTTTCTGAATCTTGAAAAACAGCTGATCACATACAGAGATAAGGAAAACGCACTCACGAGGAGGATGTCAGGCGAAACACCGCCACCACCTGTGGATGCAGGAGAGGCTTTCGGCTCCGTTATCTTAAAAGCCTGTGCTTATGATGCAAAAGAACGATATCAGACTCCTGATAAGTTTCGGGAAGCACTGGAAGAAATCCGGTATGGAGCGGCAAACAGAGAACAGGGAGTTCATGAGAAACAGAAACCAGTGGAGGAAAGACCTGTTCCGGAGTCCATGCCGAAGTTTCTCCAGGAGGGTGCAGCCAGACAGCTGGCAAGAACGAGTCAGCTGAATACGGATGCGATCCGTCAGGCACGTAAAAATCCTGTGCCGGTATCCATACAGCCGGAGAAACCGACAGCCGGAGAAATAGCAAAAAATGCAGCCCGGAATACGCCAAAGGCTCAGAGCACAATACAAAAGCCTCAGAAATCTGCATCCGGAAAAACAGCATCCGAAAAGGATAGCCTGTCCGGTTATCCGTCAGGACGTTCCCGTCAGTCAGATCCCGGTATAAGAAAAACCGGAGCTGTAAAGCCCAGAGTTACCTCTATCACAGATCTGGAAGACGACCGTGACCAGAATCTCCAGGAGTGGGAAGGATCCGTGCCAGAGAATGACGTAAATGACGATGACAGAAGGAAACGGAAAGGTATTTTCAGAATGCTTATAACAGCCGGGATCCTTGTTGTGTTGATCGGCGGGATCCTTGCGGTACGAACGATACGGAAACCTGCGGATAACGGGGAACCTTCGTATACAGATTCCGATGATTCTGATGCTCTGAACAAAGGAAATTTCGGTACTGCAGACAATTCGGATAAAAGTTTCGCACAGGCAATGGAAACGATACGTGACCATGCGACAACCATAGAAAATGCTCTGGATAGCTATAGACGTGAAGGTACAGAGGGGGATCGTCTGCGCTTTTATAATGGATCAGGAGAGATCGCCAAAGTACTTGTATATCCCGGCAGTTCCGCAGATGGCGTTTATGAGGAATATTTTTACTGGGGCGAGCAGATGTTTTATACTTATGTATGGGACGGAGATGAGAAACAGTATTTTTATTATCAGGACGGCCTTCTGATCCGATGGATCGATGCAGATGGTAAGGTTCATGATAAAGAGAGCGATAACGACAAATATGTAGAACTGGGAGACAAATACTGGAGTAATTCTGTAGTGGAGCTTCAGCAGTAATGTCGAAGGGTTTTTACGAAAGGAAAAAGAATGGCCTATCAGATTGATTATGCGTATACATGTCACACCGGAAAGGTGCGGACAAATAATGAGGATAATTTCTGGTGCTGCGGAGTGCGCCTGCCGGTGCACAACCAGGGGGTTGACGGAATCCTGGCAGGTCATACACAGCACTGGCAGCTTCCAATGCTGGCTGTTTTTGACGGCATGGGCGGAGAAAGCTACGGTGAAATGGCAGCTTCTGCAGCTGTGGAAGCGCTGGGAGGCTTCTATGAAGAAAACAAAAAGACCCTGAAAAAAGAGCCTGTGGTTTTTCTGACAGGAGCCTGCGAAAATATGAATGAGGCAGTATGTCGCTACAGCAATGAAAACTGTATCAGAAGCATGGGAACAACCATGGCACTTTTGTCTTTCAGCGAAAAGGCGATCTATGCCTGCAACCTTGGGGATAGCCGTATCTACCGTCATTTTCAGGGGAAGTTCCAGCAGATTTCCACGGATCATGTGATTGGCGGAAAAATGCTGGGAAAAGCTCCGCTGACGCAGTATCTGGGCTTCCAGGAAGAAAACATGGCACTGGAGCCTTCTATCGTGGAGATCGGTTATCAGCCGGGAAGCTCGTATCTGATCTGTTCAGATGGAGTGACAGACATGCTTTCTGATGAGGAGCTTCAGAAGATCCTTGACGGGACAGAAACCGCAGAAGAAAAAGTAGGTAAGATCCTGGAACAGGCATTGGAAAGAGGCGGCAGAGATAATGTGACACTGGTCCTTGCACAGATCAGCGGCTATGAAGAAAAAAATATTCTCAAACGCTGGGCAGAGCGCCACAGTACCGGACGGTAATAAACCCGGGGAGTAAGAAAAGGGATAAGGAGAAAATTTGCGATGAGAAATCGAATGCAGGATCTTGATTTTGAACAGACAGTTGCCTTCGATTCAGTGAAGGATTTTGAATTTACAAGAAAGGCGGCACAGAAGTTCCGCCAGGTTGTCAGTCTGGATTCCTTTGAGGATGAGGATGCAGATGTTATTTTTCATTATCTTTACAAGGAGATGGAACTGGTTTCTTTTGGTGACTATCTGAAACGATATGTGTATGAGCGTGCAGAGCTTGAGGAGCCTTTTTCCCAGGTACCTCAGGAAGTCTACAGGGAGATCGTTGTGGAATCCTTCAAGGAAACCTACACACCGAAATCCATGTCACCTACATCAGCCAAGCTGAGTTCTCTGGTGAATAACTGGCTGACTCAGGCATCTGTGAAGCGTGAAACAGTTTTTCTTCTGGGGTTCGGACTTCGGATGAGTACAGAGGATGTTTCAGATTTTCTGACCCGGGTGCTTCGTGAGCAGGATTTTGATTTCCATAATCCGGAAGAAGTGATCTACTGGTATTGTTACCGGAATCATCTTGGCTATTATAAAGCGGAGGAATATAAAGAAACCTACAAACAGATGACTCCGGTGGAAAAAAAGACCGGAGAGATCGTGTATGGCACAGGGCTTTGTCTGGACAGTGAGGAAAAGCTTCTGGAATATCTGGCTTTTCTGAAAGGAAGACATGATGATCCGAAATCAGAGAAGAGCCAGGATTTTCAGGAATTTATGATCCTTCTGGAGCGGGCAAAGAAGATCATTGCAGCCATGTATCAGGAAGATGAGGAAGAAAACGGTGGCAAAAAGATCTGGAAGCCTGAGAATATCAGTGCTTCGGATCTGGAAAAGGTTATCTGCAGCGGGATCCCCATTAATAAAATGGGAAATCTCAAAAAGATGTCCGCATCCATTCTGGCAAAGCATTTCAGCCAGAAGCGCTTCAGCCGCCAGAGAATCAACAATATCCTGAACCATAAATTTCCGGTGGAGCGGTTTGATCTGATCACGCTGGAGTTTTTTGTGATCTCTCAGGAGATGGCAGAGGATGATCCGTATACGAGATACCGCCATTTCCTGGAGGAGATCCAGGAGATCCTGGCCCGCTGCGAAATGAGTGAGATCTACATAGTGAATCCATATGAGTGCTTTCTTCTGATGTGCCTGCTGACAGACTGTCCGCTGGCAGTATTTTCCGAGATCTGGGAAAAATCCTATGAAGAGGGAGAAGAAAAGAACTGAAAAAAGGATGATGCGTTTCGGTGACGCATCATCCTTTTTTTGTCCGATCCGGTAAGTCTGTTATTTTGCTTTTCCGGTTTTTACCGCACTTGCAGGTCCGGTCTTTACCTTCTTGTTTACTGTGCGGTATGGAACCAGTCTGTAGCTATATGTAACATTTTTTGCTGTCTTAAATGTATAGCTGGTATTTTTGGAAGAAATAGTTTTTACTTTTTTGAAGGAACCATTTCCTTTTTTCTGATAGATGACATAGCCGGTTGCTCCGGAAATCTTTTTCCAGGAAAGTGTCTGTTTTCCTTTGAGGGTTTTAAGCTTTATGGACGGACGGAGCAGATTCGGTTTCACAGTCACTGCTTTGGAAACTGGACTGTAAATATAACCGGAGGATGTTTTTTTGCTTGCACGGATCACGTAAGAATATTTATTTCCGATAGTGATCTTTGTGTCTTTGTATGAAGTAGTATTTGCGTTTAAAGTTTTGATCTTTGTGTATTTTCCGGAATTTGTTTTTCTGTAGAGAATATAGTTCCGGGCATTGTTTATACGGTTCCAGCGGAGCGTACAGCTGTTCCAGGAGGCAGAGGCCTTAATTGACGGTGCAGTTAATTTCGTGATCACAGGAGCCGGAGTGCCAGATGGCATTGGAGCCGGGGGAGTAGATGGCTTCGGAGTTGGAGTGCTCGTTGGTGCCGGAGCGGATATTTTAAAGGTCAGGGACTGACTTGAAAAATAATTGTTGATTCCTGTAACCGTTACGGAGCCAGTGCCGGTTTTGGCGTTATCTTTCCAGGTAAGGATATAATCCGTGCCTTCCTGAAGCGTGTCCGAGCCATATTTTACAGTAGGCTTCGGAGTTACTGCATTGCCGTTGAAGATCTGTTCCGGAATATCCGAAAGATCGCAAAGCTTTACAGATGTCATATGCCTTGAACCGGAATAATTCTGCTTATAGGAAAGTGAAAAATCCAGGATCTCATTGCTGGAGGAATAGTATACAGAAGTAATGCGAAAATCATCAGAGGTCAGTTGTGTGCCATTATAGGTGATGACCAGGTTATTTCGCAGATAAGAGGTTACACTTTCACTTTTGCAGTTTGGATCTGCCAGTTGGATGGTCTCACCGGAGAGCTTCAGTGGATTGATGGTGAAGTATTTGGAGAAACCGCTTCTGTAAATGCCGATACCGGTTATATGGACACGAGGTCTGTTGGTTCTGGAACTTGCCATGGTGTTATCATAATAAGAAAGGGTATAATCAACATCTTTCTTTAAAGTAACACCATTTAATGTGACCGTTGGCTCCGGCTTGAATTCTTTGCCAGGAGCATATTCATAATCCGGGATATCACCAATCTCAGCTTCCGTGATCGGGGTAAGGTCGATGTAGAAATATTTATTATTTTCACCGGTGAAATTTCCCTTACCGGAAACAGTAACATAAGCGTTTCCCTGCTGGGCATTGTTATGCCAGGAGAGTGTATAATCTACATTTTCTGTCAGGGTTATACCATTCCAGGTGACAGTGGGCTTCGGAGTCAGTGCGGTTCCGGTATACAGATAGGAGGACTGGGAAAAAGTTACTTCTGACTGGGAGAGATTGATCTGCCGGATAAGGAAATCATCAGTCAGAGTTCCGGAATAAAAGCCAAGTCCTGTGATTGAGAAGCTTCCCAGACCGCTGTTACGATTATTGGAGAAAGAAATCGTATAATCTTTTCCCTCAGTCAGCGTACGACCATGGAATTTTAGTTCAGGAGAAAAAGTAATGGGACTTCCGGTATAGTTCCAGGAACTTGTATAGCGAAGAGAAGTCTCTCTGGAATTTTCCAGATCATAGTATGCATTGAGATCTGCAGACAGTGTTTTGTCCGGGCAGGATTTCAGTGTGGCAGAAACCGTAGTGGTTCCTCTGCTTTTCAGTCGGATAACACCGCTCTGATCCACAGTGGCAATGGAAGGATCTCCGGTTGACCATGTGAAAGAAGCTGGGTCAAGGCTGGAACTCATATAGCTGAATCCATTACAGGTTATATAGATAGCCAGTGTTTTCTGTTCTTCTGTGAATGTGATCGGAGAAGCTTCGTTGAAATGGATATTTATCAGCTTTGGAAGCACGGAAATAACAGGTGACACAGTCTGATTGGCAGGCTGTGTGCAGGCTTCTGTTGCGTGAGAAGAAAAGCACTGGATCCAGTAGAGATGACCGTTCTGTGAGTAGCAGCCGATTCCGGCAGAAACATTTTTGGAATTCATGATGTTCGTGTAATGTCCGGAAGATTCGATCCATGATTCCATAACTTCTTCAGGAGTTCCCTGGTTGATCGCAAGATTTTCACTTGGATCCTCAAAATAAGGAAAGGCTGAAAAACAGATGGAACCATTGGGACGGGTATGACTGGCGTAAACGGTCAGTTCTTCTGCTCTGGTCATGGCGCATTCCAGAAGGTTCTTATCCATAGTGACAGGATTCCGGTTCTTTTTGGCACGTTCCTGATTTACCAGATCAAGGACCTGGTAAGCATAATCATAGCGGCGGATACCCTGACTGAGTTTCAGCTGGACAGCAGTCTGGTCAGAGGCAGCCTGCACACGGACAATGTTGCCCGGCGCCAGCAGAAGAAGCAGAAGCAGTAGCGCAGGCCATAATAAGTATCTTGTTTTTTTCTCTTTTGTCTGATTCATGATGTTTTCCTTACCAATATAATATAAAGATATTTTCTTTTGTTATTCGTTATAGTATCCATAGATCGCACGGCTGTCCTGTGCGATGGTGTTCTGTGCAGCAGAGGTATCGTTAAGATCCTGTGACATAAAACAGACTACCAGGTCGATCCCCTTTGCTGTGTCATAGATGATGCCGGCATCGTTTTCTACGTGATCCAGTTCACCGGTTTTGTTGGCAACCTTTACCTCGGAAGGCATCTGAGCCGGGATCTTGTTTTTCCTGGTCTGCATTTTCAGAAGACGATACATATATTCGGCTCCTGCCAGAGTATCGTTGTTATCGGTAGCAGTACCCTTGTCGATCTGATAGATGGTCTTCAGAAATTTTCCACAATCCTTTGCGGAAGTGTAGTTATCCCCATTGGAATTATCTGCAAGAAGAAGACGTCCCATGGAAGTGCTGGTGTATCCGTGATCCTTACAGAATTTATTCACACGGGCCATTCCGGCTGCATCATCCCCGCCGCCAAGATAATTGACAAGTGTATTGGCAGCATCATTGTCGCTGACTGTGATCATAGAGTTCAGTGCATTGTCCAGCTGATCCTTGCTGTATTTGGAGGAAAGACTGTCATAATCCTCATATACAGCACCCATGATATAGAGCTTGATCAGGCTGGCAGCCTGCATCTGCTGATCGTTGATGGTACCTTCGGTATTTTTTGCAAGATTGCATACATATACGGACCAGGTTCCGTTATCGGTGGGAAGAAGAGACTGTACCTGATTCAGAAGGTTGTCCATGCTGGAATCCGAATTGTCTGTGAAAGTGCTTCCGCTGGATGGAGAAAGAGTTCCTTCTTCCTGAGGGGAAGAAGAACTGTCCTTGCTGCCAGAAGCTTCGGAAGAATCGGAGGCTGCAGATGTATCTGTGGATTCTTCCTGTGCGGAAGGACCCTGGAGCTCAGCTGAAGATGCTGCGGCAGCAGCGCTGGAAACGGTAGGATCATCAGGATAAAGAGCATCCAGCTGATCGGCTTTGCTGCTGAGCTCAGCGGCAGAATCAGAAACCTCCTGCACACTTTTCTGCAGCTTGTTAACTTTTGTCTGGAGAGATGCAAGCTTGTCCAGGGAGCGGACATTCAGTGCCCCAAGTCCTGCCAGTGCGATGACAAGCACTGCGATCACAATATATAGAAATGTATTTTTTTTCATATATAAACAAACTCCTTTTTATTATTGGAAATAAGCATCGATTCCATTGGCGATCCCTTCTGCCATAGTCTGCTGGAAGGAGGAATCCGCCATTTTCAGATCATCGCTCTGGTTGGTCATAAATCCCATTTCCACAATCGTCACCGGGATCGTGCTCCAGTTAATACCTGTCATGGAATCTGTGTAGATGATCCCGCGGTTCTGGAAGCCGGTAGCTGCGCAGTAGGAATCCACAATGCATTTGGATAGTTTGTTGGAACTGTCATAGAGACTGGAAACATAAGGATTCTGCTGGGACGGACACATGGTCAGAGCACCGGAGACATCTGTAGAATTATCTCCGTTTGCATGGATACGGACACAGATCTCCGCACCCTGGGAAGCGACCAGCTCTGCACGCTCCTTGTTGCTGATAGCGGTATCATTGTTTGTTCTTGTCATTACTACCTGGTATCCACGTTGTTCCAGGATATCCTTAAGCAGAAGAGAAACATCCAGGTTCAGCTGATACTCCGGGAGACCGCTGAAGGAACCTCTGGTTCCGGTGGAAGCCTTGGCCTTCATGGTGGAGGAACCGGGACCGTTCGGCTCTGTGGCACTCATATCAACATTTTCGCCCTGATGTCCGGGATCGATTCCGACGATATGGCCGTTGTTGGAAGCAGAAGAGGTATCATTACCGCCATCGGTGAATCCCTCACCACCGGCTTCACTGAAAACAGAGGGTTTGGTCGTTTTCTGACTGTTTTCGGCTTCCGGTGCCCGTTCATGTTCACCGGTGTTGTTTTTGACAGCTTTTTCTGTCTGTGCCCGCTGCTGCAGGTATTTGTCGGTTGCCTGTTTCTTTTCGATCTTAGCTGTATAAAGTTCGATATCCTCTTTCATGGATTTCTGCTTTTTCTGGACCGGTTTGATCACGGAGGCCATTTTCTGGTCAACGGCATCGATCTTCCGGTAGGTTTTATAGCTGAGTCCAAAAAGTAATCCAATACAGATAAGACCCGTTAAAAACAGGACGATCGCCATCAGATGGGGCTTTTTTTCCATAAGCTCAAGTCCTTTCTGGGTGAGTATTTTGTATTTGTAAATATTATAAAGAAGGAGTCTGGAAAAAGCAATTGCGAAATTGTGCTTGACAACAGGAAAAAGTGTGGTACTATATATGTAAAATAATTATAT
>ERZ773133.2037-NODE-2037-length-19945-cov-3.513876_pt1 | contig 19945 bp, 10 predicted proteins | sample MGYA00580861_ERZ773133 | MGnify/ENA primary metagenome ERZ773133 (study PRJEB29015, sample SAMEA2737844) | human gut metagenome | biome: human gut; feature: human-associated habitat; material: faeces | place: China | collected 2012 ...
TATAGTGGTGACTTGCAGCGATATGGCACGATCAATACTTTCCTGAATGCATTAGAACTAACCGGCGATATCTACTATAGAATAAACGGAAGAAATATATTGATATATGAGAATGAGTAATATTGAGTTTTGATTTAAAAATTATGAAAAAAAGAAGAGTCTTTATGCTATGTCTTTTTGCATTGAGTATGGTACTCAGTGCATGGGCACTTCCACCTGATGAGAAGAAAGTAACGCTTGATTTGAAGGATGTGCCGATGGAAACATTTTTAAACACGGTAAAACAGAAAGCTGGAATCAACATGCTTTATAACTCTCAGATGTTTAAAGGAGTTGAACCGGTGACTGTAAAAGCTACCAACGAGCCTTGGAAGGAATTGCTGGACCGCGTTCTTTCACCTAAAGGTTTCACTTATGCTACCAAAGATGGTATTGTGGTCATCAAGAAGAAAGATCAGAAGACACGTACGTTGGAAGGTAAAGTGGTGGATGAACAGGGTGGCGAACTACCGGGTGTGACGGTGCTGATACTGGGGAAAGAAAGAAATATCGGAACAATGACTGATGCAGACGGTGCTTTTTCTTTAGGACTTCCTGAAGGAGATGTAACAATTCGTCTTTCCTTTGTAGGCATGCAAACTTTGGAAATATATACTGGCAAGCTCAATCTTGATAAAGTGCATACCTTTAAGTTGAAACCCGATTCAAAGCAATTGGAAGAGGTGGTGGTAACCGGTTATGCAAAGATCAGTAAAAATAGCTTTACGGGTACTTCTGTGACGGTTACGGCAGATCAGTTGATGTCGGTTTCCAAAACAAATGTATTAGGGGCCTTGCAAACGTTCGATCCCTCTTTTCGTATTGCTGAAAATAATTTAGCAGGTTCGAACCCGAATAATGTTCCGGAATTGTATATTCGTGGACGTTCGGGTATTGGAACAACACAATTGGATGCGCAAAGCCTTTCTAAAACATCATTGAAGAACAATCCTAACCTTCCGACTTTTATCATGGATGGCTTTGAAATCAGCGTGCAGAAATTGTATGATATGGACCCTAGCCGTATTGCAAGCATTACGATCTTGAAAGATGCTGCCGCTACGGCTATGTACGGTTCGCGTGCAGCGAATGGTGTGGTTATTATTACAACAGTAACTCCGAAAGCTGGTAAAGTCAATATCGATTATAACTTTACCGGAACATTGGAATATCCTGACCTAACTGATTATAATATGATGAATGCACGAGAGAAACTTGAAACAGAGGTTGCTGCAGGTTTATTTAAGGCAAATCCAGAACAAGGTTTTAGTGAACAAAGTCGGTTAGATGCACTTTACAACCAAAAACTGAACAATGTAGTTCGTGGAGTTGATACTTATTGGTTATCTAAACCCCTTCGTACTGTATTCAATCACAAACATAGTTTGTATTTGGATGGTGGTACGGAGGATTTGCGTTGGGGAGCTGACTTTTCTTATAATAGTGGAGAAGGCGTTATGAAAGGTTCTTATCGCGACCGTATGGCTGGTGGGTTGTCTTTATCTTATCGACTTGGAGCTTTTCAGGTAAGAAACTATTTTTCATATACTTATACTAAATCTCAGGAGTCTCCTTATGGAAGCTTCTCCGACTATACTTCAAAATTGCCATATGATGAATATATTGATGAGAATGGAAGATATTTGGAGACAACTTATCCTTGGACCGGAGGATCAGGAGAAGTAAACCCTTTGTATGAAGCTACATTGAAGAATTATGATCGAAGTAAGTCTTGGGAATTGATTAATAATACAGAATTGTTGTGGAATATCGACAGTTACTGGTTGTTAAAAGGACAATTTAGTGTTACGAAGTCAAATTCGGATGCACGTACCTTTCTTGATCCGCGTTCAAAGAAGAATGATGATTTGTTAGGCTTAAATAATGTGGTTTCAGGACAGTTGGATATCGCTACTTCCAATAGTTTAAGTTGGGATGCTACTGCTACTTTATCTTATAACAGAAATATAAAGAAGCACAATCTGAATTTTTTGGTAGGTATTAATGCTACTTCAAGTACTGGTGATAGTTTTGGTATTACTTACAAAGGATTTCCGTCTGGCGAATTGTCTTCTCCAGGCTATGGTAATAAAGTCTCTGGATTACCTTCTAACTCGGATAGTAAAAGCCGTCTTTTCGGTGCATTAGGGACATTCAACTATTCATTTGATAATATTTATTTGGCGGACGTTTCTGTACGCTTCGATGGAAACTCAGAGTTTGGTGCTGATCAACGTTTTGCACCTTTCTTTTCCGGTGGTCTTGGTTTGAACTTGCATAATTATAAGTTCATGAAACAGTTTGAATGGATGGACCGTCTAAAGATTCGTGGAACTTATGGTATTACTGGTAAAGTTGACTTCTCTCCCTATGAAGCGCAGACTATTTATAAAGTAGTTACAGACAACTGGTTTAAAACAGGTCTAGGAGCATCATTGATGGCATTGGGAAATAATGGATTGGGTTGGGAAAAGACTCATAACATGGATTTAGGTCTAGATGTTGATATGTTTAAGGGATTACTCCAGATGAACTTTTCATATTATCGTAAGAAAACGGTGGACTTGGTTAATAGTGTTACATTACCTAGTTCTACAGGTTTTACTTCTTACAAAGATAATATTGGTGAGGTGATGAATAAGGGTGTTGAAATCCAGTTGAGAAGTAATATTTTGAATGCAAAGGATTGGTTTGTTGCAGTTTTTGCAAATATGGCTCATAATGAAAATAAAATAACTAAAATCTCAGATAGTCTGAAAGAGTACAATAAGCGCGTACAAGAAAAATATGCGAAATATGATTCTGGAAAAGGAGATTCAAAATATAGTGAGACTTACTTGCAGTATGTAGAAGGTGGTTCTCTGACATCTATTTTTGGTGTGAGATCATTAGGTATCAATCCAGCAGATGGTAAGGAAATTTATCTTCGTCCTGACGGTACAATAACATATGACTGGAATGCGGCTGACCAAGTTGTGATTGGAAACGAAGAGCCAAAACTCCAGGGTACTTTTGGATTTAACCTTCGTTGGAAGCAGTTTTCTCTCTATTCTACCTTTATGTATGAATTTGGTGGACAGCGTTATAATTCTACATTGGTAAGTAAGGTTGAGAATGCACATATTCAAAGTAGTAATGTAGACCGTCGTATATTGACAGGACGTTGGCAAAAGCCTGGAGATTGTACTCCTTATGGACGTTTACAGACTGATGGTGTAGTTGCAGTGACTCGTCCTACTAGCCGTTTCATCCAAGATTATAATGTGCTGACATTTAACTCTCTTACTTTAGGATATGATTTTAATGCTGAATGGTTGAAGAAAGCGCGTATCGGTCTGTTACGTGTAGAACTTTCAGGAAATGATTTATTCCGTGTTGCTACTGTACGTGCTGAACGTGGTTTGGATTATCCATATTCACGGTCTTTTGCAGCTTCGGTGAAGATGAGTTTTTAATAGTTTAAAGTAGATGAATAATATGAAGAAATTATATACAATATTACTGTTGGCTACAAGTCTGTTTACTACAAGTTGTAGTGATTGGCTGGATGTAGCACCGAGTAATCAGGTGAATGGGGATAAGCTTTTTGAGGTAGGAGATGGATATCGAAATGCTTTGAATGGAATATATTTGAATTTGGGCACTTCTTCTATGTATGGACGAACAATGTCATGGGGATTTATGGATGCTATTGCTCAATATTATCAAACAGATAATAATTTTATACCTAAAAATTCAGCTTATTATAAATCGGCTAAGTTCCAATTTGATGATTCGGATGTGAAAACTTTCATTTCCAATATATGGTCTATTGGTTATAATAATATAGCTAATTGTAATAATTTGATTCTCAATGTTAGCGAAGCTAGTTCTTCTATTTTCAAAGAGGGAGAATTTGAGAAAAATATGATTTGGGGAGAAGCATTGGCACTACGAGCTTTTATACACTTTGATTTACTTCGTTTATTTGCTCCTGCCATATCGAAAGATGATGGAAAGTCTTATATTCCCTATGTAGAGGTATATCCTACCATTGTTCCTCCATATGAAAGTAGTAAAGAGATTCTTTCTAAGATAATTAGAGATTTAAAAGCTGCAAAAGAGATGTTAGCTAAGTGTGATATAACTGATGAACATAAAATTTGGATGAGTACAGGTTATCGTATGTTGGCATCAAGCATACTTTCTAGCGATATTGCTTCTAGTGATGTATTCTTCGCTTATAGAGGATATCGTATGAATTATTATGCTATAGTAGCGGCATTGGCACGTGTATATTATTGGGAAGGAGAATATGAACTGGCTTATAAAGAAGCAAAAGAGGTCGTAGAAGCGACTTATCCATATGGAAGCAAGCCTGAATCCTGTTTTAATTTTGTGGAATACTCAAGCTTAGGTACGAATCTTAAAGACTATAATAGTATTATTATGTGTTTTTTTAATAAAACATTACAAGAAGACTATATACCTTATATTACAAGAGGAAATCAGACACTGTTTATCCTTGACAGTGATAATATCTTTGCTGATAATAAAGAACAGGATCGTCGTTTCCTTCTACAGACAGGTTCTTATAATTCTAATGCATATTCTTTAAAATATGATATTAAGTTGGGACAGGATGGTTCAGATATGGTTCCAGGCATACGTTTGAGTGAGATGTATTATATTATGGGGGAATACTTTGCTCGTAAGGGTGAATATTCTCAAGCTGGCAAAATGCTGGATGAAGTACGTTATGCGAGAGGAATTCTGACTACTAATATGGAGAACAGTATTGGGTCATTGGAAGGATTTCATACAGAGTTATTGAAGGATATGCGTAAGGAGTTTGTAGGAGAAGGGCAAATGTTTTTTCAATACAAACGTATGGATAAGAAACCGGTAGATAATGCAATCTTTGTATTTGATAAACCGGATAATGAAGATGTTTAATGTATGATAATCAACGAAAAAGAAAGATGAAAAAATATATTCTATTTGCTTTAATATCTCTTTGTTTTTGGGGATGTTCGGAAGATGAGATAAAACCTTATCATGGTGGACAATATCTTTATTTTAGCCAACTGAAGGAATTTGGTGATGAGGATTTCGAAGTATCTTTCAATAACTATCCTACTAGTAATGCTATTATTGTGAAGATTGGTCTGGGGCTAATCGGAAAACCGTTTTCAATAGATACACCTTACAAAGTAAGTGTGGTTGCGGAAGATGAGAGTGAAGATAAGATAAAAAATGCCGATCAGAAAAATTATCGTTTGCCTGATAATCCAATGTTTAAAGCTGGACTATCTAATGATACATTGGAGGTTATGCTGTTAAAAACGGAAGATTTGAAAGAGAACGTGAAGTTGTGTTTGAAACTTCTCCCAAATGAGTATTTCGAAGGATCAATACCGGAATACGAACAAATTAAAATTATATTCAATAATATTATTAGTAAACCTTTATGGTGGACCAATGATGTCACGAAGTTGTATTTAGGTACATATTCTAGAAAGAAATATGAAGAGTTTGTAAAATGCACCAATATCTCAGATTTTGGAAAACTAAGTACTGCCGAAAAACGGCAATATGCATTGACATTCAAGTACTACATTGCAGTAAACAATGTAATGGATAAAAATGATACAACTGGTGAGGAGTTTCCGATGGCTGTACCTATTAACTAATTAGAATAGCAATTGAAATATGAAAATAAAGATATTATTTGTTGTAATGTTCCTTTTGATCATCACGTCTTGTTATGAGGATAAGGGAAATTATGATTATAGAGAAATGAACGATATCGAGATTTCTGTAGAGACTGAAAGTTCTTCGTATGCGTTAGGAGATAAAGTGACATCAAAACCAAAATTGGTTTTCACTTTAGGAAAAGAATCCTCTGATTTATCATATGAATGGACGTTTGATGGACATGTCATAGCTGATACTAGAGATCTAGAGTGGGTAGCTGATACAATTGCTAGTACTAAAGAACTGAGGTTGGCTGTAATGGATAATAACACAGGAGTTACCTATTTTGGTTCCACGTACATTTCTGTTTCTTCTGCTTATGCCTCTAATGGTTGGGTAGTACTTTCTGAGAAAGAAGGTATCAGTACTTTAGCTTTTTTGAGAGAACAGACTGAAGAGGGAATATTAAAGCCTGTTGTTACACGTGATATTTATCAAATGATTAATGGTGTACCGATGGGAACACAGCCTGTTTCTATGTATCCTCACTGGACAGAGCGCTGGGATGGAGAAGATAAAACCAGTTGGCTATGGGTAGCACAGAAGGGTGGTCAAGGAGCTGTTGATATATCAGGTAGCAGTTATAAGCAAGAAGGGATATTGTCTCAAATGTTCCTTAGTAAATCATATCCAGAAGGATTTGTTCCGGTAGGTGTTATTGATATGCAGTTTCTCACAATGGCAATTGGTGAGGATGGAACTATTTATACCCGCGTTAAAGATAGCAATTTATTGTTTAACTCTAGTAATTTCCTTGACCGACCATTAACATCTGATGAAGAAGGCAAGGTAAAAGTGGATGGTAGCATGATTGCTTATGCTCCTTTTGATGAACATGGAGGTATGGTTCTTTATGATAAAAATTCTTCGCAATATTTGCATATTGCTGATTATAAGAGTTGGCAAGGTTATAACTATTCTGGAAAGGTACTACCTTTGAAGGTGGAGGAGTATGAGTATGGTCCTTCTGATGCTAGGTTAGATAACATGAAGGATTATTCTGTATACTTTGTAGGCGCTAGTTTAGTTGATTGGGGAGATGTCTCTTATATGTCTATTATTAAAGATAAAGCTGGCAGGTTCTATATACAGAAATTTACGGTAGAAGCTTATGGAGGAGGTAGTTCTGTCACTAAAGTTGGCGCTAGCTTTACATCTCAAAGTGAGATTGAGGGGCTAAGTTCAGTAATTGACGGAACGTCCAAAAATTGCTTTTATCTTTGCCGCAATCAAGATAAAGCTCCTTATCTTTTTATAAGTAAAGGAGAGACTCTTTATTTTTATTATACGGATGGAAATAAGATATATACATGTGCCCAGTTTGATTCTCCAATTACTTCAATTGATGCTGAATGCTTTAATAACAAATATATTATAGTGGGTTTGGAAAATGGAGATGTTTATATTTTGAAAGGAGATGATGATAATTCGGATTATACTCTAAAAAAATATGTGATCCAACAGAATAAAGTAATTCAGGTGAATGATGCCGAAAATAAATTTGTGTTATTCCATGAAAAAGATTTTGGACGAATAATTCAAGTTCGTTATAAATGGAAAGAATCTTGGAATGAATCATTTAGTTAAAACTTTAAAACGATAAAACCTTGAAAAAACTGTATTTACTTCTTCTGGTTGCACTATGTGGGGCGATGATCAGCCCCGCTGTGGCTAAGAAGAAAAACAAGAAGAAAGCTTCCACCGAAGCGACTACAAAGAAAGAGAAGAAGGAAACCAAGTACGACAAACTGTTTAAAGACAAGAAAGTCACCACGGCTAAAGGTTTCATTACTCTTCACAAGTTGGACAATAAAATTTACTTTGAATTGCCGATTAAGGTGATGAATCGGGATATTCTACTTGGTTCTACCATCGTGGAAACGACCGATAACCAGTTCGGCTGTGTAGGAGAGAAGTCAGGTGATCCTTTTCTGATTCGTTTTGTGCAACGCGACTCAACTATTACATTGCGTCGTGTACAGGCAGGTCAGTTCTCTGAAGATCGTGAAATCAAGAAGCGCTTGGTAAGCAGTACCATGCCGGCAATCGCTGAAACATTCGAGATCAAAGCATATAATAACGATAGCACGGCAGTGGTATTCGATATGACAGACTATCTGCTGAGCGATAAAAAGAACCTTTCTCCGTTCTCACCATATTCAATGATGGAGATGATGGGAGCCGATATTAGTAAGGATTTTGAGAAGGAAAGCTCATTTATTCAGGGAGTCAAAGGCTTTGAGGATAATGTGAGTATACGTTCTTTACTGACCTACAAAATCAGCGTGGGTATGAAGGGAAATTATGCAGTGAAGAAAATGCCGTTTACTGCGGTTATGAATCGTAGCTTCATTCTGTTGCCTGAACAACCGATGCGTCCCCGTTATGCTGATCCACGTATTGGTATTTTTGAACACTCTGTAGTAGAATTTGCTTCCGAAGGTCGTGGGTTGCGTACTCGTCACATTGCTCACAGATGGAATCTGGAGCCATCGGATTCAGCAGCCTATCTCCGTGGCGAACTGGTAGAGCCGAAGAAACCTATTGTTTTCTACATTGATGATACTTTTCCGTTGAGTTGGAATAAATATATCCATAAAGGAGTTGAAGTATGGCAGAAAGCATTTGAGAAGATCGGTTTTAAGAATGCCATCATTGCAAAAGATTTCCCGAAAGATGATCCGAACTTCGACCCGGAGAATATCAAATATTCCTGTATACGTTATGCTCCGTCTACGGTGGCCAATGCGATGGGACCTTCTTGGATAGATCCGCGTTCCGGAGAAATCATTAATGCATCTGTTACGGTATTCCACAATATTGTGCAGTTGGTTCAGTACTGGCGCTTCTTGCAGACTGCCCCTGCTGATGAGGAAGTACGTGATGTTGTTTTGCGTGAAGACTTGCTGGGAGATTGTATCGCTTATGTGCTCTCGCATGAGGTAGGACACACATTGTCATTGATGCACAATATGGCAGGTTCTTCTTCTATCCCTGTGGAATCTTTGCGTGATCCGAAGTTTACTCAGGAGTTTGGTACGACTTACTCTATTATGGACTATGCCCGTAACAATTATATTGCTCAACCGGGTGATAAAGAGAGAGGCGTGCGTTTGACTCCTCCGGAACTGGGAGCGTATGATTATTACGCTATCGCCTGGTTGTATTCACCGATCTTTGAGGCTAAAACGGCAGAGGAAGAAATTCCTATCTTGGATAAATGGATCAGTGAGAAGTCTGGAGATGTTAAATATCGCTATGGTAAACAACAGTTCAGACGTCGTTTTGACCCAAGTTCAGTAGAGGAAGATTTGGGAGACGACCCGGTGAAAGCTTCTGAATATGGACGTCGCAACTTGCAATATCTGCTAAAGCATATCAATGATTGGGTAGCGGATAAGGATAAGGATTTTGAGTTCCGCACGGCTGTTTATGATGAAATTGTATATGCTTACGTACGTTATTTGACTTTCGTTTTGGGAGATATCGGTGGTATTTATCTGAACGAACGCTATGACGGTGATCAGCGCCCAAGTTTTAAAACTGTATCGAAGCAACAACAAAAAAAGGCTCTGAATTTCTTATTGAATGAACTGAAGGACCTTTCGTGGCTGGATGCACGCGAAACACTGAAAGAATTCCCTATCCGTACTTCTGTGGCCATGCAGATGGAAGATGCAATTATTGATGGTATCTTGTCTCGTTGTGGTGCGGTGGCTATCTGTTCGGGTAAGGCGACATCAGCTCCTTATACTCAGAAAGAATATCTTGCCGATATAGAACGTTTTGTATGGGCTCCTACCCGCGCCGGAAGAACCTTGACAGAAACAGAAATGCGTTTGCAGATGAATTATCTGACGAAGCTGATTGAAGGTTCGGTTGCAGGGGTTGCAAAGAATGCTACCCGTAAAGGTATCGCAGATATGTATGCTCACATTGAAGTGCCCGAATGGCTGAAAGCCGCTTCGCGCGAACGTTTCGGAATCATCTCGGAGGAATTTATGGGATGTTTTAATAACAAGCCTCGTGAGATGCAGGCTGCCCGTTTGGAGGAAATCAGTGGATTTGATGATGATGTAGATCTGAAAGCACCGATCGAACCGATGGAACATATATACTACGGTGAGTTGAAGAAGGTTCGTAGTCTGGTTGCAGCAAGTGCTTCTACCGGTTCGGCTGATACACAACGCCACTACCGCTTATTGTTGTACAAAATTGACCAGGCATTAAAATGATAGGAAGTATGAGAAATAGATATAGTAAGATACTTTGTTTATTGCTTCTTTTTGCATGTTGCCTGCCACAGGAAGGAAATGCTTTCTGGCCTTTTAAAAAGAAGAAAAAAGAAGATAAGAAGGAAAATCTGACACCATATCAGAAGCTGTTCAAGAATAAGAAAGTTCAGACAGCACACGGGCTGATGACTATTCATAAGGTGGAAGGGAAAGTGTATGTGGAGTTCCCGGTTGCCATGTTAGGCCGTGAGATGCTGTTTGCTTCTTCTATTGAAAATACGAGTGACGGTGGTGAAGGAGCTCCCGGACAGTTAGGGGGTACCGACGTACGTTTCCGTTTTGAGATGATCGATTCTACTCTTGTGGCACGTATGCCTTTATTGAGTAAGCCGGTAAATACCAGTGGTGATGCTTATATCGCACGTGCGTTGGACAATGCGCATAATCCGGGTATTTTCAAAAGCTTTAAGGTATTGGCTTGCACTCCGGATAGTTCTGCACTTGTGGTAGATATGAAGGGATTATTTTTGGAGGGATCTGCTTTTACCAAACCTTTCCCTTCGACATCGGCTAACGGATACTATGGATTCGTGTCGCGCGATCATTCTCTGCAATCGGATAAATCTGCTATTTTGGGTGTATCGGCTTCAGAAAATCATATAAGTGTACGTGAAGAGTTGTCATATACTGTCGACCATACGCTGATGGGAGCATACAATATGTACAAAGACGTACCGTTGACAGCGGTCGTCACTAAAATGCTTTGTATTCTGCCCGAGGAGCCGATGACTCCTCGCCTGGCTGACTCACGTTTGGGATTGACTACACAATTGAAAAGTGATTATTCAGGGGCAACTCAGGAAGTGAAGAGTATACGCTATGCAAAACGTTGGCGTATCGAGCCTTCCGACTCTGCTGCCTATCGCCGTGGCGAGCTGGTTCGGCCAGTCAAACAACTGGTGTTCTATATCGACAGTCTGATGCCTGTCAAATGGAATCCGTATATCAAGGCTGGTGCGGAATCGTGGAATAAGGCATTTGAGAAGATCGGCTTTAAAGATGTTATTTGTGTGAAAGAATTCCCGAAGAATGACACATTGTTCAATGCAAACAGCTTTGACTGTATGACAATACGTTATTCGGCTTCTTGGCTGAATTCGGCACAGACAACGATACACTCAGATACACGTACCGGTGAAATATTGAATGCGTCTATTCTGATTAATGCAAATATGATCAGTGTTCAGTATGCTGACCGTATAGGGGCCACTGTTGCTATTGATCCTCGTGTGCGTACTACTGTTTTCCCGCAGGAGATACAGGGTGAGTTGATTCAGGCTGCTATTGCTCAGGCTGTAGGAACCGGACTGGGACTAACAATGAACTGGGGAGCTTCCTGTGCTTATCCGGTGGATTCGTTGCGTTCGGCAAGCTTTACTCAAAAGTATGGTCTCGCTTCTTCTGTTATGGGAGGCGTAATCATTAATGACGTAGCTACGGAGGAGGATGTTCGTAATGGAGTGTGTCTGGTTAATACAAAGCCTGGTCCATATGACGAACTGGTGATTAAATATTTATATCAGCCTATCTATGCTTCTTCATTACAGGAAGAAAAAGAGACATTGGATAGCTGGATTCGTGAACATACGGGAGACCCATATTATGCTTATATACGTAATCAGTCACGTTTTGATTCTGATCCTCGTAATAGTCGCGGAAGTCTGGGAGATGACCATTTGAAATCATTCGACTATATGCTTCCTAATGTTCGCAAAGGATTTGAAAACTATTATAGTTGGTTTGCCAAGGAAGACCGCGATTTTTTAATGCGCAGACGTGTACACTCTGCCCTTAGTGAAAGACTGAGCGGGCGTATTTATGCAATACTGAGTTATATTGGCGGTATTTACTTGAATGATATTCGCGAGAAGGATGCGATACCAAGTTACTCAATGGTAGATCGTGAGAAACAGAAAGCAGCTTTGAGTAAAGCATTGGAACTGGCAAAGAATCTGGATTGGGTGGACGATACCGCTCATTTGAATGAATTTGAAATTTCAGATAAGAAGGCTGACCGTTTACGTTTGGATATCTTTAATGGTATTTTCGGACGTCTGCCTTATGTCGAGGTTTGTACAGAACGCTTCCCGGATGCAGCATATACTGCTTCGGAATATCTGGATGATATCTATGGAATTGTTTGGGAAGGTGTCTTGAAGCATCGTCCGTTGGAGAATTTCGAGAGAGCACTACAGACAGCGTTTCTGGAAAGTATTATTTCAACATCGACAGCAACTGCGCCTATTGGTAGTTTCAAAGCCTCAAAAACAGGATTTGCGGCTACCGGCAAACCGGAGATCAATCTGGCTGCTTTGAGAAATGGCGGAAAGGTGGATATGAAGATGTATTCATTGCAAAATGCAGAAGAAGTAGCAGGCTTTTCTTCAATTCCGCCGATCTATACCAACCAGACAAAAATAGCTGCTTACTATTTTGACTTGTTGATGCGTACGAAAGACATGCTCAAGAAAGCAATTTCGACGGCTCCTGAGGCAGATCGTTCTCATTATGACCTGTTGATCTACCGCATCAATAAAGCTACGGAAATTGAATAAATCTCTATTACATAAACTCTCTCTTAATTAATTTGTCTCTATGAAAACAATATTGTAAGAGATATTTTTAAAGATTTCTTCTATGCAATATTGAGCATTTTTCACCCGGGTTTACATTGTCGAATGTAAATCCGGGTGAATCTTTTATAGGCGGATATCTTTTGGAAAGTACCATACAACTAGATTGCCTGAGAGAAAAATATCAGTCTTTCTGTATAGAACATTATTATTTAATTTGTATTTTTGGCGCAAAACTCCCGAAATGACTAACAATGAGATTTCCATAGAACAAATTAATAAGTTGGATGCGGCTGCTTTCCGACTGCTTTATAAGAATTATTATAAAGCATTGGTTTGCTATGCAATAACAATTGTCGGAGATTCAGAATCTGCAGAAGATATTGTCCAGGAGTTATTCTCCACTATTTGGGAGAAAAAGATGTTTTTCCGGTCTCTGGCTTCATTCAGGGTTTATCTGTATAACTCTGTCAGAAATGCTTCCTTGGATTATTTGAAACATAAGGATGTGGAAGGCAACTATCTTCAGAAGATGCTTGATAGTCATTCCACTACATTTAGGATGGAAGAGGAGGAAGAGGGCTTCTTTAGTGAAGAAGTCTATCGCCAGCTTCTTCAGACAATTGATGCGCTGCCGGATCGATGCAGGGAAGTTTTTTTGATGTATATGGAAGGCAAGAAGAACGAAGAAATTGCCACTGCACTCCATGTTTCTCTTGAAACTGTGAAGACTCAAAAGAAGAGAGCAATGTCCTTCCTTAGAAAAAAACTAGGCTCCTATCATTTTCTATTATTACAAATGTTATTTCTCTAAAAAGAAGTATAACACTCAATCTGCTTTACTTGTTAACACCTGTTTGCAATGAACAAAATGTTCGTTGTTTTTCTTGATTATTGTACAAAAAGAACGGTCTTCTAAGTAAATAAAGTATCTTTTGAATAAAAAAACTTCAGAATCCTGTCCCTCATTTTTTCTTCTTAGTCGTCTTTACTATAAATAACCTGAAATAATATGATAAAGCGTAAAAGAAGTATAAATTCTATTATCCATGATCAGTTGCTGGGATACGCTTCGGAAGAAGATAAAAAACAGTTGCAGTCATGGCTTGATAGTTCTCAAGAAAATAGAGAGAACTATGATCGTCTGATGCGTGAGGCTTGTTTGATTGACAGGTATAAACAGTTTGCCCAGGTAGATGAGGCACGTGCTTGGGAAAGGTTTCAGAAAAAGCATTTCTCTATTCGTTCTGCTCGTTGGATCAAAATAGGACGCTATGCTGCAATTTTCTTATTGCCGATAATTGGTTTTGCAATATGGTTTTGGACTTTGCGGCTGATGGATTCTCAGCCGGTGATTTCGGATGAAGTTCGTATTGCTATGATCCGGTCGGAGAAGATGGGTAAACAAAAGGCAACGCTGGTTTTGGCAAATGGACAGAAGATGGATTTAAAATCAGTGCCTGCTAAGCCGTTACAGGATTCGGTGGAACAGGTTCCTGTTGCTCAGCCGTCTGTCCCTAAGACTGATATGAATGAATCGGAAGAGGTTCCTGTTGTAGAAAATAATAAGTTGAGTACTTATGATGACAGTGAATTCTGGATGACGTTCGAAGACGGAACCAGAGTGCATCTGAATTATAATACGACGTTGAAATATCCACCACATTTTGGTACTACCACTCGCACGGTCTATTTGGATGGGGAGGCTTATTTTCAGGTAGCCAAGGATAGCAAGCGTCCTTTCCGTGTCATTACGGCGAATGGAGTGGTCAAGCAGTACGGGACAACTTTCAATGTAAATACACATGTGCCCGGAATAACGAAAGTAGTGCTGGTGAAAGGTTCTGTAAGTGTGCTTCCTAATCAGGGAGGGGAATATAAAATAAAACCGGGGGAATTGGCGGTTCTTCAGGCTGATACGCAAGATGTACAAATTAGCGTAGTGGATATCGAACCGTATATCGCATGGAACAGTGGACGCTTTGTTTTTGATAACTGTTCTTTGGAGAGTCTGATGAATGTAATATCACGTTGGTACAACAAAGATATCGTATTCGAATCGGAAGATACCAAGAAGATACGTTTTACAGGAGATATTGATCGCTACGGCTCAATAGAGCCCATATTGAAAGCGATACAGCGGGTGACTCATCTGGAAATGGAAATACAGGGGAAGACCATAATTATAAAGAAATAAACATATTAACTACTATTAAAAAAGGAGGACGACATGCAAAAAAAGAGAGCTCGAGAACGCATTATCATGTTTCTCTGTATTATTTCCTTGTTGTTTACACCGGTGTTGGCTGCATCGCAATCTAATGCAATGAGGGTATCCTTAGATCTTAAATCTGCAACAGTTAAAGAATTTTTTGATGCTGTAAAAGTACAGACTGGCCTGAACTTTATTTATAGTACGGAGCAAGTGAAGAATATGCCTCGTATCACTATTCAAAGCAATAGTCAGCCTATTAGTGAGGTGCTGAACAAAGTGCTGGCAAATACCGGATACAGTTATGAGATAGAAGGAAATATTGTAACCATTGTATATCAGCAACCTAAAGAGAATGTCCGCACGGCTACGGGCGTTGTGGTTGATGAGGGAGGGTTGCCCTTGCCGGGAGCTTATATAAAACTCTCTAAAACGGAGCATTCGACGATAACTGATAATGAAGGTAAGTTTTCTATTAATTTGTTCCATCAGAAAGAGCCTGTCCTGATTGTCTCGTATTTGGGAATGATTGTACAGGAAGTAAAAGTTGCCGGTACTAAACCTATGACAATCGTGATGAAATCGGATGTAAAGTCAATCGATGAAGTTGTAGTAACAGGTTATCAGGAGATTGACAGACGCAAGTTGGCAAGCTCTATATCCTCTATAAAGGGAGCTGATCTGATTGGTGGAGAGTATCTGTCTATCGACAAAATGCTGCAGGGACGCCTGCCGGGTGTTGCCGTGATGAATATGTCATCTACTCCGGGAGCTGCTCCTAAGATCAGAATCAGGGGATCTTCCTCTATTACAGGAAATAGAGAACCGGTATGGGTAGTCGATGGAATTATTCTGGAAGAACCTGTCAATATCTCTACAGAGGAGCTGAACAGTCCGGATAAGATAAATCTGATCGGAAATGCCATCGGTTCGGTCAATCCGGAAGATATTGAACGTGTGGATATTCTGAAAGATGCTAGTGCTACTGCTATCTATGGTATCAAAGCGGCCAATGGAGTTATTGTGGTCACTACCAAGCAAGGAAAAAGCCAGAAACCGAGTATCTCGTATACCGCTACATTGGGGATAACAGCTCCTCCTACTTACGATAAAATGTTTCGGATGAATTCTGCCGACAGAATTGATATGTCTATCGAAATGCAGGAGAGAGGATTATCTTTCGGAAGTTACAAACCTTCGGATATTGGCTATGAAGGGGCATTGCAACATCTGTGGAATAAGGATATTACTTATCAGGAATTCTTAAACCAGGTGAAGACCCTGAAAGGATTAAATACCGACTGGTATGACTTGCTGTTCCGTACAGCATTTACACATCAGCATTCGGTATCCATTACAGGTGGAAATGACCGGAGTAATTATTATATGTCCATGGGATATGCGAATAATAACAGTGTGACGATAGGGGAAGGGTTAGAGCGCTATAACGTACTGGCTAAAATAAATACCAGAATTAACCGGAATATACATTTGGGATTAAAGGTTAGCGGTTCGCTTTCCAAAGCTGAACATCCTCATACTTCCATTGATGTGTATGAGTATGCTTATAATACTTCACGGGCTATTCCACTTCGGACAGCTTCTAATGAGTTGTATTTCTATGCGAATGAGGCTGGACGTAACGGAGTATTGTCTTACAATATCATGAACGAACTGAATCATACAGGAAACAAGAATGATAATTCCGCTATAGATGTAGCTGTCAATCTGGATTGGAAGGTTGCTTCATGGATGAGGTTTTCATCCATATTAGGACTGTCCAGAAGCAACGTGACACAAGAAAACTGGGGTGATGAACAATCATATTATATTTCTTCTATGCGACAAAGTCCCTATGGGAAGATGTTGCCGAATCCCATTGAAGATTCCGAATTTGCAGAAAGATATTGTCTGCTTCCGTTTGGAGGAGAGTTGATGACGACCAATACACGTAATACTTCTTATACATGGAGAAATAGCCTGTCATTGATGCAAAGTTTCGGAAAACATGAAGTTTCCGGAAGCATCGGACAAGAAGTCAGATCTTCAAAATATGACGGATTAAGCTCTACACAATATGGTTATTTGCCCGAAAGAGGTAAAAAGTTTGTTGATATTGACCCGACAGTCTGGAAAAGATACGGTGCTTTGGTAAAGAGTCATCCGGATGTGGTGACCGATACAAAGAATAATGTGATTTCATTATATGCTACGGCTGCTTATGTTTATGACAGTCGCTATATTCTGAACTTCAATATACGTACTGACGGTTCTAATAAGTTCGGCCAGAGCAAGAGCGTTCGTTTTCTGCCGATATGGTCAGTGTCTACACGATGGAATGTCATCAATGAGAAGTTTATGAAAAACGTCGATTTCCTGAATGATCTGGCAATTCGTGCCTCATACGGTATACAAGGTAACGTGCATCCGGATCAGACCCCTAACTTGATTGCTAGTTTGGGGACATTGGAATCAATGCCACAGGAGTATATTTCAACATTGTATAAGCTGCCGAATAATAAACTGAAGTGGGAAAAAACCAATTCGTATAATATTGCAATCGACTGGGCATTCTGGAATAACAGAATCTATGGATCGCTTGATGTATATTATAAAAAGGGAGTAGATCAGGTGGTTACGAAAAACGTAGCTCCTTCTACAGGTGCGTCAAGTGTCTCCATTAATGATGGTGATGTTGAGAATAAAGGTTGGGATTTGGCTGTTTCTTTTGTTCCGATTCAGACCCGGGACTGGATGTGGAGTTTATCATTCAATACAGGTAAAAACTACAATAAAGTGTTGAATGCCGGGAACTCAGCGATCACTTGGCAAGACTATATTGCAGGAACATTAGTGAGCAATGGCAATGCGATAAATAGTTTCTATTCTTATAAATTTGATAAACTGGATGATCAGGGTTTTCCTACATTTAAGGATATTAATGAGAAAGATGAAGAAGGAAATGCTGTGGTTCATTCTTTGCAGGAGATGTATGACCGTGCTTTTGTTCTTTCCGGAAAACGTGAACCCGATCTGACCGGTGGATTCTCTACTTATTTGAAATATAAGAATATTACATTTAATGCGTTATTCTCATTCAGCTTTGGTAATAAAATGCGCTTGAACGATTTGTATGAGTCCTCCGGACAGCGGCTTCCTTATCCGGACCAGAATATGTCCAGTGAATTTGTGAATCGTTGGAGAGAGCCGGGTGATGAAGACAGAACCATTATACCGGTTTTATCGGATAAGAGTTTGCAGATCAACGATAAGGATGTGACCTATCGTATTGCGGATAATGGATGGGATATGTATAATAAGAGTGATATCCGTGTAGTTTCAGGCAGTTTCCTCAGATGCCGTTCGATGTCTATTCGCTATGATTTTAAACGTGAATGGTTGAAACCTGTCTATCTGAAAGGAGCAAGTGTCAGCTTTGATATGGGTAATGTATTTGTCATTAAAGATAAAGCGCTGAAGGGCAGAGACCCTGAACAGATTGGATTTGGCTCAAGAAGTATACCACCGCAGCGTTCTTACTCACTTCGCTTTAATATTACTCTTTAATAATGAATGATGATGAAAAAGTACAATTTATATATCATATTGTTTATCTGCACATTATCGTCGTGCAGTGACTTTTTGGAAGAAAGTTCACAAGATTTGATGATACCCAGATCGGTGAAGGATTACAAGGAACTGTTCTTCGGTGAGGTAATGAAAACGAATGAAAAAGACATACCTCATCCTTATCTGGAATATATGACAGACGATGTGAAAGACCAATGTTACTATGGAACCAGACCACAAGTCATTTCTAATGATTTCAGAGAATATGTTTGGGCATATTATACGTGGCAGGGAAACCCGGAAGTGGGAATTTCAAATGAACTTACGCCGGATGTTGCATGGACAGTCTATTATCATAAGATATTGATGACTAATATCATACTGGACCAGCTTTATACCATGAACGGGACGGATATGGAACGTCAGGATTTAGCAGGTGAAGCTTATTTCATGCGGGCTTTCTCGTATTTTATGCTTGCTAATTTGTATGGAAAGCCTTATCATCCTGCTACGGCAAATGAAGACTTATGTGTACCGCTCAATAAAGAAATCGGCTTATCAGATAAGATGATGAAGCGGGCCACGAATGCAGCTGTTTATGCCCAAATGGAAGAAGACATTAATAAGGCTATCCAGTGTTTTAAGGCTATAGGAGGTGAGAAAACTATTTTCCGTCCTAACTTGCCGAGTGCTTATCTATTGGCATCACGTATTGCTCTTTTTCAGGAGAAATATGATGAGACCATTCTTTATTGTGACTCGGTCTTTAAGGTCGCGACTCAGCCACTTTACAAACTTCAGGAAAAAAAGGACCACTATTTCTTTTCTCTTGCTAACAAAGAAATCTTGTTATCCTACGGACTTACATCACTTGAGACGCATATGAAAGAAGATTTCAGGTATACGGGGAATTTGGTGGTTTCTGATGATTTACTAGCGCTATATTCGGAAGATGATTTGCGTCTTACGAATTATTTCAAGAATACAATCGGCAACCAGACCAGACCTACTAACAAACAGTATAGTGTCTATACACCTATTAAGTGGACTAAAAATTCTGCTACAGTCTATGCCAACGCCTTACGTATTTCGGAAGCTTATCTGAATCGTGCTGAGGCTTTTGCTGAACTTGGCAATACGAACAAGGCTCTTGCTGACTTAAATGAGCTCCGTGAAAATCGAATGAAACCGGGAACTCCGCCGTTAGCTGTTGATGAAGACGGAATTGTAGCAACCGTACGTAAGGAACGTCGTAGAGAACTGGCGTTTGAAGGATTCCGCTGGTTTGATTTGCGCAGATATGGCTGCCCTCCTCTTACGCATACTTACAGTTCAAAGGAGAACGAGGGAGCAGGAGATGTCTTCGAACTGAAAGAGAAAGGCTCATACGTGTTGCCGATTCCTAAGAGCGAAAGAGAGAGAAATACGGAAATAGAAATATTCGACCGTCCGAATAGTGAACCTGTTAATAATTGATCAATTATGAAGAAACTTATATTATTAATTTGTATGTTGGCAGG
>ERZ773133.2045-NODE-2045-length-19899-cov-15.093126_pt1 | contig 19899 bp, 12 predicted proteins | sample MGYA00580861_ERZ773133 | MGnify/ENA primary metagenome ERZ773133 (study PRJEB29015, sample SAMEA2737844) | human gut metagenome | biome: human gut; feature: human-associated habitat; material: faeces | place: China | collected 2012 ...
CTCGCAGGCGGCATGATCCTCAATCTCGTGCCGCAGCTCATGGGTTAAGGAGGAACGCACTATGACAAATCTTGAGATCGCGCTGCTCATCACGGGGCAGGGTATGCTCGGCATCTTCGCCGTGATGGGGCTCATCACCGTACTGGTCACACTCTTCACTAAATTCGGTAAAAAGTAAAACCCCAAACATAAACAGGCGGCCGCTGCCAACGCAGCGACCGCCTGTTTTAACATCGTAGATCTTGCACCGCGCACGGCGCAAATAATTTTAATCGTAATTTGTCGCGACATGCGCGTGACAAATTACTCTCTGCGCGGAGCGCGTGTCGCAGCCGCCTCACGGGCGGCAAGGCACGAAGCGCAGCGAATCCCCTTGAAAAGGCGGCATAGCCGCCTTTTCAAATACTCAAAAACGCGGGACTCAGTCCCGCGTTTTTGAAGTAATATAGAGCATTAAAGCTGCAACATCCGCCGGACTGACGCCCGAGATTCTCCCCGCCTGCCCCAGATTCTGCGGACGAATGGCGGCGAGCTTTTCGCGCGCCTCCAGACGGAGACCGTCGATACTTGCGTAATCGATATCCTCGGGAATGGCGCGGCGCTCCAGGCGCGCAAACTCCGCGACTTCCGCCTGCTGGCGGCGGATGTAGCCCGCGTACTTGACGGCGATCTCCACGCTCTCGGCCAGCGCGGGCGGGAAGGCGCGGCAGCCCGCATCAAAATCGCGCAGGTCGTCATAGGTGAGCTGCGGGCGGCGCAGCAGCGCGATGAGCGGGCTGCCGTCGCGCACCTCCGCCGTGCCGCGCGAAGCCAACAGCGCGTTGAGCGCGTCGGACGAGGGGACGCCCGTGTGCTCGAGGCGCTTGATCTCGCGGCGCACCGCGTCGTATTTGCCCACGACCTTTTGCAGCGTTTCATCGCTGACAAGGCCAAGCTCGTGCCCGATGGGCGCAAGGCGCTCGTCGGCGTTGTCCTGCCGCAGGATGAGGCGGTACTCGCTGCGGCTCGTCATCATGCGATAGGGCTCGTTCGTTCCCTTGGTCACAAGGTCGTCGATGAGTGTACCGATGTACGCCTGCTCGCGGCCCAGAATGAACGGCGATTCGCCCTTTAATTTGCGTGCGGCGTTCACGCCCGCGACGAAGCCCTGCACCGCCGCCTCCTCGTAGCCCGACGAGCCGTTGAACTGTCCCGCGCCGTACAGACCCGAAATGTGCTTGTATTCAAGCGTCGGGTAGAGCGCGGTGGGGTCGATGCAGTCGTATTCGATGGCGTAGGCCGGACGCATGATCTCCGCGTGCTCAAGGCCCTTGACCGAGTGCAGCATTTCAATCTGCACCTCCTCGGGCATGGACGACGAAAAGCCCTGAATGTAGAGTTCTTCGGTATCGAGGCCCATGGGCTCGATGAAGAGCTGATGGCGGGGCTTGTCGGGGAAGCGGACGATCTTCGTCTCGATCGACGGACAGTAGCGCGGGCCGACGCCCTCGATGACGCCGGAGTAGATGGGACTGCGATCCAGATTCTCGCGGATGATGCGGTGCGTCTCCTCCGTGGTGTAAGTCAGGTAGCAGACCGCCTGATTTTCGGGCGGGTGTTCCGTCGAAAACGAGAACGGCAGCGGCGTTTTGTCGCCCGTCTGCACCTCCATCTGAGAAAAATCGACGCTGCGCGCGTTCACGCGCGGCGGCGTGCCGGTCTTGAAACGACGCAGCGGCAGTCCGAGCTTTTTGAGCGCGTCCGCCAGCGTGAGCGAGGCGTGCATCCCGTCGGGGCCGCTCTCGCGCACGCATTCGCCGACGATGGTGCGGCCATCCAAAAATGTGCCCGAGCAGAGGATGACAGCCCTGACCGCGTAAACGCCGCCTGTCTCGGTCACAACGGCGGACACGTGGCCGTCGGTGACGCGTAAGTCGACGATCTCCGCCTGCCGCAGCAGCAGATTTTCCTGCGTTTCGAGCGTGTGCTTCATCACGCTCTGGTAGCGCCGCCGGTCGGCCTGCGCGCGCAGCGACCAGACGGCGGGGCCCTTGCCCCGGTTGAGCATGCGATATTGAATGCAGGCTAAGTCAGCCGCCCTTGCCATCTCGCCGCCGAGGGCGTCGAGCTCGCGCACGAGATGGCCCTTGCCCGTGCCGCCAATGGCGGGGTTGCAGGGCATGTTGCCCACCGCGTCTAAGTTGATGGTAAAGCACACCGTTTTCATGCCGAGGCGCGCACAGGCAAGAGATGCCTCGATGCCCGCGTGTCCCGCGCCGATGACGGCAACGTCGTAGCTTCCGGCGTGAAATTCACGCATGTTCTCATCCCCTTTCCAGTGTGATGACCGCGACCTGTGGCCGATTCAGAATGCGCGGTACGATCTTCGGCGAATTGCCGAGCCCGCGGCTGACAAAGACGGACGCGCCGTTGTCTGAATAAAAGCCCGCCGTGTGCGAGGGAAAGAGGTTCCTCTGCGTGCCGAACACCCCGCCCACGAACGGAAGTCTCCAGATGCCGCCGTGGCCGTGACCGGAGATCGTTAAGTCTGCACCGAGGAGACTGTATTCGCCCGCAAAGCGGTCGTTCCGGTGCGCGAGCAGCATCCAGAAGGGGTCGCCGCAGGCGGCGTAGACCTCCTGCGCAAGCTCGTACGGCGTTTCCTGATCGGCGTAGCCGTTCGGATCGTCGATGCCTGCGAGGATGATACTGTCGCCATTTCGCAGCAGCGGTACGAATTCGTTCGAGAGCACCGTCACGCCGCTCTCCCGCAGCGTGCGCTTGATCTCCTCCACGACCTTTGTGCCGTGACCCCACTCGTGGTTGCCCGTGACGTAATACGTCGGCGCGATGGCAGAGAGCGCCGCGCCGACCTCGCCGGCGTAGACGGTCGGGTTTTCGGTTTTGCGGTCAACCAAGTCGCCCGTCACGAAGATATACTCCGGCTGCGCGGCCTTGACCGCGCGATATAAGCGTTCGTTATCCTTGCCGAAGTATTTGCCATGCAGATCACTGAGCTGCACGATGCGGCAGCCGTCAAAGCCCGCAGGCAGCTCAGCAGATGTGAATGTCGCCTCGTCGGTCTCGATGCTGCGGTTGCCCCAGTAGAGGTAAATGCCGAACAGCACGATCAAAATGAGCAGGTTGCGCCAGAAATGATGTTTTTTTCTTTGTCTCGCCATGGGAACTCCAATCTATAAGGAAGCAATAAAAGTCAAAGCGGCATGCCGCTTTTTCGACAATAGTAAGGGGCGGCTTTTGCCGCCCCTTATTGTAGCACACCGTCCTGCCTTGAAACAAGAAATTTTATTCTGCGCTCTTGAGACTCTCGACCATGTCGATCTTCTTCATCCTGAAGTGCGCGAGGATGTTGACCGCGACGGAGAAGAGCATCGTCAATATCGCCGCGTAGACATAGGCCGACGGCGCGGTCTGCCGCCCGAACATCATGAGGTCAATTTCCGTCGAGCGGACAAGGTAAATGTGCAGCCAGTGACCCATGAAGCAGCCGAGCAGGATGCCGAACAGCGTGAGCACGATGTTCTCGCGATACACATAGGCCGAGACCTCGCCATCGTAAAAACCCAGCAGCTTGATCGTCGCGAGCTCGCGCTGGCGCTCAGTGATGTTGATGTTCGAGAGGTTGAAGAGCACGACCATCGCCAGCGCCGCCGCCGCCAGAATGATGATGACCACAACGAAGTCCACGCGCTCCATGCTGTGCATGTAGGTATCCTGCGTGTCGCGCATGCGCGAGGTCGTCGCCACGCCGCTCATGTCGAGCAGCTTTTCAAAAATGGCGTTGCAGGTGTCGGTATCGTCGCTCGTGAAGTTCAGAAGGTAGGCGTTCGGCTCGCCGTCGGCGTGGAGCGCATTTTCATAGTAGCCGGGCGTCATATAGATGAAGTGGCCCGTATAGTGCTCGTAGATGCCCGCGACCGTCACATCGCCGCGCACGTCGCCGTCGAGGAAGAAGGTATCGCCCACCGAGACCTTCAAAAGCTCGGAGAGCTTCTGGTCGATGTATACGCCCTCATCGCCCATTGTGATGGGATCTCCGCTCTTGTAGTCGAAAAGGTCCACGACCTTGCCGATCTCGTCGGAGGCCATCACCTCGACATAGGCGGTGGTTGAATAGGAGGGGGTGACCACCGTGGCGGACGAGGCCGCACAGGGGATGTAGTTCACAACGCGGGAGTCGCCTGCAAGGAAGTCCTCCACCGCCGCGCGCTCCTCGGGCAGGGCGTTGTCGGCAAGCGTCACCTGTGCCGAGTAATGGAACAGCTCGTCATACTGGCGCGACATCGTAAAGAGCAGGGAAGACCTCATGCCAAAGCCCGCGATGATGAGCGCGGTGCAGCCGCCGATGCCGATGACCGTCATCCAGAAGCGCTTCTGATAGCGGAAAAGATTGCGCGCCGTGACCTTGTGGATGAACGACATACGTCTCCACAGGGGTTTGATATACTCAAGGAACACGCGCTTGCCCGCCTTCGGCGTGCGCGGGCGCATCAGGCTCGCAGGCGTTTCGCGCAGCGTGGCAAGGCAGGCCCAGAGCGTCGCGACTGTTGTGCAGGCGACCGCCGCAAGCACGGAAAAGAGCGAAATATCCGTGTAGGCGTGCAGCTCGATATCCGGCATCTGATACATGATCTGATAGGCCGTGAAGATCATCTTCGGGAACAGGATATAGCCGATGACAAGGCCCAGAACGCCGCCGACAAGGCTCGGCAGCAGCCCGTAGCCGATGTACTTCCGTGAGATCGAAAGGCGGCTGTAACCGAGCGCCTTGAGCGCGCCGATCTGCACGCGCTGCTCTTCGACCATGCGCGTCATCGTCGTCAGGCACACGAGCGCCGCGACGAGGAAAAAGATGATCGGCAGCACGCTCGCGAGGTTCGCCATACGGTCGGCGTCCTGGCCGAAGCCCGTGTAGCCGGGGTTGTAGCTGCGGCTGAAGATGTACCATTCGCAGCTGTCGATATCCGCGACCTTGCGGCGCGCGTCGGTGATCTTTTCCTGCGCGTCAGCGATCTTTTCGTCGGCCTCCGCCTTGCCGTCCGCGTATTCGCGCAGGCCCTTGCGGTAGTCGCGCTCGCCGTCCGTCAGCTCGGTGTAGGCGTCCGAGAGCTCCTTGACGCCGTCGGCGTACTGCTCTTCGCCGTCGTAATATTCCTTCCAGCCGTCGTCCAGCTCCCTGCGCGCGTCGGCAAGCTGCTGCTTCGCGTCCGCGAGCTGCGCGGGCGCGTCGTTGAGCTGCGCTTTTGCGTCGTCCAGCTGCTTTTTGGCGTCAAGCAGCTCTTTTCTGCCCGCGTCGAGCTCGGCCGCGCCGCTGTAATACTCGCTCCATCCGTTGTCCAGTTCCCGCTTGTTTGCGGCGATGCTGCTCGCGCTGACGCTTTGCAGCTGGGCAAGCTGCTGCTCCATCTGCGCCTTCTGCGCCTGCGCGGTGGCAATGCCGGCTTCGAGCTGCTGCTTAGCGTCTTGCAGCTTCGCAAGCTGCGCCTGGTACGCCGCGAGTTCCTCTTTCGACATTCCCTCAGTGGGCTTCTGCTCAAGCGCTGAAAGGGTTCCATTGACTTCAGTGAGCTGTGCCTGCATCTCGTCGATCTCGTCCTGCGCCTGCGCGATGCCGCCTTCAAGCTGCGCGCGCATATTGTTGAGCGCGCCGTCCGTCGCGGCGATGGCCGCGCTGTCGCCGCGGCCGAGATCGTCAAGCAGCTTCCCCGGCGCGCCCGCATAAGGAGAGCCTGTGCCCGCGAGCGCGTCCGTCACAGTCTTGGCCAGCGAATTGATCTGCTGCTGGCCGCTTTCCAGTTTGCTCCTGCCTGCGGCAAGCTCCTTTTCGCCGCTCTCAAGCTCCTTGACGCCGTCCTCGTACTGGGCGAGGCCGTCTTCATACTCTGCCCTGCCCTTTTCGTACTCGTCCAGCGCGTCTTCGTACTCTTCCATGCCGTTGAGGTATTGCATCTCGCCGTCATCGAGCTCGATTTTTGCGTCGTCCAGCTCCGCGCGCGCGTCCTTGAGCTCCTGCTGGCCGTCGTAGTAGTCCTTCCAGCCGTCGTCGAGCTTCCTGCGCGCATCATTCAGTTCTTTCTGCGCGTCGCCGAGCTTTTCGTCGGCCTCGGCCTTCGCGTCGTCCAGCTCTTTCTGTGCATCGTCGAGCTTTTCCGTCGCCTCGTCGACAAGATCGTCGTGCCGCAGCTGCGCGCGCGCGTCGCCGAACGGCTCCAGCTCGTCGATGACGGCGTCGATATAGTCGTCATAGTCGCTGTAAAACGCGGTCATCTCCGCCGCGCCGGAGACGCGCACATAGGCCGCCGTGTAGTAGTCGAGCGTGAACGCCTCGCGCGGCAGGTACAGATACGCCTTGACCGTGCCGCTGCCGAGCGTCGACGTGCCGCGCTCCACCGCAAGGTACACGGGCGAGCGCACCGTGCCGACGACGGTATACGTGTCCTGCGCGAGCGCGTCGGAGAGATCGTCCCCCGGCGTCAGAGTGATGTGATCTCCAATCGCGATGTTCATCAGCGAGAGCATGTTTTCCTCCACCACGCACTCGTCCGCGCGCTCGGGCATGCGCCCGCCGCGCAGCAGCACCTCATTGATGCCGTGGCCCGTGAGGGAGAGGACCTTGACCACCGCGTCGAGTGAATCGGACGAGGCGAACGCGTCGATGACGTACTCGCCCTCGGCATCCTCGACCTTGTCCTGTGCTCGAAGAGAGGTAATGTCGTCGTCGGTCAGGCCGAGCGTTGAAAGCACTTGAATGTCCGCCAAGTGCAGGGAATCGAGATAATCGTCGCCCGTGCGCTTCATGTCCGGCGCGGTCGCCTTGAGACCGGAGAGAAACGCGACCGACAGCGCGACCAGGATCATAATGGAGAAAAAGCGGCTACGCGTGTGCTGGATCTCGCGCCAGAAGTCCTTCTGCATGGCGTTTTTCATCGCGCCGCCCCCTTTCGTTCCGATTTCTTCGTTACCATTCGATCAGTTCCACGCTGGTCGGATGCTCATTGCACTGTATACTCTCTACCGTGCCGTTTTTGATGTGGATGACGCGGTCGGCCATCGGCGTGATGGCGCTGTTGTGCGTGATGACCACGACCGTCACGCCCTTTTGCCGGCAGGTGTCCTGCAAGAGCTTTAGAATCTGCTTGCCCGTCACATAGTCGAGCGCGCCAGTCGGCTCGTCGCAGAGCAGGAGCTTCGGATTTTTCGCCAGCGCGCGGGCGATGGCGACGCGCTGCTGCTCGCCGCCGGAGAGCTGACCGGGGAAGTTGTTCGCGCGCGCGGACAGGCCGACTTCATTTAAGACCGTCGCCGCGTCGAGCGGGTCTTTACAGATCTGCGCCGCGAGCTCGACGTTTTCAAGCGCCGTCAGGTTGCCGACGAGGTTATAGAACTGGAAGACAAAGCCGATGTCGTGGCGGCGATAGGTCGTGAGCTGGCGGGCGTTGAAGCCGCTCACAAGCGTCCCGTCGACCGTGATGGTGCCGCCCGAGCAGGCGTCCATGCCGCCGAGCATGTTGAGGACCGTCGTCTTGCCCGCGCCCGAGGGGCCGACGATGACGCAGAATTCACCCTTTTCGATCGTAAAGCTGATGTGGTCCACCGCGCGAATTTCGATCTCCCCGCTGTGATAAACCTTGGAAACATCCTCAAATGTGACGAAAGCCGCCATAGTCCGACTCCTCCGCTTCAAATATCATTTCTATTTTATTATAAGTGGAAAATAACGGAAATGCAAGTGTAGATATAGCAGCTTGCATGAAAAAGCCGCTAATTTTTTAGGCAAAACCATGAGAGCTGACGATTGAAATTTGCCTTTTCCACGTTTATAATACAAACTGAAGTAAATGAAGGAAAGGAGCGTGAAAACGAATATGTTTGAGAACTTCATCAAGCAGGATGTTGACGACATGATCTTCGGCAGCACCAAGCAGATCATCAGCGAGCGCTGAGATCCGTTGTATCGACCACGCGAAAGCGTGGCTTTTTTGTTTTTAACGCCGGAAAGGCGAAAAAGGGCCGCTTCCACGGGAATTTTCGTCCCGAGAGGCGGATTTTTCTTGCCTTTGCACGGTGTGTGTGATATACTTTTTCGGCTAATGAAGGATAAAAGTAAGGAGAGAGAACGCCATGGCTGTGATCGAATACGATTCCTACAAGCAGAAGCTGCTTGCGATGGACGAAACATTTGAAAACCTCTTCAAGGCGCTGGAGATCGAGCAGGCCCGTCAGGAGTTGAACCGCCTCGAGCTCGAGGCGCACGAGGACGGCTTCTGGAACGATCTGGAGCGCTCGCAGAAAAACCAGATGCGCTCCAAGCAGCTTCAAAATAAAATTCACCGCTACGAAAAGCTTGTCGCAACGCGCGATGATCTGCTCGCGCTGATCGACATGGGCAGCGAGATGGACGACGCGAGCCTGCTGCCAGAGCTCGAGGAGGGCTACAAAAAGCTCGAAGCCGATGTGGAGCAGGCGCGACTCACGACGCTCCTTTCCGGCGAATACGACAACTGCAACGCGATTCTGACCTTCCACGCCGGCGCGGGCGGCACCGAGGCGCAGGACTGGGCGCAGATGCTCTACCGCATGTATATGCAGTGGGCGAACAAGCACGGCTTTGAATTCGAGATGCTCGACTATCTCGACGGCGACGAGGCCGGTCTCAAGAGCGCGACGGTCATGGTCAAGGGTGAGAACGCCTACGGCTATCTGAAGGGCGAAAACGGCGTGCACCGCTTAGTGCGCGTTTCCCCGTTCGACGCCAACGCCCGCCGCCAGACGAGCTTTGCAGCCCTCGAGGTTATGCCTGAGCTGCCCGACGACATTGAGGTCGAAATTCGTCCCGAGGATATTGAAATGCAGGTCTACCGCGCGTCCGGCGCCGGCGGCCAGCACGTCAACAAGACGAGCTCCGCCGTTCGACTCATCCACAAGCCCACGGGCATCGTCACCGCCTGCCAGACGCAGCGCTCGCAGTTCCAGAACCGCGACTACGCCATGCAGATGCTCAAATCCAAGCTCATGGAGCTCAAAATTCAGCAGCACGCGGAGAAGATCTCCGACATCAAGGGCGTGCAGCTCAAGATCGAATGGGGCAGCCAGATCCGCTCCTACGTTTTCATGCCCTACCAGCTTGTCAAGGACACGCGCACCGACTACGAGACCGGCAACATTCAGTCCGTCATGGACGGCGACCTCGACGGCTTCATCAACGCGTATCTGACGAAGTCCGCGAACGGGGAGCTGAAAAAATAATTCAAAAATGTGCGAAGCACATTTTTGAGAGGGGCTTGCAGAGTGCTGCGCGCACTCGCGTTGCTCGCACACTTGCACTCTGAGATGAATTTTTTCCAGAAGGTGAATTGCCCCGCAGCGGGCAAGAGAAGCCCCTCTGGAGGGCGCGCGGGTCGCGGAAAAAATGATCAAACTTTGATTCCGGCGCTGCGGCGCCGGAATTTTATATGTCGGAACGAAAAAGTTAAGCAGGGAGGAAACATGGAAGAAAATACCAGAGAAAACAAGATGGGCACGATGCCCATCGGCAAGCTGCTGGCCAACATGGCGGGGCCGGTGATGATATCGATGCTCTTTCAGGCGCTCTACAACATTGTCGACAGCGTGTTCGTCGCGCGGCTCAGTCAGGACGCAATGAACGCCGTGTCGCTCGCCTTCCCGCTGCAAACGCTGTGCATCGCGTTCGCCGTGGGCACGGGCGTCGGTATGAACGCGCTGCTCGCGCGTTCGCTGGGTGAAAAGAACATGCAGGCGGTCGACCGCGCCGCGGGCACGGGACTTTTCCTGACGCTCTGCACCGCCGCCGTCTTTGCTGTCCTCGGCTTTTCGCTCGCCACGCCGTTTTTCCGCTTTCAGACGGAGAATGCGCAGATCATCGCCTACGGCAGCGACTATGTGATGATCTGCATCGGCGGCTCGCTCGGACTGTTCCTGCAAATTTACGGCGAGCGCCTGCTCCAGTCCACGGGGCGGACGGACCTTTCGATGATCTCGCAGATCGCGGGCGCGGTGTGCAACATCGTGCTCGACCCGATTTTGATTTTCGGCCTTCTGGGCTTTCCCCGCATGGAGGTCGCGGGCGCGGCGGTCGCCACGATCGTCGGCCAGTTCGTCGGCGCGGGCCTCGGCCTTTTCCTGAACCTCAAGAAAAATCCCGAGGTGCAGATCCACCTCAAGGACATCCGTCCCCACCGCGCGACGGTGGCGGACATCTACGCCATCGGCATTCCGTCGATCATCATGCAGTCCATCGGCTCGGTGATGATGTTCGGCATGAACAAAATTCTCATCTCGTTCACCGAGGCGGCGACCGCGGTGTTCGGTGCTTACTTCAAGCTCCAGAGCTTCATCTTCATGCCGTGCTTCGGCCTCAACAACGCGATGGTGCCCATCGTGTCGTACAACTACGGCGCGCAGAAATTCGACCGCGTGCGCAAGACCGTCCGCCTGACAGTCTTCACGGCCATCGGCATCATGTGCGTCGGCTGCGCGCTCTTCGAGCTCATCCCCGAAACGCTGCTGGGGATGTTCTCGCCGACGGACGAAATGCTCTCCATCGGCCGTGTTGCGCTGCGCATCATCGGCGTGCACTTCCCGCTCGCGGGCTTCAGCATCATCGCGGGCAGCGCGTGTCAGGCGCTCGGCAAGCCCATCTATGCGCTCATCAATTCCGTCTGCCGCCAGATCGTCGTGCTGCTGCCGGCGGCGTATCTGCTCTCGCTCACAGGGCGGCTCGAGCTTGTGTGGCTCGCGTTTCCGATCGCGGAGGTCGTGAGTGTCATCCTGAACGCCACGTTCCTGCGGCTCACTTATCGAGCTTCGCTCGAGAGAAAATAATGTTCCCCGTAGGGGAACTCGTATTCTCGCGCCCATAGGGCGCGTTGGGGGGAGCGGCGTGCGCGCTGCGGCACCAAAGGGGGTATTCTCTTTTCGAAGAGAATACCCCCTTTGAATCCCCCAGAGAAAGGCGAGGGGAGTCCCCCTCGACCCCCGACATTGCCGGTCTTAGGCTCGAAGAGCTGCACGCGCTGCGTAATCAGGTGCGGTGTACATGGCTTCGCCATGAATCTTCTGCGAATCGTGACCGTTCGCAACCGCGCCTTACTATCGTGAGGCGCGTGTGACGTTACATTGGGCGGTAGACTGCGTACCGAATGCGGCATTGCTGCGCTCGCCGCATTGTGGAGACTGGCGATAGACGGGAATTAGGCTGTACTTCTACAAGATCAGCAGAGCGGCAGCAGATAATAGAAGTAGGCCAAGTCGTATAGCAATGCTAACGCGGCAACGCCGCGCGCAGGCAGTGCAATCGGCAAGCATTGCACCTCTTCGAGCTGCTCGCTTGCAATGTCAAAACCTTTCTCTTGGGGGTTCAAGGGGGCCATTCTCTTTTGTGAAAGAGAATGCCCCCCTTGCCTCGTGCAGCGCCTGCGGCGCTGCCTCCCCCCCTCCGCGCACGCGCGGAAAAAGAGAGGACTTCTCTTTCGAGAAGCCCTCTCTTTTTCCTTATTTTCTGCTGTGCAGAAGCAATTATTCCGCTTCCTGCATCGCCTTCGCGGCAGCGACAGCCTTCGCCTGTGCGTCGGCGGAACACTGCTCGTAGCGCACGAAGTGCATCACGAACGAGCCGCGGGACTGGGTCATGGAGCGCAGGTCGATGGCGTAGCTCATCAGCTCTGCCTCGGGGCACTCGGCCTCGATGACCTGCTCGCCGTTGCCGGTCGGGGTCATGCCCATGACGCGGCCGCGGCGCTTGTTAAGATCGCCGAGGATATCGCCCATGTACTGGTCGGGCACCGTGACCTTGAGCTCGCACACCGGCTCGAGCAGGACCGGGGACGCCTCGGGCATGGCTGCCTTGTAGGCGAGGTTCGCCGCGGTCTTGAACGCGATCTCGGACGAGTCGACCGGGTGGTAGGAGCCATCGTAAAGCACGGCCTTGAGGTTCACGACCGGGTAGCCCGCGAGCGGACCGTGGACGCAGGCCTCGCGCAGGCCCTTTTCGACCGCGGGGAAGAAGTTCTTGGGCACGCTGCCGCCGAACACTTCCTCGGCGAAGACCATCTCTTCGCTCTCCTCGTTGGGCTCGAAGCGGATCCAAACGTCGCCGAACTGGCCGCTGCCGCCGGTCTGCTTCTTATGACGGCCCTGCTTGGAGACCGTCTTGCGGATCTTTTCACGGTAGGGCACGCGCGGCGTGTCGAGCACGACCTCGACGCCGAAGCGGCTCTTGAGCTTGTTGACGAGCACGTCGATCTGGATGTCGCCCACGCCGGAGACGACCATCTGGTGCGTTTCGGCGTTGTTGACGACGCGGAAGGACGGATCTTCCTCGTTCAAGCGGTTGAGGCCCTGGGCCATCTTGTCCTCCTGGCCGCGGGTCTTGGGCGCGATGGCGACGCTGTAGCAGGGCTCATCGAACGGGATGGGCTCGATCTTGACGACCTTGCGCGGCTCGCAGAGCGTGTCGCCGGTCTTGACCTTGTCCATCTTGGCGATGGCGCCGATGTCGCCGCAGGTGAGCTCCTTGACCTCGGTATACTTCTTGCCCTTGGGGATGTACAGGCGGCCGAGCTTCTCGGTCTCGCCGGTGCGGGCGTTGACCATGGGCATATCGGGCTTGATGGAGCCGGAGAGCACCTTGACGTAGGAGTACTTGCCGTACTGGTCGGAAATGGTCTTGAAGACGAACGCGGTCGGCAGTGCGCCGGGCGCGACGACGAACTCGGAGGACTCGCCGTCCTCATTCTCGGCCATCAGGGCGCGGGCGTCCTGCGGCTGGGGAAGAAGCTCGACGATGGTATCCATCAGGATGCGCGTGCCCATGCCCTGAATGGCGGAGCCGCACACGACAGGGAAGAGGGACAGGTCCTTGACGCCCTGGCGCAGGCCATGGATCATCTCGGCATAGGTGAAGTCTTCACCGGCGAAGAACTTTTCCATAAATTCCTCGCTCGTCTCGGCGACGGACTCCTTGAGCGCGTCGTAGAGCTCATCGAGCACGGGCTTTTTGTTCTCAGGCACTTCGATCTCGACGCGGCCGCCGCCGGGGCCGAACTCGAATGCGCGCTTATGCAGCACGTCGATGATGCCGATGACCTTCTTGCTCTCGTCCCAGATGGGGGCGACGACGGGGGCGATGTTCTTGCCGAAGCGCTCGCGCAGCGTGTTGAACGCGGCGTTGTAGTCGGAGTTCTCCTCGTCGGTCTTGGAGATGTAGAGCAGACGGGGGAGAGAGTTCTTCTCGCAATATTTCCACGCCTTTTCCGCGCCGACGCTCATGCCGGCCTTGGCCGAGCAGACGATGACGGCAGCGTCGGCAGCCTGAACGGCCTCCGCGACCTCACCGGCGAAGTCGAAGCCGCCGGGCACGTCGAGCACGTTGATCTTGCAGCTGTCGTATTCCACGGGAGCCACGGCCAGAGAAATGGAGATCTGGCGGCGGATCTCTTCGGGATCGTAGTCACAAACGGTATTGCCGTCGGCAATTCTGCCCAGACGGTCCGTGCCGCCGGTGAGATACAGCATGCTCTCAGCGAGGGTGGTCTTGCCGCTGCCGCTGTGGCCAAGCAGCACGATATTGCGGATGTCTTTTGCACTCATAATGGGTCAGTCTCCTTCCGAAAATCGTAAATCCCAGATCGGCTCGCGCCATAAGGTGGGATAATACTCAATGCAGAAATGATATCATGTTTTTCTCGCCATTACAACCATATTTTTCCGCAAATTTTCGTTTTCTTCGTTCGAAGTGTCAATAACGGTCGCTGAGCAGGGCGTCGACCAGCGCGCTGAGCGACCACAAAAGTACGTAAATGAGCAGAGAAAACGGCGTGAGCACGCTGTATGCGCCGACAAAAGTTAAATAAAATGCAAGGAGCGTCGAGGCCGTGGCGGCTAAAAATGCAAGCACCGTGCAGCGCCTTGCGGACGCGCACAATCTCTTGCTGCCGAGCACGACCTCGGCATACGGCATGAGTCCCTCGCGCATGAGCAGCGCATACGGCCGCCCGCCGCCGCGCTCGGAGAGCGCCAGGCGCGTCGAGAGTTTGGGGTAGACTGCGCGCGCGTCGGTGCCGAACTTACGCTTTAAGAGCGCGGGGGTGATGTTGCCGTCGCGCACGGCGAGCACAGGCGTGATGCGGCTGTGGTGCAGGGCGTGGAGCGCCCAGTCGACATTTTCCGCGGGCATGTACTTCACGGCGAACACCGCGATGAGCGTGCCGTCGACCGAGAGGAACACGCCGGTCTTGAGGCCTAAGTTGCGCGGCAGGTTCACGCCGCGTTTTCTCATAAAGCCCGCCGTGCCGAAGAGCACCGTTTCGCCGTGGATGCGGCCGCCGACGCCGCCCTCTTCGTAAAAGTCGACGTCCTCGACCTGCTCGCGGAAGCCGCCGTCTCTGGCGAGAAGATTGTCAAAAAGGCGGCTCAGGCCGCTTTCGGACGCATGGGCCATCGTCGCGGCGTAGGAGATGACCTTGCCGCTCTCCTCGCCAAAGACTTTGAGCCCGCCGAGCGTGACCGTTCCGGGCGGGAACAGGTCGCCGTCGGTCAGAATGACGCAGTTGCTCCGGCGGATGGCGTCCGCGCCGGAAAAGCCCGCCACGGCGCTGCCGCTTTTGGCAAGCCGCGCGGCGATGCGCTTGAGCGGCAGCGCGCACACCATCGGAAACGCGAGCAGGTTCGCACTCGCGAGCATCACCGAGAGGTTCCACGCAAGCAGCGCGTTCTGCTTCGTCTCGAGCGTCGAGAGCACGCCGAACACGACCGCCGCCGCGAGGAAGACCGGCAGCAGCACGCTCTGCCAGCGGGAATAGGGGTCGTTTGCGCGCGCGGAATTGGAAAATCCGCCCGGCAGACCCACGCGCTTGGCCGCGCCCCCTGCCGTCACGGTGACGATATACGGCGCATTGCCGATGGCCGCGATGCGGAACGTGTCATACATGCCGTGCAGACGCAGACTTTCGCCCAGCAGCGCGCAGTAGACCGACATCGCCCCCAGCACCGGCAGCGGCAGCGACAGCGCCGCGCGCGCGGGAAGAAAAGCATAGAGCGCCGTATCGAGCAGCGTGACAAGGCATAGAAGCATCGTCAAAAATCCCGACGTGACTTTTCCCTGTTTGAGCGAGCGCAGCGCGCCCGCAAAAATGCGCCAGCCGATGGCGCAGACGATGGCCTCGACCGCCAGCAGCGGCAGCGCGCGGATCATCGGATCAGCGGTGTACGCCTCCGGCAGGATGGAAAAATGCTCCAGCACCGCCATGACGCACAGCAAAAGTGTGAAAATGCCCGCTCCGCGGCGCGCCTTCGTCGCGCCCGAAAGCTGAGCGCGGTAGTCGGAGAGCGTTTCGGTCAGCGGCGGCTCGGGGAGCTCGGGTTCGGGCTCTTCGAACGCTTCTTCCTCGTCCTCTTCCTCCTCCGCGTCGTCGTAGAGCTGCTCGGTGTCGCGCATCTTGCGGCGGGAGAACAAACCGCGGCGCGGCGGCTCCTCCTCGATGATCGTGTCCTCGCGCTCGGAGAGCGCCTCCTGCACGGTCTGGGCCAAGATGTCCTGCAAGCTCATGGACTTGGGCTCGTCGTCCTGCGCGGGCTCTTCTTCGGGAGTTTCTTCCGGCTCGGCTTCCACCGGCTCTTCGGCCTTTTTCGCACCGGGGAAGGGGATGACGGGGATGCAGGCGGTCTCATCCGCCGTTTCATCCACCGTTTTTTTCGCCGCCTCCGCCTTTTTCGGCAGGGGGACGACCTTTGCCGGCGGTTTCTTTTCCGCCGGCGGCTCGGGTTCTTTTTCTTCCGGTTCGGGCGCGGCGGGCGTGCCGCTGCCGTACTCGGCCAGAATGCTCTCGAGCGTGAATTCCGCGTCCTCGTCCATGCTGCGGGCCGTGTTTTTCAGCAGCAGCTCGGAGTCGGCGAGCGTTTCTTCAAATTCAAGGTCTTTGGGGTCCATATCGTTCCTTCTTTACCGTCACTGCCCCAGGCGCTGGCGCACCGCCTCGTAGAGGAGGATGGCCGCCGCCGCGGAGGCGTTGAGCGACGAAATTTTACCCTTCATCGGGATGCTGACGAGGAAGTCGCACTTTTCGCGCACCAGTCTCGTCATGCCGTCGCCCTCGCTGCCGATGACGATGGCCGCGGGGCCCTTGAGGTCCGCGGAGTAGAGGTCGCTCGTGCCCTCGGCCGCCGTGCCGAAGACCCAGACGCCCTCTTTTTGCAGCTGCTCCAAAAGTGCGGGGATGTTCGGCACGCGCGCGACGGGCACATAGCTCACCGCACCCGCGCTCGTCTTGGCGACAATGCTCGTGAGGCCCGCGCTGCGGCGCTTGGGAATGACGACGCCATGCGCGCCCGCGCACTCCGCCGTGCGGATGATCGCACCAAGGTTATGCGGGTCGGAGATCTCGTCGCAGACAACGATCAAGGGGTTTTCGCCTTTTTCGCGCGCGATGTTCAAAATATCCTCAACACTGACATATTCGCGCACGCTCGTGAGCGCGATGACGCCCTGATGGGCGTGCGTGCGGGACATGAAGTCGAGCTTGCGCTTGTCCGCGTCCACGACGACCACGCCCGCGGCGCGGGCGGTGGAGGCGATATGGCCGAGCGTCTTATCGGTCTCGCCCTTCTGGATGAAAATTTTGTCGATGGTCGTGCCCGCGCGCAGCGCTTCGATCACGGCGTTGCGGCCCTCGATGATGCCGTCGGCCTCCGCGTCCTGCACGCGCGCGGTCTTTTCCTTGCGTTCCTTATCCATAAAAGAAATTTCTCCTTGTGACAAATTTTTATAGAATACTCCATTGCAACTATAACACAGAACAAGGGCAAGATAAAGAGGGCGCAAAGCAAAAGTTCATCGAAAATTCACCGTAGAAAACTTGTGCGATTCTCTTATATATGGTATAGTTGAAATCACTAATTCAAAAAGTGCGCATCTTCGCATTTTTCTGTCTCCCGACAGGAGGAACAACATGGAGCCAAACAACAGAAACAACCGCAATCGCGGCGACAAGAACCGCCGGCGCGGCGGGGGCATGTGGTCGATCGTCCTATGGGCGCTGCTGCTGACGATCGGTGTGAACTACCTCTCCGTCATGCTCGATCAGGCCCGCACCGCCGAGTCTTCGTGCGAGATCGCATACAGCGAGCTTGTCGAACTCGTGGAGGAGGGGAAGGTCAAGTCCATCGAATTCGGCGACACGGTCTTCACCATCACGCCGGTCGACGGCTTTACCTACACGGATGACGACGGCAAGAGCTATGATCAGAACTATACGCTCTTCACCACCATCATTCCCGACGCGACGGAAAAGCTGATCACCCTGTGCGATGAGCACGGCGTGACCTACACCAAGCCCTATCAGCCGCCCGTTTCGCCGATCCTCACGTTCATGGTGAGCTATATTCTGCCCACGGTGCTGATGGTCGGCGCGTTCATGCTGCTGATGAACTTCATCACGAAAAAGTCCGGCGGCATGGGCGGGATCGGCGGCATCGGCAGCGTCGGCAAGGCCAACGCCAAGGTCTATATGGAAAAATCCACGGGCGTCACGTTCGCGGACGTCGCCGGTCAGGACGAAGCGAAAGAATCGCTCGTCGAGATTATCGACTTTCTGCACAACCCCGAAAAGTACACCGCCATCGGTGCAAAGATCCCCAAGGGCGCGCTGCTTGTCGGCTCCCCCGGCACGGGCAAGACGCTGCTGGCCAAGGCCGTTGCGGGCGAGGCGAAGGTGCCGTTCTTCTCCATCTCCGGCTCCGACTTTGTTGAAATGTTCGTGGGCGTGGGCGCGAGCCGCGTGCGCGACCTCTTCGCCGAGGCATCGAAGGTCGCCCCCTGCATCATCTTCATCGACGAGATCGACACCATCGGCAAATCCCGCGACGGCAGCCGCTACGGCGGCGGCAACGACGAGCGCGAGCAGACGCTCAACCAGCTGCTCGCCGAGATGGACGGCTTTGACCCCAGCAAGGGCGTCATCGTCCTCGCTGCGACGAACCGACCGGAAGTGCTCGATAAGGCGCTGCTGCGTCCCGGCCGCTTTGACCGCCGCATCACCGTCGACCGCCCGAACCTCGCAGGCCGCCTCGCGACGCTTCAGGTCCACACGCGCGGCATCAAGCTCGCCGAGGATGTAGACCTCAAGAAGGTCGCGCTCGCGACCGCGGGCTGCGTGGGCGCGGACCTTGCCAACCTTGCCAACGAAGCGGCGCTGCGCGCCGTGCGCAAGGGGCGCAAGCTCGTCACGCAGGAGGATATGCTCGCGGCGTTCGAGTTCGTCATCGCGGGCAGCGAGAAGAAGAACAGCGTCCTCACCGAGTTTGAAAAGAAGCTCGTCGCCTATCACGAGGTCGGCCACGCGATGGTCGCCTACAAGCAGAAAAACGCTGAGCCGGTGCAGAAGATCACCATCGTCCCGCACACCGAGGGCAGCCTTGGCTACACGCTCCTCATGCCCGAGGAGGACAAGACGAACCTGCGCACGCGCGATGAGCTGATGGCGAAGATTGCCGTCTCGATGGGCGGCCGCGCGGCCGAAGAGGTCGTGATGAACACGATGACCAACGGCGCCTCGCAGGATATTCAGGAGGCGACGAGCATCGCGCGCAACATGGTCGCCATGTACGGTATGAGCGACGCGGTCGGCATGGTCGCGCTCGGGTCGGTGCGCAATCAGTACCTTGACGGCGGCTACGGCCTCGACTGCGCGCAGGATACCGCCGCCATCATGGACCGCGAGGTCAAGCGTATCCTCGACGAGTGCTATAAGGACGCCGTACAGGTCATCCGCGACAACCGCGAGGATATGGACAAGGTCGTTGCCTACCTCCTTGAAAAGGAGACCATCACGGGCGGTGAAATGGTCGCTATCCTCGAAGGCCGCGATCCCTCGACCGTCGAAGAGGCCTACGCTTCCACGCGCAAGAGCGAGGACGGCTTCCGCCCCTCGCAGCCGAGCGTGATCGAAGCGCCCGCCAAGCACATTTCGATGACGAGCGAAAAGATCGAAATGCCGCCGGAGGACAAGGGCGAAGATGCTCAGACTGAAGACAAGCCCTCGACTGAGCCCGAAACGCCGGATACTTCCGCGGAAAACACTGACGAAAACAAATAAACAACCAAAAAAATCCCCGCTGTTTTAGATGGGTGTTCATAAAACAGTCAATGGAGCGTATCGATACAGATACGCTCCATTTCTCATATCAACATACTATGTAATGGGGTGCAGCCCCTTGGCTCTCCCTTTGGGAGAGCTGTCACCGTAGGTGACTGAGAGGGTCTTGCAGCCTTTTTCGAATGATAAGATCAATTTGTGTGCACACACCACGAAAATCCCTGTCGATATCCCGGTTGGAGAATCGCAGAATCTCCAACCCAAGAGACATCAGGAATTGAGAACGTTCCGCATCATAAGCAAGCCCCTGAGGTTCATAATGCTGAGAGCCATCCAATTCAATGACCAGTCTGGCCGAAGCACAGTAAAAGTCCACGATGAATCTGCCGATAATCCGCTGTTTATAAATTTTTACTGGATATTTGTGGAGAAAAAGGTACCAGAGCTTACGCTCATGGGGTGTCATCTCCCTGCGAAGCCGTCGGGCATTTTCTAATTGGGTGTTGTCTTTTGGTATGGTCATTGTTTACCCTCTCCGTCCTCGCTACGCTCGGCCACCTCTCCCAAAGGGAGAGGCAAGGGATGCTCGCACGGCACACCGAAAGGTGTATAGAAGTGCGCCCTTTATCAGTTCGGCAAATTGGAGTTTACTGCTCGATACGGTAGTATTTGAATGTTTCATCTTCTCCAACAAAGCGAAAGCCTACCTTTTCCAGCACATGCTGACTCCGGGTATTTTTCCTGATGGTATCTGCGTTTACCGCAGCCATTCCCAACTCGTCAAAGGCGG
>ERZ773133.2061-NODE-2061-length-19708-cov-4.583168_pt1 | contig 19708 bp, 17 predicted proteins | sample MGYA00580861_ERZ773133 | MGnify/ENA primary metagenome ERZ773133 (study PRJEB29015, sample SAMEA2737844) | human gut metagenome | biome: human gut; feature: human-associated habitat; material: faeces | place: China | collected 2012 ...
ATTCCTATGCAAACTTCATTTAGTTTCATCTGTCATCCCTGCAAACCCGAATTGACAACCAAGCTAGGACATATATTTCTGATGAGATGTCTTTACATTGTTCTGATTTACCATTGCATATTGCATGGTCGTGTCGATCTGCGAATGACCTAGTATTTTCTGCACCTGTTCGATGGGCATTCCTTTATCTATTGCCCTGGTTGCCATACTCCGTCTGAATTTATGAGGATGAATCCGCTCCAGGCCTAATCTTCGGCCTAACTGGCGCAACCTTATCTCCACTCCGCTGATTTTTAATCTGTCAAAGGGAGCATCTAAGGTAACAAACAAGGCCTTGTTTTCATCTTTCCGGCTCTTGATATAGTCTTTTAGATGGACCTTGGCTTTCGCATCGAAGTACACCCTGCGCTCTTTGTTTCCTTTGCCGTAAACAACGCATTCTCTGCCTTCCAGATCCACATCCTCTATATTTAGATTTACCAATTCTCCCACTCGCATTCCAGTGGAATAAAGCAAATCAATAATCGCCAGATCCCGTTTCACTCCACAGTGATCCCTAAGATGCTCGATCCCTTCATCTGAAATCACACTTTTTACAATTGTCTTAGTCTTTATTTTATGAATGCGCCGCATCGGACTTTTCAGGATATAATCTTCCTCTTCCAACCAAGAAAAGAAACTGGAAATATTCCGGCGAACGTTGTCGATGGTTACATTCGAACAATGATTCCACTGCTGATAGTCAGATAGATATTCTCTTATTTCTTCCGTTGTAATTCTTCGGACACTGGTTTTTATTTTTGATAATAAATGCTGTACCGTTGCCTCATAATACCTTATAGTCCGTTCTGAACATCCTTCGATTTTCTTCGCTGAAAGAAACATCGCTAAAAAATCCTCATTCGAAATATCTGCTTTTTCAGCTTCATTTTCAGAAAAGGTTTTCAGAATCACTTCCTGCAGCTTCTTCATCTGAGCAATAGATAAATACTCCGACATTTCATTTAAAACCAATACAATCTTCTCTTCCATGTTGGTACCTCATCCTTTCAGTACCAACATCCTTCTCCTGCTTATGCAATCATTTGCTCTCATATATTATTTTCGGATATGGATCCTTTTAATTGTTCTTATGGCGTTCTATCTTACACTGATGCTTTTTATTTACCTTATCGTAATTAATTCCAACCAGCAAGATATCACCCGTATAGTTCAGAATCGAATCTGAATACTTTTTTTCTTTTATCTGCTGAATTGCCGTTTCCGCCTTTTTATTCCACTTCAATTCAACCAGCAAAGCCGGATAACTCCCTTTAAACTCTGGTTTTGGGATAAATACAAAATCGGCAAATCCAAGTCCGGTTGGCAGTTCCCGGATCGGCTTATAATAATATTGCATCGCTGCCAAGTAAGCAATCGCAATCGTGCTGCTTAGAGAATTTTCATCATTATACTGTATAGCCGAAGCATACTCTGAATGAATCTTTCCTATTCTTTCAGCAACTGCATTCTCATCCATTGATATGGTTGCACTTAACAATTCTTTGGATTCCTGCTGAAATGAAATCATTTCATTCCACTTACTGCTTCTTACCGCTGTAATCATTTCCTGCCGTATTTCTTCATTGGGTATAAAAGCAGCGCCTGTTGCCTCATTGTATCCTAAATAACCAAGATGAATCAGATACGTAAGCACATCGTCTTTATTTTGAATGTTAGCCGGATCATTTTTAAAAGTTCCTGTATTGACCTCAACCTCTAATCCCGAAAGCATTTCGATAATTGCTGTCTTCAATCCATCAAAATTCATGCCAATTAGCGGAACCACCACTTCATAAGACCCCGTTTCCGACCAGTAGCTTCTGAATTTTCCCTTTGTCATAACACTTACAACTGCTTTCGGATTATAAACCTGATAATCATTCAGCAGATAGCCATCATACCATTTTTTTACCTTTTCAAAATCACGGTTATATCTCTGGCAGAGTTCTTTTACTTCCTCCTCCGTAAAGCCAATAAATGGTGCTAATTCATCCGGGTAAAGCATCGTAAACTCTTCCAGATTATTTAAGGCAGACTGTGTTTTTTCTTTCTTAATAGGTAAAATCCCTGTCAGGTATGCAAGCTGAATACATCTTGTTGGTTCTGTTCCTTTAAATATACTCCTCAGAAAATTAATATACTCATTCTGAATTTTTTCATTTGCAGCTTCATCGCGAATTAAAACATCCCATTCATCAATAATAAGTACAAACTTCTGCCCCGTTTGTTCGGTCACTCTGGAAAGCGCATCCGACAGAGATATAATTTCTGTATTCAAAATATCCGGATAAATTTCCCGAAGTTCATCCAACACGCTTTTTTTTATCAATGCCACCACGTTATCCGCATTTTCACAATTTGATAAAAACCATTGTATATCAATATGAACTACATCATATTGATTGAGATGCGTCCTGAAATCTGCGCTTTTTCCAATATTCAGGTTCGAAAACATATTCTCAGAACTGGCGCCTTTACTATAATAAGCCGCAAGCATATTTGCCGCATACGATTTACCAAATCTTCTAGGGCGGCTATTGCAGATATATGCACTGGTAGTATTTAAAACACTATTGGTATATTCAAGCAAGCCTGTTTTATCTACATAAATTTTAGAGTTCAAGGCAACTTGAAATGCGCTATTATCAGGATTAACAAATCTTCCCACTATCATTGCCTCCTTTCCAGAGTTGTCCTATATCTATCAGCCAAAATACTTCTGCATAAGTGAATCAAATAGTAATTGTGTCTCTTCCAGTGATTTTTGAACTACAGCTTTTGATTTGTCGACTTGGCGGACAAAGTCAGCGAACTGGTTTTGAAGTTCTATTGGTGGAACAATTAATTCACACTCCAAAATATCGTTCTTTCTAAGGTTAGTCTGACCATTCCCATCATTAAAAGCTAAGAAATATGGATGTCTATTTAAAAGGTACAAAAGAAATATTGCATTGTATTCATAGTTATCAAAGCTACAAATACGCTGATTCAGCGTATACTTATCATCTGAATCAATGAGTTGACACTTAGCTAAAGCTTTTCCATTAGGCACATCACTCATCACCATAACAATATCATTCTTATGTAATGGAAAGAGTAAAGTATTTGTTCTTCTCACATCCTCAAAATCAGAAGCAATGGCTCTTGAAGTAACCAAAATATAATCGCCATTCTCATCAACCACTTGTTCATGAGCTTTACCATTATTAAAAGAAATACCTTCACCTAACTTCGTAGTATTCCATTTCTTATCATTGACATATCTATCCCCAAACATCTCGACAAATCGGGCTTTGACTAATAAATCTAATTGCTCTAACTGTTTACGTCTCACTGTAATTATATTTCTAGTTTTATCAAGTAACTTTATTATTTCATCCTGTTCGTCCAAGCCACATATATTAACATCTACATCTGATAATTGCTTTAAATAAATGCCTTTTTGCGCAACGCCTCTTGCTTTATTTTCAAAATAAGAACGCTTCGACTGAAGCAAATACATAAGATATCTGCTTCGACACTTTTCGTAATTAGGATGTAAAACAGCCACACTACGCTGAAGTGTGATATTATCTGCACCCTCAGGAACAACCAACGCTCTTCCCACTGTACCAACAATTGTAAGTAATACATCTCCTGCGTTGACACACGTTCTTTTATTTTCTTTCTCATACTCAGTTTCAGACAAATACCTCGGTTCATCAAATGTAAGTACATCATCAAAGATGTTTTTCGAACTCAGCATCGGATATTCACTTTTTTTTATACCTGCTGGTGGATTATGACTTCCATCTGTTATTCCTATGCAAACTTCATTTAGTTTCATCTGTCATCCCTGCAAACCCGAATTGATCGAGTCTTCATCCCTTCTCTTTTTCCTACTTTTCTGCCTGCAACAGCTTCTCCAGTTCATCCATCTCCCGGCTGATCTTCTTTTCCAGCTCTCGGATATTTGCCATGATCTCGGAGGTCGGCGGGTATTCTATTGCCACATATTCTGTTTTTTTGTATTTATTGATGGAAAGATCGTAATCATTCTCTACGATCTCCTGTTTTGGCACGAAAAAGCTCTGCTCCGTTCTTTCCCGTCCTTCCTCCTGCTCCAGATGATGGAATCTCTCGATGATATCCGAAATATCATTTTCACTGATCTCTGAACGTTTATCATCCAGGCTGAATCCATCAGCTTTCATATCATAAAACCAGACTTTGTCGGTACCACCTGCTCCTGTTTTGGTAAATACCAGAACAGCCGTTGAAACTCCCGCATAAGGTTTAAACACACCAGATGGCATGGAAATCACTGCCCGAAGCTGATGATTCTCCACTAGTTCCTGTCGAATAGATTTATGCGCCTTTGAAGAACCAAACAACACTCCGTCTGGAACGATACAAGCACACTGACCGCCTTTTTTTAGCATACGTAGGAAAAGCGCCAGGAACAAAAGTTCCGTTTTCTTAGTGTTTGTAACTGCTTTCAGATTATCATTGATACTTTCCGCGTCTACCGTTCCTTTAAACGGCGGATTGGCAAGACAGATCGTATATCTGTCACTGATTTCATTTTGCTTGGAAACACTGTCTTTATAATCAATATCTGGATTGCTGATGGAATGCAGCATTAAGTTCATGGCAGAAATACGCAGCATGGTTCGGTCTGTATCAAATCCTGAAAATGCTTCTCCTGAAAAGTGCTCCCACTGCTCTGCCGTCATGTCCTCTTCATAATGCTTGCGAATATATTCTGCCGCACTGACAAGAAATCCTGCCGTGCCGCAAGCTGGATCGCAGATCGTGTCATCTGGGGTTGGCTGTAAAAGTTCCACCATCATTTCACGAATATGTTTTGGTGTTCGGAACTGTCCGTTCTGCCCGGCCGTTGCCAATTTTCCCAACATATACTCGTACAGATCTCCCTGCATATCTAAGTCTGCAATATCGTGTTCATACAGATCATCCAATCCCGTGATAATCTTTTGCAAAATCTGAGGAGTTGGAATTAAAAACATAGCATCTTCCATATAGCGGGCAAATGCGGTACTTTCCTGTGCCTCTGCATTGGCTTCTCCGGAAACCTCTACCATCTCTCCCTGTTCATTAAAATCCGGAAGTCTTCCATTTTTCATCGCCTTAATCGCCGGAAAAATACGCTGTGACATGATTGCATAGATGTCACGCGGATCATCATTTTTAAACTTGCTCCAGCGCATCGACTGCCCTGCCTCCGATGCTGGAAATATTTTATCCATCTGAATGCCGCCTTCTACTTCAAAGGCTTCATTTTCCATTTCTTTCTCATCAAGAGACCGAATAAACATAAGGTAAGTAAGCTGTTCTATTACCGTGATCGGATTCGTGATTCCGCCAGCCCAGATATCCGTCCATATCTTATCTATCTTATTTTTAACCGCTCCTGTAACCATGCTGTTTTACCACCCTTATCTTTTATTTTTTAACTGTTCTGTAAAAATCAATTTATACATCTTTATTGTATCACAAATTATCCTTTTACAAAAGCCACCCCAAAAGCTCTCTCTCGAACACCGCCAACGCCCGCTTCACATACTCCCTCCGCGCCGTTTCATCCACAAGTGAAACCGCACACGGATTCATCTGCTTAAAATCCGGCACTTCTGCCTCTTCGCAGTGGCGTTTTCCGTTCGGATAACACCAGGCAAACCACCAGTCCTCCGGCAGAATTATTTCCTTTTTGAGATATCTGGATGCCTCCTGCTTAAGCCCGTCGGTTATATCATCTACCTGATAGCCTTTCGAAAAGCCATCCTTGGAGCTGGCTTCTTTATCAAACAGGCAGAATCCCGCAAACAAATTGTGCTCTACTTCAATTCGAAACCAGAGTTCCAGACCCGCTTTTTGAAATTTTGCCTTTTTTACCACATAATTCAATCCAGGATAGGTGCTGTAACAATCATAAAATTTATCATGCTGTAAATCCTGATAGGAATAATATCCACTATCCTTTTCTAATTTCAAACCATATTTTTCTAAAATTGGCTGCATCTGCTGCTGAAATTCTTCAAACACCTGGCGAATCAGCCGCACCTTTGCCTTTTTCATCGATTTTTCAATCTCGATTCCGGCAAGAAATTTTTCCGGCGATTCGTACAATGCCTCAATCACTTTATCTGCCACTTTCTTCTCTCTTTCATCCGCTATGCTATGTACCGCATCCAAATATTGCTCCATCACTGCCCGAAATGGCTCTTTTAAATTTTGCAATTCACCTTCCAGCCACCGATAGATATCTTCTGCCCATAAAATACACTGGATTTGCCCTAATGGTAATAAATTTCCTCCGCCTTTCTTCTTCCGGCTGTACTCAGATGGCGGCGTTCCAAAACGGGTTAGATATATCAATCGGGAATTTTGTGCCATCTCAAAGTAATCCGAACACTGTCCTTCCTGTTCCCCCGCATAGATTTTTACCTCGATCGGAATCTGATACTCCGCATTCCGTATGAAAATATCAATTCTTCTCTCTTTATCAATCGGGTACTCTTTGACTACCTCCGTATGCAATAGCAATGTATCGCTTACCGGATCCATTTTCAACACATCTCGGATAAACGATTTCAGAAACCGGATTCCGCAGCCATGCATTCCCTCCGGGTTCAGCAGATCGGTCAAAAAACGGCACATGATCACTTCACGGCTCTGTATCTCTAATACATCAAAAATGTTGTAGGCTGATAATTTCTTATGAAATGGTATGTTTTTACAGTTTGTATGAATTTGCGATAGTAAATCTCTATATGTTTCCATTTCTCATTCTCTGGCGATTCCCGTTTGTCTCACTTTTCATTTATAAAACGATTTCTTTTTATCTATCATACCATAAAAAACACGGTTCTCACAGACTCTATCCAAGGCATCCCTCCAACTTTCTTCACACCAAATCATACCTTATCCTGAATTATTCCCTCTTCAAAAAATCAATGACAATTACGAAAAAATCGTCCTTTCCTTGAATCCCGGAATGGACTCTTCCTATGATGGCATAAAATCTAAAAATTTAATTGACTGGCTGATTTCAGAATAAACTTGAAAAAGAATGTGCCTTTTTGTGTAATGGAGAATTCCAAGGAATTTCCTATTACACAAAAATAGCGGCGGCCTGCACTCATCATGCAGGACCGCCGCTGAAATTGATTCTATAAAGTTACTTTCTCATAATGATCTCATCACGTCCCGGACCATTGGATACCATGGTTACCGGTACGCCAAGCTCTGCCTCGATCGTCTCGATGTAGTTGCGGCACTCTGCCGGGAGATCTTCGTATTTCTTGATTCCGCGGATATCACATTTCCAGCCCGGAAGTGTCTTCAGAACCGGTTTTGCTTTCTCCAGCTTGTAGGTTACCGGGAAGTCTTTGACAACTTCGCCGTCGATCTCGTAGCCCACGCAGATCGGGATCTCGTCCAGATATCCCAGAACATCCAGAACGGTCAGAGCCACTTCGGTCGCACCCTGGATGCGGCAGCCGTAACGGCTTGCTACTGCGTCGAACCAGCCCACACGTCTCGGACGTCCGGTGGTTGCGCCGAACTCGCCCTTATCACCACCGCGGCGGCGGAGTTCGTCTGCCTCATCACCGAAGATCTCGCTGACAAATGCACCTGCGCCGACTGCACTGGAGTATGCCTTTACAACGGTTGTGATCTCTTTGATCTCATACGGCGGGATACCTGCGCCGATAGCGCCGTAAGCTGCCAGAGTCGAAGAAGAAGTAACCATCGGATAAATACCGTGATCCGGGTCTTTCAAGGAACCTAACTGACCCTCAAGAAGGATGTTTTTGCCCTCTTTGATCGCGTCATGCAGATATGCAGATACATCGCATACATACGGTTCTACCATCTTCTTGTATTCCATCAGCTCTGCCAGAACCTCATCCGGGTTCAGCAGCGGTTTATGGTACAGATGCTCTAACAGGACATTCTTTGTCTCGCAGACACGCTGTACTTTATCTTTCAGAGCTACCTCGTCCTCGAACAGTTCGCTGACCTGGAAACCAATCTTCGCGTATTTGTCAGAGTAGAATGGCGCGATACCGGACTTGGTGGAACCGAAGGACTTGCCGCCCAGACGCTCTTCCTCATACGTATCAAACAGAACATGGTACGGCATCAGGATCTGTGCACGGTCCGATACCAAAATATGCGGCATCGGAACACCCTGAGATACCAGGCTTTCCAGCTCTTTTACCAGAAACGGGATGTTTAATGCCACACCATTGCCGATGATGCTGGTTGTGTGTCCGTAAAATACACCGGACGGCAGAAGGTGAAGTGCGAAACGGCCATAATTGTTGATAATCGTATGACCTGCGTTGCTTCCTCCCTGAAAACGGATAATGATGTCGGATTCCTTAGCAAGCATATCGGTAATCTTACCCTTGCCTTCGTCTCCCCAGTTAGCTCCTACTATTGCTCGTACCATGAATTTTCCTCCCTCAGAAGAATATAAATACTTTTCGGCATGATCGAAAAACGATCATGCCTTCTTACTGTATAATCATACACAACTTTTCTATATAAGTAAAATCAATATTATTTATAAGCTACATAATTAACACTTATACTATTGATGCTCACACATATGCCAGGCAATGTGATTTGAAAAACCGCTACTTTGCAGCTCCTATTTTTCTCATGTGGTTACCTTCGCCAGCTGCTTAAAAAGCTTCGCAGCCGCTGGGGACATCCAGGCTTTTTCAGCTGCCACCAGACAAAACTCACGGGATGGCATCTCTTCGTCAAATTCCAACGCAAAAACATCCCCATTTCCAAGAGCCTCCGATGCAAAATCCGACATAAGACAGCCGATTCCCAGATTCCGCTTAACAAACTGGACAATCATCTCACTGGTGGCCAGTTCAAACTCCGGCTCCAGCCGAACCCCGCGCTTTGCCAGAAACTCATCCATAAAGCGGCGCGTACTGGTATTGCGCTCCAGGAAGATGCAGGGGCAGTTCAACAGCTCTTTATATGAAAGTTTTCTGCCCTTTAACTGGGCTGCATATTTGGGTCCGGCTATAAATACATTGCGGATCTCCTGAACCGGAAGACTCTTTACCGCCTGCTTGGTCTCAAAAGGTGTGCTGACAATACCGAAATCAATGTGTCCCTGATAGAGTGCTTCAAGGGTCTCGGGCGTCGGACCGTTTGAAACCGTCACCTTGATATTCGGATACTGCTCATGAAATTGTTCCAGATATGGAAGCAGATAAAACTGGAGTGTCATATCGCTCGCGCCAATGCGGATCTCGCCCGTTTCCAGGTCCTTCATGCGCCGCAGCATCGTCTCCCCGTCCTGTATCGCATCAATTCCCCGTCTGACATACGACAGAAGCAATTCTCCCTCGCTCGTCAGCTTCACGCCGCGCGATGTCCGCAAAAAAAGGCGGCAGCCAAGCGCGGTCTCCAGTTGTCGGACCGCCTGGCTGACCGCCGGCTGGGAAATGCAGAGTGCCTCTGCGGCCGCCGTGATGCCGCCGCATTCGCACACGCTGCAGAATACCCGGTAATACTCCAGATTCACACTTCCATGTAAATCCTGTTTAGACATTGATCTCTGCTTTCACTCCCAGATCTTCTTTATTTGCATCCAGAATCGGCTGGATTACCTCTGCCAAGAACTCATCTACCTGCTCTTTTGCACGGCCGGTGTAGCGCTCCGGTTTCATCGCTGCTTTCAGGTCATCTAAGGACAGATTGAACGCCGGATCCGCTGCAATCAGCTCGAGAAGGTTGTTATCCAGACCTTTCTCTTTCACATTCTTTCCAGCTTCCATCGACAGAGTACGGATCTTCTCATGCAGTTCCTGACGGTCACCGCCTGCCTTTACTGCATCCATCATGATATTCTCGGTTGCCATGAACGGAAGCTCTGCCATCATGTGTTTCTCGATAACCTTCGGATATACAACCAGACCGTCAACGACATTCAGGTACAGATCCAGAATACCATCAATTGCAAGGAAGCCTTCCGGAACACTCAGACGCTTGTTCGCAGAATCATCCAATGTACGCTCAAACCACTGGGTAGATGCAACCAGCATCGGGTTCATCACGTCTGCCATCACGTAGTTAGCCAAGGAAGCCATACGCTCGCTTCTCATAGGATTTCTCTTATATGCCATAGCGGAGGAACCGATCTGATTCTTCTCGAAAGGCTCTTCTACTTCTTTCAGATGCTGAAGAAGACGGATATCGTTGGAGAATTTATGGGCACTCTGTGCAATACCGGCAAGAACATTTAATACACGTGTATCCTGCTTACGGGAATAGGTCTGTCCGGATACCGGATAGCAGCCATCAAAGCCCATCTTCTCCGCGATCATCTGATCTACCTTGCGGCACTTTGCATGATCCCCATCAAAGAGCTCCAGGAAGCTTGCCTGTGTACCGGTTGTTCCCTTGGAGCCAAGGAGACGTAAGGATCCAAGCACATAATCCAGATCATCCAGATCCTGCTTGAGCTCCATCATCCACAGAGTTGCACGCTTGCCGACGGTGGTCGGCTGTGCCGGCTGGAAATGGGTAAATGCCAGGGTCGGCTGTGCTTTATATTTATCAGCAAATTTAGCCAGCTCATCCAGAACACTGATCAGTTTCTTACGTACCAGCTTCAGGGCTTCTGTCATAATGATGATATCGGTGTTGTCTCCTACGTAGCAGGAAGTTGCACCCAGATGGATGATTCCTTTTGCTGTCGGGCACTGTACACCGTACGCATACACATGGGACATAACATCATGGCGCACCAGTTTCTCACGCTCTTTAGCAACATCAAAATTGATTTCATCCTTATGTGCTTTCAATTCATCGATCTGCTCCTGCGTGATCGGAAGGCCAAGCTCCTTCTCCGTCTCTGCCAGCGCAATCCAGAGTCTTCTCCAGGTGCGGAACTTCTTGTCCGGAGAAAAAATATACTGCATCTCCTTGCTTGCATAGCGCTCGGAAAGAGGGCTTACATATCTGTCGTACATGGCTAATTTACCTCGCTTTCTTTTTTCAGGGTATGGAAAATAGTCTCTTTCGCAGCCATTTGAAGGCGTCACCGACACATTTTCTCAATATCCTACCTGCAAATTATAATACAGGCACTTTTCAAAATCAATCCCTTTTCGCTGTTCCGGCTGCAGCTCTTTCGTTCTTGGTTACTGTTCACGCATACATGCCCAGTGACGGAATTTGCCACAGTAACCGTTCCTGCTCTTCCATTCATCATTCATGCCCGGCCAAACGTTTTTCCTGCCGCAAACAGTCACTCTCCTTCTGATTCCACCCGTTCGTGCACGATTTCCAGCTCTCCGGTCTTCAGATGCAGACGGATTTTCGTGGAAGTTCCCGTTTTTTCTGTCGCTCCGTATGTTTCCCCGGCATTTTCCCGTTCAACTGTTCTCTTCTCCTGCCAGTCTGCAGGCGCTTCCTCCGCCCCATTCTCTGCTCTTTCCCCCTCCGGCAGTTCATACTCGATCACATCCATCTCTCGGATCGACCAGATCCGTTCCCGCATCTTCCATATACTCGCCAGGTACATGGATACAGCCAGTGCAAGTCCATACAGAAAATACCTCTGCCTCCGCTTCCTCCGCCAGCGGACGCGTTTCAGATAGCGGCGAATCTTCCGTTTTTGATATTTAAACAGCTTTCTGCTTTGCGGCATTGATTTTTGTGCATTTCTATGTTTCTCTGACATCTGCATTCCTCCCGCAGGTGCCTCTCCATTTTTACTATAACAAATAGAAAAAAATCTGTAAAGATGATGCGGCTCACAGGCAGGGCTTTTCCGAACTGAAAGTTGTGGTTTTTAGGCAGTTTATTTTTTCTCATGATACGCTTTTTCTGTATTCACACTCCAGATATGCTCCTTATCCGCACTTCCCGCCAGAAGGAGATCCACTGCACAAAATGCTGTCATCATCGAATGATCCATGTTATTGTAGCGATGCTGTCCATTCCGTCCGATACAGAACAGATTTTCGATTTTATTCAACCATGCAGTCAATTCACCCATCCGGTCATAGGTGCCAAAATAAGCCGGGTATGCTTTCTTTACTTTCTCGATATGAAAATCAAGAATTTCCAGAAAACCAAATCTATAATTTATCACATAAGCCGTCAAAAGCACCCCCAGAAAGCCAGCGCTGATCGCCCAGTCTCTCTTTTTTTCTTTCATGACAACACCCAACCTTCCAGCCATTCCAGCCACTGCTCGGCAAATTCCTGTTTTACCGGATATCCAGACAGCACCGGATAGAAAAGAAGGAACGCGCCGATCACTGCTGCAAGATACAGCAACGCTGCTTTCCTGGTTCGTTTCGGATCTCTTTCCCAGAAAAAATGCAGACAATTTCCCAGCATTAAAATCTGTATCATACTGCACGCAAAATACTGATAGATAAACACGGTTCTGTGGATAAATAACCACGGAAACAGCATAGAAGCATAGGAAATGCACAGATATCCCGCTATTTTATCCTGTCGAATCTGCCACAGGTATATAGTATAAAATAGCGCCGGAATTGCCGACCACCAGATTACCGGGTTTCCAAAAGTTGAAACCACACTGATTTTACCAGACTTAAGCGACGTGTATGCATCCAGAAGCGGTCGTTTAATCCAAGCCCACTCATACCATTCAGAGGCATATGGATGTTCAAACACCGTTTTCTCATGGTAATGAAGCATAAGCTGCTGATTTTCCCACATAGTCTGGAAAACATTTCCATTTCCCATACCATTTCCATAAGAAAGATAGGATGCAACGTAAATCACTGCCGGAATCAAAATGTATACAGCGATACAGATGACAGACAGCCCCGCCAGGTAACTTATCGCCGCCTGTCCAGACATTCCCTTTCTGGTCCGTGCCGCAGCTGTCCCATATTCCTGGAACAAAAATGTAAAAAAGAGGACTGCAATCCCCGCGCAGGCATATACCCCTGTCCACTTCGATGCCATCGCCGCTCCAGCTGCCATGCCATTTAAAATCATCAGACACACCGTTTTCCAGCTGCATCCCATTTTCAGGTCATCCAGCACCAGATACATCAGATAAAAGGTAAGCAGGATAAAAAATCCCACTATCACATCAATGGTTCCGATTCTTGACAATGTAAAGTGCATGAAATCAAAGACTATCAACAGTGCTGCAAATGAGGCAATCCATGTACTCCGGCTGATTTTCCGCATAAACGCATAGCTGACCGGCACCATCAGGATGCCAAACAGAGCGCATACACACCGCCATCCAAACGGCGTCATTCCAAATACGCGGATTCCCAGACTCATCCACCATTTTCCAAGCGGTGGGTGCGTTGTCTCATAAATTGTACGCCCTTCTACTATCTCATTTGCCGTTCTGGCATGGTAAACCTCATCAAACATACTTTGGTATTCATAGGTTGTATCCGCCGGAAACAATTCCTGCTCATCAAATGCCTCTGGATAATCATCTGCATTGGATGGAAGGATCGGATTTCCATCCGGATCCAGAAGAACGATTTCCAGAACCTCTGCACTCTCATCCATCGACACGATCCCTAGTTCGTAAGTGCGGTAATGAATTTCCACTGGATTCCAGCAGTATACAGATAACAATTCTGTCTCTTCCCCGATGGCATCCCAGCCATCTCCCTCAGCATTCGGAACCGAGCATACAAAATGTCTCTTCTCCTTTCCACCCAGATAAACCTGCGCTTCTGAGATAGTCACACTTCCATCAAACCGAAGCACCATCTCATTTCCGTGGCTATCATTTTTTTCAAATTCATACGCAGTCTGCGGCGCCTTCATGCTTCCAAGATTCACAAATGCCATCACAGCAAAGAGAACTGTCAATCCTGCTGCCATACACCAGTCACGGCCGGACCAGGGCGCGCCAGTCTTTTCCGACTCTGTGTTCTTTTCACAGGATTTTATTCCCAAGCTCTTCCCGGCATCTATTTTTTCACTCCCCGTCATTCGTTTTGATACGCAGCGTGCCGCTTTTGCTTCATCCAGCTCGACTTTCGATTCAGGAATCTGACATTTTTCATGTATTATTCCAACATAAGAAGCGATTCCATATACACAGGTTCCCACACCCAGTACCGCAAAAAGCATCAGAAGCAGCGGATAAAATTCATCTCCCGGACTGCACTGTCCGAAGCGCTCACCGGTGATATCCCGCGCCCAGAGTATGCCGGTTCCCGCAGCCGTGAGAAAAATTCCAATCTTTTTGAATCTTTCTATTCCAAGGCGCGCTCTGAAGCGCTCTATCCACGAACTGCCCATGAAAAGAATCAATACCGCCAGCCAGATAAAAAGCATCCGCTTTTTTCCCTGTGAAAGAACAGATAATACCGGGATCGGATTCCAGATATAAAGATACAGGCATTCCCACGCTGATTCCCGGCTTCCGTTTTTCCCGGACAAAATATATAAAAGTCCGGCTGTCACCAGATCCATTGCCATGACTTCCAGGAAGCCATGAACCTCCTGATTAGAAATGGCAAAGAATACAAAGCGCGTAATCAGATACCCGGCCGCTGCTTTCCAGCAAAGCTTTCCCGCCATCCCCCGCTTTTTCTTTTCCTCATACAGCCAGATGACAGTCAGGCACGCCGTAATGGCGATACAGTAAACTGATTTCATTCTGGCACCTCCTTTAACGACTTTTTAAGTGCTCCATTTCAGTGGCACTCCCCTCAGACACGCCGTTTCTTTCTCATCGCTCTAACTTATATACTCCCGGGCTCCTCCCTGCACATACGCAGGAAAGAGCTCGAGAGTATATGAATCTGTTTCCATCATCCTATATGCAGGAGAGCAAAAACAAGGTTAAATTATAGATGATTGTAATCGCCCCAAATCTGAACTTGGCCGATTATTTTCACTTCGTACTCTTAGTTTCAGATTGATCACGGATCTGTTGGCTCCGTTGTTGGCTGCGACGGCTCCGTTGTTGGCTGCGACGGCTCCGTTGTTGGCTGCGGCGGCTCCGTTGTTGTATCCCCTTCCGTCTCTTCCGGCTGGGTCGGTTTCACGGTCGACGTCGGGTTTTCGGTCGGTTCTTTCGTCGCCGGTGCATCACTCGGTACCACACTCGGCGTTTCACTTCCACCGCCGCCTCCAGAATGTCTGCGTTCTTTGGATGTTCTGGAATTCAGCTTCGGTGTATCGGCATTGGTCGTCTCTAAGATGGTCATCGTTCCGTCTTCTGCCACTTTTACCTCAAAGCTTCTCGCCGGTCTCGGCTTGCGGCCGCCGAACGATGTGCCATCGTTTTCAAACGTATAAGGAATTCCGTTGATACTGACAACGCCCGTTGCCATCTCTCCACTGTCCGGTGTGCCAAAATAATAGGTTTTTCCATTGATCCAGACAACACCGCTGACCATTTCCCCCGACGCCGTACAGAAATACTGTTTGTCCCCGTCTTTTACCCAGCCGATCTGCGGTGCTCCCTGTTCATTCAGGTAATACCATTTTCCATCGATCTGCTGCCAGCCTGTCTGCACCTGTCCATTTAGGATGTAGGCTCTTGCAGCTCCTGTACCTACCCATTCGGCAAAAGCAGGTCCGGCATACAAGCCCATGATCAAAACGGCACTGAGTGCGCAGGCACCCACCTTCATCCATTTGCGTTTTCTCATCCTCATACCTCCTCGTATTTTTATTAATCGAAAAGCTGTCTTTCATGTATTTTTTATTTTTAATTCTGGAATTTTTCTTCTTTTTCACGGTTTCAAGCTTTTCTTGTTGTATTCATCTTATCATTTGTTTTATTTTTCTACAATTTGCACTGCACAAGATGTCATTTTTTTACACAAGATGTAAAAAAATGATACACTAACCTTGACAAATTGATTTTCAGAAGCCTTCATCCACAAACACAAGGGCGGGAAAGGTTCCAGAAATGAAAACCCCGGCTGTGAGTGGATAAACTTACTCACAGCCGGGGTTTCATTTTCACATCTGTATAAAATCTCTTAGCCGATCACATCCGCCATATCATACCGTCCTTCCGGCTTTCCTGCCAGGAATTTGGCTGCCTGTACCGCACCCTTTGCGAAAATCGCCTTGGAATAAGCTGTATGATTAAAGGTAATCACCTCATCCTGACCAGCGAAAATGACATCGTGTTCGCCTACGATTGTGCCGCCGCGGATCGCCTGAATACCAATCTCCTTCGCATCACGTTTCTCACGTGTAGCGGAACGATCGTATTTGTAATGGTATGTATTGCCCATCGCCTCGTTGATCGAATCTGCCAGCGCAATCGCCGTACCGCTCGGAGCATCCACCTTCTGATTGTGGTGTTTCTCCAGAATCTCAATATCAAATCCAGCCGGAGCCAGAATCTGCGCTGCTTCTTTCAGAAGCTTTAAGAGCATATTGATACCAAGAGACATATTTGCAGAGCGAAGAACAGCTGTCTTCTCTGCCGTCTCTTCTACCTTTGCCAGCTGTACCTCGGAAAGTCCTGTCGTACACAGAACAACCGGCATTTTCTTCTCTGCACACCAGTCGAGAAGTTCATCGACAGCTGCTGCATTGGAAAAATCAATCACAACATCCGCTTCTACCTTGCATTCGTTCAGAGACGCAAAAACCGGATAATCATTTTTCTGCTCGGTTCTCATATCAATACCCGCAACGATAGAGATCTCCTCGTCCTTCGCTGCAATTCCGGAAATAACCTGTCCCATGGCGCCGTTGCAGCCATACATAATTGCTCGTACCATCTGTTAAAACCTCATTTCCCTATCTCATCCTAATTTTAACGGTTCTTATCACTCTTTCAGGCTGATTCCGTAATTTACCAGTTCTCTTCTCAGACGATCGCGGTTTGCCGGTTCCATATCCACTAACGGTTTACGGAACGGACCCACTTCCTCGCCCATCATGTTCATCGCTTCCTTAACCGGAATCGGGTTTACCTCGCAGAACAGCGCCTCAATCAGTGGAATTGCATCTATCTGCATCTGTCTTGCCTTCGCTACATCGCCAGCCTTGAATGCCGCGCACATATCATGTACCTGACGCGGTGCCACGTTGGATAATACGGAGATAACGCCCTTTGCGCCCAGTGCCATCATCGGAACCGTCTGGTCGTCGTTGCCGGAGTAAATATCAACTGATCCGCCTGACAGGCTTGCAATCTGTGCGATCGCGGAGAAATTGCCGCTTGCTTCTTTGACACCGACGATGTTCTCATATTCCTTGCACAGTGCCACGATCGTCTCCGGGGTGATATTGACGCCGGTACGGCTCGGTACATTGTACAGAAGGATTGGAAGATCAACTGCCTTTGCGACCTCTGAGAAATGAACCTTTAAACCCTTCTGGGTTGATTTATTGTAATACGGGGATACGAGCAGAAGTCCGTCTGCGCCTGCCTTTTTCGCTTCGGTAGACAGATATACCGCTGTCTCTGTGCAGTTGGAACCGGTTCCTGCTACAACCGGGATTCTCTTATTTACGACCTGGCATACGAAACGGATCACCTCGATGTGCTCCTCATGGCTTAATGTAGCCGCCTCGCCGGTCGTACCGCAGGCGATAATACAGTCTGTGCCGCCAGCGATCTGTTCTTCTACGATCTGCTCCAGTTTCTCATAATTTACGCTTCCATCCTCATGAAATGGCGTTACCAGCGCTACGCCTGCTCCTTCAAAAATAGACATTTTGTTTCCTCCTTATTCTTTTGCACGATGGCTGAGTTTCTATTCCAGAGTCCGTTTCTGTCCCCGCTTCAAACGAATGTTTGCAGCCTGTCGGTCCTGAGCGTACAAAAAGCTGGCACGACGGCCAGCTCTATGAATTCAAATCCAAACTCCCAGTAGCTCCCCATCTGTCGATGACAGTTACAGAATTCTTCATCCTGCACCCAGGAACTGCAGATACAGGCGCCGCAGCCCTTCGGCGTATCATCCTTTCAGCTGTCTTCTCCTGCACCTGCCGCATCCGACCGCTTACTGATAATCAACGCAACCTCTACTTGTTTTTTCTATCTTAGCATTACTTTGAATACTTGTCAACCGTTCATGCACGCATGATCGTTTGACGGCTTCAGGCATTCCAGGCGCGTCACCTCGTCTGCATGCTCCTCTGCCCCAGCCGGGCATACTTTTCCGGTCAGAATCAGATCGACATTCTCCTCGCGCGCTGCCAGCAGTGTTTCCAGAGCATCGTCTCCGACCAGTTTCTGATCTAACACCCCAAGAAATTCATCCAGAATCAGCATATCGCATTCGCCGGTACAGAGTACTTTTTTTGCAAAATTATACCCGTTCTGAATATTGCAGAGCTCTTCCTTTTTGCCTTCTTCAGAGAGATTTTCATAATACTCATTCTGTTTTTCAAATCGGAATACTTTAAATGCCGGCTCCAGCTGTTTTAACCCATCTGCTGTCTCATGACTCAGCACTCCCTTTAAGAATTGTATCATAATTACCTTCCGGCCGTGCATGGCTGCACTGACACCACGTCCCAGTGCCATCGCTGTTTTTCCCATCCCGGTGCCGAAGATGATATGAACTTTCCCCTTTTTCATTTCCCTCTCCTCTTTCTGTGCCTCCCGCTGCGCTGGCGCACAGACTGTCTTTCCTGATGTCTTTTTACACACAGGCCTGTGTGTTTTATTTCTATCCATCCAATAATCGTTTTACGAATTCTGTAAACTGCCTTATTCTAGCATATTTTATCTGTTTTGGCAAGCTATGGCAAAACCAGCCATTTATCATGTCCTATCGATTGCATAACCGGCTTCAAAATTTGCTGTAACATCCTAAACCTATCCTATTCTTCCACGCACTCCAGCTTGCTGACCGACACCTCGTATGCCACACGTTTCTCGCACTCTGTCTCGCTCAGTTTCTTCGTATATTCACGGCTCTGCACGCGCCCCCACACGCACACGTGGCTTCCCACGCCAAATCCGGACGCATAGCGGGCATTTCTACCCCACGCAATACACGGTATGTAATCGGATTTTCCATACGGACGGTTGACCGCCAGCAGCATATCGGCAATCTCGCGTCCCAGCGGTGTTTTCCGGTAGATCGGCTCCTTGCAGATATAGCCTTCCAGAAAAATCTGGTTGGTTTTGGTGTAATCCGTAAATTCTTCCAGGAAATGAATCTCACGGACAAACACAGACAACACCAGACGGTTTTTCGCGCCCTCATGACGGTTGTAAGAACGGAACTGGCCGATCGCCTCCATCGTCATTCCGCGGTAGTCTTTCGATACATCCAGAAGCCGTTCTGAAATCATGAGTGGAATCACGTCCACCTGATCGCTCAGACGGCTGACTGCCAGGTCTGCGATATAAAATCCTTCCCCGAATACTTCGTGGCTGAATGTAAATTCCGATACGACCTCACCAATCACGCTAACCTTGTTGTTTTCAATCATTTTTTCCGACATAGTATCTCTCTCCTCTTCTTTTTTGCAGTTTTTCACGGCAGGTTCTTGGAGTCCTGCTTCTTACTGTATATATGTATGAGGGGAATGACCGTTTTAGAAGAAGAAGTGAGGGGGAAATTTCGACAGGGTGGGGGACATGAATCGACAGAGGGAATGGGATCGGCAGAGGGAATGGGATTGGCAGAGGGAATGGGATCGGCAGAGGGAATGGGATCGGCAGAGG
>ERZ773133.2069-NODE-2069-length-19664-cov-15.103932_pt1 | contig 19664 bp, 15 predicted proteins | sample MGYA00580861_ERZ773133 | MGnify/ENA primary metagenome ERZ773133 (study PRJEB29015, sample SAMEA2737844) | human gut metagenome | biome: human gut; feature: human-associated habitat; material: faeces | place: China | collected 2012 ...
CTCGTGCATCTCGACGTTCGCGCCGTCGAGCGTGCCGACGGTCAGCGCGCCGTTCATCATAAACTTCATGTTGCCCGTGCCGCTGGCCTCCTTGCCTGCGGTGGAGATCTGCTGGCTCACCTCGCTCGCGGGCATCAGATGCTCGGCGAGCGACACGCGGTAGTTCTCAAGGAACACCACCTGCAGCCTGTCGCGGCAGATGGGGTCGGCGTTGACCTCAGCGGCAAGGGAGTTGATGAGGCGGATGATGCGCTTGGCGACCGCGTAGCCCGGCGCGGCCTTCGCGCCGAACAGGAACACGCGCGGCTGCATGGCGCGGTTCGGGTCGTTTTGCAGCTGTTGATAGAGGTAGATGATATGCATCGCGTTCAAAAGCTGACGCTTATACTCGTGCAGGCGCTTGACCTGCACGTCGAAGATCGCGTCGGTGTTGAGCACGATGCCCTGCGTCTTTTTAACGTAGGCGGCAAAATCGAGCTTATTCGCGCGCTTGATCTCGCCGAGGCGGTTCAGCACCGCGGTGTCGTCTGCATAGGCCTCGAGCTTTTTGAGCGCCTCGGGGTGCAGCAGATACTCATCTCCGCCCGCAAGCGCGCGCACCAGCTCATCGAGCCGCGGATTGATCTGCGTGAGCCAGCGGCGGTGGTCGATGCCGTTGGTGACATTCTTGAACTTCTCCGGCTCCATCGCGCACTGGTATTTAAAAACGTCGTTTCGCAGGATGTCCGAGTGCAGAGCGCTCACGCCGTTCACGGCCATGCCGCCCGCGATGCACAGGTTTGCCATGCGGACCTGACCGTCCCAGATGATGGCCAATTCACGCGTTTTGGCCTCGTCGTGGTAGTAGTTTTCGATTTTTTCCTGATAGCGGCGCGCGATCTCGGTGATGATCGTCCACACGCGCGGCAGAAGCGACTGCATCAGCTCCTGCGGCCAGCGCTCCAGCGCCTCGGAAAGCACCGTGTGGTTCGTGTAAGCGACGGAGTGCGTCGTGATGTTCCACGCCGTGTCCCAGTCGAGGCCCGCGTCGTCCATCAGGATGCGCATAAGCTCGGGGATGACAAGCGCAGGGTGCGTGTCGTTGATCTGGATGACATTCTTTTCGTGGAAATTCGTGGCCGTGCCGTAGACCTCGATGTGCTTGCGCACGATGGACTGCACGGTCGCGGAGACGAAGAAATACTGCTGCTTTAAGCGCAGGCTCTTCCCCTCGGGATGGTTGTCCTCGGGATAGAGCACCTTTGCGATGGTCTCGGCCATCGCGTGCTGCTCCTGCGCGCGCAGATATTCGCCCTGTGAAAAGAGCGACATGTCGAGCGGCACGGGGGACTTCGCGTCCCAGAGGCGCAGCGTGTTGACATGCTTCGTGCCGTAGCCCGCGATCTCCATGTCGCAGGGGATAGCCAGCACCTCGGTCTCACCCTCGGGCACAACGTGCAGCCGCCCGTCGTCCCAGAACTGGCGGACCGTGCCGCCGAAGCGGACGGTCTCGGTCTCCTGCGGCTTGGGCAGCAGCCACGCGCCGCCGAGGTCCTTCCAGTTGTCCGGCAGCTCGACCTGCTGACCGTCGACGATGCGCTGGCGGAAAATGCCGAGCTCATAGCAGATGGAATAGCCCGCGGCGGGGATGTCGAGCGTCGTCATCGAGTCGAGATAGCACGCGGCGAGACGGCCAAGGCCGCCGTTGCCGAGACCTGCGTCGGGCTCGCTTTCAAAGATGTCCGCTGCGCGGAAGCCCAGCTCGTCGAGCGCTTCGGTCAGAATTTCGCCGACGCCTAAATTGAACGCGTTTTTCATCAGGCTGCGGCCCATCAGAAATTCCATCGACAGGTAGTGCACCTGACGGCGGTGTTCCTCGCGGGTCTCGCGCATGGTGTCCACGCTGCGCTCGGCCATCACGTCGCGCAGGACAAGGGCGCTCGCGCGCATCATCTGCGCATCGTTCGCCTCCTCCACGGTGCTGCCGAAGCTGACTTTCAGCTTTTCGCACAGCGCGTCTTTCATTTTCTTCACAGAGTCAATGGTCATAGATCGTTTTCCTTTTCTTTATCGGCAGATGGATTCGTAAATGTTGCGGTATTCCTGCGCCGAGCGCGTCCAGCTGAAATCTGCGGTCATGCCGCGCTGCTGGAGCATCGCGTAGGCGCCCTTGTTGTCATGGTAAAGGTCAATGGCCTCGCAGATCACGTGGCACATGTCGCCAGCGTTGTAGTTGGCAAAGGTGAAGCCGTTGCCCTGTCCGTTCCAGGCTTCATACGCGTGGACAGTGTCCTTTAATCCGCCGGTCTCGCGCACGATGGGCACCGCGCCGTAGCGCATCGCGATCATCTGCGAGAGCCCGCACGGCTCGCTCTTCGACGGCATCAGGAAGAGGTCTGCGCCCGCGTAGATCTGCATGGCGAGCTGCTCGGAATAGCCGAGGTAGACGGCCATGCGTCCGCCGTAGCGCTGCTTGGCGTACTCAAAAAACGTCTCGTACTTCGCGTCGCCCTTGCCGAGCACGACGAACTGTACGTCCTTGCCCATAAATGCGTCGAGCGTTTCGCACACAAGGTCGAGCCCCTTGTGGGAGACAAGGCGCGTGACCATCGCAAGGATGGGCGTATCGGGCCGTTCCTGCAGCCCCAGCACGCGCTGGAGCGCTGCCTTGTCCTTCTTCTTTCCGGCAAGGTCATCGGGCGAATACGCCGCTGCGAGGCTCTTGTCGCGCGACGGGTCATAGCGCTGCATGTCGATGCCGTTGAGCACGCCGTGGAGCTTGTGCGCGTTCATGCTCATCACGTTTTCCAGCCCGTGAGCAAAGTACGCGTACTTGAGCTCCTGCGCGTAGGTCGGGCTCACGGCGGTCACGGCGTCCACCGTGACGATCGCGCCTTTTAAAAGGTTCACATCGCCGCCGAATTCGATCGTGCCGCCGTCGAACCAGCCATGGTCCAGGCCGAACAGGTCTTCGACCGTGCGGCTGCCGTAGCGGCCCTGATATTCGATATTATGCACCGTAATGACGGTTCGGATTCCCTTATAAAAGTCGTCGCGCACGGCTTCATCCCTGATGTAGATGGGCACAAGCGCGCTCTGCCAGTCGTTGCAGTGGACAACGTCGGGCTTTTGCGGCAGGGACTTGAGCAGTTCCGTCACCGCGCGGGAGAAAAAGCCAAAGCGCTCGCCGTCGTCATAGTAGCCGTAGAGCTCGCTGCGGCGGAAATACGTCTCATTGTCGACAAAGTACCACGTGACGCCGTCGCGCTCGAGCGAAAAGAGCCCGCAGTAGACACTGCGCCACGCAAGGCGCACGAACGTCCACTTTTCAAAGTGGAGCTGCTCGCCCCACTTGTCCTTCACGCGCTCGTAAAGCGGCAGGATGACGCTCACGCGGTCTCCGTTTGCCGCGAGCGCCTGCGGAAGGCTGCCGGCCACGTCGGCAAGGCCGCCCGTCTTGCAAAAGGGGACCGCCTCGCTCGTCACATACAAAATGTTCATCTGCAAGCTCCTTTCTTCTGTTTGCTGCTTTTATACAATGCTGCCCTTGCTTACGGCAAGCGGGTAGCTCTCGTGTCCGATCAGCGTGCCGCCGCGGCGGATGTGGACGTCCTTGTCGGCGATGACGCAGCCGAGCGTCACGCCGTCCTCCACCACGGTATTCTTAAAGAGGATGCAGTTTTTGACTTGGCTCCCCTTGCCGACCTTGACGCCTGGGAAGAGGATGCTCCCCTCTACGCTGCCCTCGATCTGGCAGCCGTCGGCGATCAGCGAGCCCACACAGCGCGAATCCGGCGCGATGTACGACGCTGCCTCGTCATCCTCTTTAGCGAGGATGGGCCGCTCGGCGCAGAAGAGCTCTGCGCGAATGGCGGGGTCTAAGAGCTGCATGCTGCGCTCATAATATTCGCGCACCGTGCGCAGCTGCGCGGCAAAGCCGTCCCACAGGAAAGCGCGCAGGTCGAGCTTGTCGCCCATGGCGCAGAGCACATCGCTGCGGAAGCTGTATTTGTCCTGCGCGGCGCACTCGTCCACAAGGGAGATAAGAAGGTCGCGGCTCAGAAGATAGATTTCCAAGCTGCGGCAGCCGCTCGCCTTGTGCGGCGCGCAGCGCGTCTCGGTGATGCGGCCCGCTTCGTTGACGGTGAAATACGTGGCGTTTTCCACAAACTGGCCGCTCTCGGTGCAGACGCAGGTGATGTCCGCGCCGCTTTCGATGTGCGCGTCCAGCACCTTCTGCAGCGGCAGATTGATGATAAGGTCGCTGTCGGACAGGACGACGTACTTCTGCCGGATCTCGTGCAGGTACGACCGCACGCCCGAGAGCGCCTCCATCTTGCCGCGGAATTCCTCCACGCCGAACTTGCGCGCGTCGGCAAAGGGCGGCAGCAGCTTGAGACCGCCGTTCTTGCGCGCCATGTCCCACGTCTTGCCGCTGCCGATGTGGTCGAGCAGGCTTTGATAGTTGCCGTGCAGCACAACGCCGACGTCTGTGATGCCCGCGCCCGCCATGTTGGAGAGCATGAAGTCGACCACGCGGTAGCGCCCGCCGAACGGCACAGAGCCGGGCATGCGCGCTTCGGTCAGCTCGCGAAGGCCGGGAGCCTTTTCATAGGCAAAGATGATGCCGTGCAGTCCGTTCATCGTACCGTCTCCTTTCCGTCCACGCTGCGCATGCGGTTGGCAGGCAGCACATAGTCATCCGCGACTGCCGCGCCGGGGCCGAGCACCGTGATGCCCCACTGCTCCGGCGGCACCGCCTCGGGCGGCGCGCCGACATAGGCGTGCTCGCCGACGACGCCGTTCTCGCCGATGATGGCGTAGGAGACGCGCGCGTCCTTTTTGACGACCGCGCCGGGCATCAGGATGGAGTACTGGACGCTTGCGCCCTCCTCCACCGTGCAGCGCTCAGAGAGGACAGAGTTCTCCGCCTCGCCCTCGACCATGCAGCCGCGCGCGACAACGCTGTGCTCCACGTGCGCGTTCTGCCCCAGATACGCCGGCGGCGCAGAGACGGAGCGGCCGTAGATCGGCCAGTCTTTTTCGAGTAAGTCAAGTCCGCTGCCGGTCGCGAGCATATCCATGTTCGCGTCCCAAAGAGAGTCGAGCGTGCCAACGTCCTTCCAGTAGCCGGAGAAGCGGTACGCCGCCATCTTTTCCCCGTTTTGCAGCATCTTGGGGATGATGTTTTTGCCGAAGTCGTTGCTGCTCGCCTCGTCGCTCTCGTCCTCGATGAGGTACTCACGCAGCTTTTTCCACGTGAAGACGTAAATGCCCATCGACGCGAGGTTGCTCTTGGGATGCGCGGGCTTTTCCTCGAATTCCGTGATCGTGTCGTTTTCGTCCACGTTCATGATGCCAAAGCGCGGCGCATCCTCCCAGGGCACCTCCATGACGGAGATGGTGCAATCTGCGCCCGCTTTTTTGTGGTGGGCGAGCATCTTGGCGTAATTCATCTTGTAGATGTGGTCGCCCGAGAGGATGAGCACATACTCGGGGTCGTACATGTCGACAAAGCCGATGTTCTGGAAGATGGCGTTGGCCGTGCCCTTATACCACGACGCGCCGCCCGCGCTCTGATACGGCGGCAGGATGTGCACGCCGCCGTCCGCGCGGTCGAGATCCCACGGCTGGCCCGAGCCGATGTAGCGGTTGAGCTCCAGCGGGCGGTACTGCGTCAGAACGCCGACGGTGTCGATGCCAGCGTTGGCGCAGTTTGAGAGCGGAAAGTCAATGATGCGGAACTTGCCGCCAAACGGCACGGCGGGCTTCGCCATATTCTCCGTGAGCACGTAGAGACGGCTGCCCTGGCCGCCGGCAAGCAGCATGGCGATACATTCTTTCTTCACGCTTGTTCTCTCCTCCTTGTTTCGTTGCCGTCCGGTCACACCTCGGACGGCTCGTTGGTCTTCTCCTCTTCCTGCCATTCACCCTGGCCCGCGAAGAACACCGCGCCGAGCGGCGGGATGGTCACGCACAGCGAGCAGGGCTTGCCGTGCGAGGGGATGGACTCGGTCAAAAGCTCTCCTTCGTTGCACCAGTCACCCGTGCCGCCGTACGCGGGAAAGTCGGTGGTGAACACCTCGCGGTACGTCTTTTTCGGCGGGACGCCGAAGCGGTAGTCCGCGCGTCCGACGGGCGAGAAGTTGACCGCCGCGATGAGCTCGCGCCCTTTCCGGTCGCGCCGGACGAAGACGACGACGTTGTTGTGGTTGTCGTCGGCGACGAGCCACTCAAAGCCCTCCCATGAAAAGTCAATGTCCCAAAGCGGACTCTGCGACAGGTAAAAGCGGTTGATGTCCTTGAAAAACCGCTGAGTCTGCTGATTTTCTTTATTTTCGAGCAAATACCAGTCGAGCTGCGAGGCAAAATCCCACTCGTGCCACTGGCCGAGCTCCGCGCCCATGAATGTGAGCTTTTTCCCCGGATGGGCGAGCAGGTACGCCGTAAACGCGCGCACCCCCGCGAGTTGCTGCCAGTCGTCGCCCGGCATCTTGCCGCGAAGCGACCCCTTCATGTGCACGACCTCGTCGTGCGAGATCGGCAGGACGAAATTCTCCGAAAAGGCGTACATCAGCGAGAACGTGATGTCCTTGTGGTGGAACTGGCGGAACCAGGGGTCAAGCTTCAAATAGTGGCACATGTCGTTCATCCAGCCCATGTTCCACTTGAGGTTAAAGCCGAGGCCGCCATCCTTGGCGGGCCGTGTGACGAGCGGCCACGCGGTCGACTCCTCCGCGACCATCAATGCGTTGGGGTCGGCGGAAAACGCCATCTCGTTGAGCGCGCGCAGAAAGTCGATGGCCTCTAAATTCTCGTGCCCGCCGTTGATGTTTGGCGTCCAACGGCCATTTTCGCGGCCATAGTCGAGGTACAGCATCGACGCGACCGCGTCCACGCGCAGGCCGTCCACATGGAACTCGCGCAGCCAGAACGCAGCAGAGGAAAGGAGAAAGCTCTTCACCTCGCCGCGGCCATAGTCGAACACACGCGTTCCCCAGCCCTCGTGCTCGCGCTTATTGGGGTCGGCGTATTCGTAGCAGGGCGTGCCGTCAAAGTCGATGAGGCCGTGCGCGTCCTTGCAGAAGTGCGACGGCACCCAGTCTAAAATGACGGAAATGCCCTTTTGGTGCAGATGGTCGACAAAGTACATAAAGTCCCTGGGCGTGCCGTAGCGCGACGTTGCGGCAAAATAGCCGGTGCACTGATAGCCCCAGGAATCGTCAAGCGGATACTCGGTGACGGGCATGAGCTCGACGCAGTTGTAGCCAAGGTCCAGAACGTGATCCGCCAGCTCGCGCGCGAGCGTGCGGTAGTCGTAAAAATCGCCGTTTTCGTGCCGCCGCCATGAGCCGAGGTGGACCTCGTAAATATTGAGCGGCGAGCGGTCGAGGGGTGCCTTTGCGCGGCTCGCGCGCCATTCGTCATCCCCCCAGCGGTAGCCGCCGAGGTCATAGAGCTTGCTGGCCGTACCGGGGCGGGTCTCGGCGTGGAAGGCGTAGGGGTCGGCCTTGAGGACCGTTTCGCCCGATTGTGCCGTCACGGCGAACTTGTAGGTATCGTAGCGCTTGAGGGACGGCACAAAGCACTCCCAGAAGCCGTCCGCGTTCTTTTCCATCGGGTGGGCGTAGCCGTTCCAGCCGCAGAAATCTCCCACGACGGACACATACGCGGCGTTCGGCGCCCACACGCGGAACACGTAGCCGTCTTTCCCCGACCGCCGCGTGCGGTGCGCGCCGAGATAGCGGTAGGCCTCGCTGTTCGTGCCGCCGTAAAAGGCTGCGGCGTCAAATCGTCTGCCGGTTTGTTTCATGCCTCTTGTCCTTTCTCCTCATAGAGCGTATGAGAGCGGCGCAACACCTTATTCCTCATCCGGTGCGCGCTGCACTGCCGCGCCGCCGAGGCCGAAATCGTCCTCCACGCTCGCTGTGTCGCGGCGGAGCATATTTTCCATCACGCGGATATCGCTGTCGATGTCCATCGCCTCGTTGCGGTACAAATCGTCGAGCTGCTTGTCAAAGCCCTTGATGAGGGCATCCATCGTCTCTTCGATGCGCTCCTGCGCGCGGGAGAGATTCTCGCCCTCGATGCCCGCCTCTTCAAACTTGGCGTAGCTGTCAAGCAGCTTGAGCGTCGTGGGCAGGTAGTAATTGAGGAACGTCGCGGCCTGCTGCTGCTTTTCGGGATGCTCCTCGACCTCGCGGAAAATTTTGCCCGCAACGGTCTCGAGATGGTCGATCTTCTCGCTCAGCACGGGGTCGGCGATGCGGTCGTTGGCCGAGCGGATGGCGCGCAGTGCGCCCGCATAGCCCTCGTTGGCCTCCTTGGGCGTGACGTTTTCCTTTTTCGCGGTCGCATTCGCGTAGTCGGCAAAGGCGTCGGCGCTGCGGAAGAAGATGCCGCGGCCGCTGTCTAAGTACGCGCCCGTGCCGAGCAGACCCTTTTCGACCATGTAGTCAAGGTCACTCTCGATCTTTTTGCGGCTCTTGCCCGTTACGGTGCAGAGCTCCTCCACGCTGATGTAGCCGCGCTCGCCCATCACGGCGAGATAGCGCGCGATGCGTGCACTGCGGCGCTTCATGCGCTGACCGGCAGCAAACATCGCGATACCGCCGGCGAGGAAGCCGCACTCGGACAGCATGTACTCGGCCATGTAGGAATACCAGCCGTAGCCGATGATCTCGCCGATGTTAGAGATCAGCCCGCTGCCGGCAGCCAAGGCGATAATGCCGCCGATGATCATCAGCGTGCGCGCGGTCTTGTCGGAAGTCTTCGGCGCGCGGTTCATCTTTTTCGCTGTCTGCACAACGGTCTTTTCTACCTTGTTCGTACTGCGCGCCGTAACGTTCGCGTTCGGACTGGTGCTCGTGCGCGTGCCACTGCGCGGCGAACTCACCTTTTTCGGCTTGTCCGAGAGCTTGGAGATGAGCGCGATGAGGCCGATGGGCCACAGGCCGAAGGCAAACAGCGCCGCGATCAAAATCCAGCCGCCGACGTCGACATCGTTCTTTTTCTTCGTTTTTCCGCTGCTCTCGTCAAAGCGGAACGAACCGGTCTCGGGATCGTATTCAAAATCCTTGCTCATTTATCTGTTCTCCTTTTTCTTGCCCGCTCTCGCGGCGCGCTCGCGCTCAAAGTCGACGATCTTCGTCTTTTTACCTGTCTTTTCGTCCAGCACATAGAGCGTATTGAGCTGGGATTTTAGGTTTGCCTTCACCGAGTCGATGTAGTCGCGGCGCAGCTGCGCCTGCTCCTCCTTCTCCTCGTCGGTCAAGCCTTCAGCTTTGGCCTTGTGCGCCAGCGCGTTGATGCGCGCGATCTTTTCATCCATCGTCATTGTTTACTTCTCCTTACAGGTATCGGCGCAGAAGCAGCGCCGTTCTTCCTTTTTTACTCAGGCCGCCGACCTCGGCGACCTCGAACTTGCCGAGGCCGCGGGCGGAGATCACATCCCCCTGCGCGACGGGGGCGTCGCTCTTGAGCGTTTCGCGGTAGTTGAGCTGCACGCGTCCCGAGGAAATGAGCTCCTGTGCCTTGCCGCGGCTCATCGAAAAGCCGCTCGCCGCCACGGCGTCGAGCCGCAGTGTCGAGACCGTGTCGCGAATCTCCTTGACCTTGAGCTCGGGGACGCTCAAGTCTGAAAGCTCGATCTCGCTGACCGAGAGCTTCACGCGCCCCGCGCTCGTCACGTTTTGCAGCAGATACGGCGCGATATCGCGCGAGACGATCAAATCGCACGAGCCCTCCGACACCAAAATGTCGCCGAGCTTTTCGCGCGTGACGCCCTGCGCCATCAGCGAGCCGAGGAAGTCGCGGTGCGTCAGCGTATCTTCCTTGCGATACGTGCAGCGGAGCGCCGTCATGTACTCGCTCTCGTCGGCCTCCTCCTGCCAGTCGGGCAGAAAGAGGAGCATTCTCCGCTCCGCGCGCTCAAATCCACCGCAGAAGGCGCAGCCGTCATGAATGGCGGCGGCGTGCAGTAGGTCCTGCGCGCTGCGCTGCTCAGCGGGGCTCAAAAAGTCCGTCGCCGACGGGATATTGCGGTTTCTGCTCTGCTCACACTTGTCCAGAATGTGCGCCAGCAGCACGCGCTCGTCGCCATTGCGCGCGGCGCGATCCAAAAGCTGCCGTCTGTCCATCATGCTTTCCCATTCTGCGTGCGCCAGAGGGACGCATACTCGCCGTTTTGCGCGAGCAGCGCCTCGTGGCTGCCCTGCTCGGCGATGCGGCCATTCTCGACGACGAGGATGCGGTCCGCCGAGCGGATGGTCGAGAGGCGGTGCGCGATCACAAGCGTCGTGCGCCCACGCGCGAGCTCGTCGAAAGCGTACTGAATTTTGACCTCCGTCACGCTGTCGAGCGCGCTCGTCGCCTCGTCCAGAATGAGGATGGGCGGGTTTTTGAGGAAGATGCGCGCGATGGACACGCGCTGCTTCTGACCGCCGGAGAGCATCGTGCCGCGCTCGCCGACATAGGTGTCGAAGCCGTGCGGCATGGCCATGATATCATCGTAAATCTCCGCGCGCTTCGCCGCTTCGACGATCTCCTCGTCCGTCGCGTCGGGGCGGCCATAGCGGATATTCTCGCGCACCGTGTCGGCAAAGAGAAACACATCCTGCTGCACGATGCCGATGGCGCGGTGAAGGGACGACTGCGTAAGAGAGCGCACATCTTCCCCGTCGATGCGGATCGCGCCCTCGCTCACCTCGTAAAAGCGCGGGATGAGCTGGCAGAGCGTCGACTTGCCTCCGCCGGAGGGGCCGACGACGGCGAGCATCTCGCCAGGCCGTATATGCACGCTCACGTCGTGGAGCACGCCTTCATTCTCCTCGCCCTCGTAAGAAAAGCTCACATGGTCGACGTCGATCTCGCCGCGGCAGTGTTCGAGCTCCTTCGCGTCCGGTGCGTCCTTGAGCGCGGGCTCGACGCGCATGAGCGCCGTGAAGCGCTCAAGACCTGCAAAGCCACGAGCAAAAATCTCAGAGAAATTCGCGAGCTTTCGCACGGGGTTGATGAACGTTGCGATGTAAAGGGAAAACGTGATGAGGTCAATATAGTTCATTTCGCCGCGCATGATGAGATAGCCGCCCACCGTGATGACGGCGGCGGAGAGCAGCGTCATAAAAAACTCCATCGTCGCGTTGAACACACCCATCTCGTGGTGGAATTTGCGCTTGGAGACCTTGAATTCCTCGTTCGCCGCGTTGAATTTGTCGATCTCCTCTTCCTCGTTGGCAAAGGCGCGCGCCGTGCGGATGCCGGAGAGCGACGACTCGATGCCGACGTTGATGGCGGCAGTCTTCTGCTTCTCGCCGCGCGAGGCTGCCGTCATCTTGCTGCGGCGCGACATGATGACCGCGATGAACACCGGCAGGATGCACGCCACGACCAGCGCGAGCCGCCACTCGATGGAAAACAGGATGGCGAGCGCGCCGACGATCGTCAGCGTCGAAATGAGCAGATCCTCGGGGCCGTGGTGGGCGAGCTCCGTGATCTCGAAGAGATCGCTCGTCAGCCTGCTCATGAGCTGGCCCGTGCGGTTGTGGTCAAAGAAGCTGACGTCCAGCTCCTGCACGTGCGTGAAAAGGTCGCGGCGGATGTCCGCCTCCACCAGAATGCCGAATGTGTGTCCCCAGTAGGAAATGACATAGTATAAAAGCGCGCGCACAATGAACGCCGCCATCATCACGCCCATCACGATAAAAAACGTGCGGTACTGCTGATTCGGCAAAAGGTCGTACATCGACTTGCGCGTCACGAGCGGGAAGGCGAGATCGATGAGCGCAACGACCGTCGCGCAGACAAGGTCCAGGATAAACAGGCCGCGGTGCGGCTTGAAGTAGGTAAAGAGAATGGAAAGCGGCTTTTTCTGCTGAAATTCACGGGTCGTCATATGGTCGATAGCTCCTGCAAATACTTTTTCAAGGTAATTGTAGCACAGGCGGGCAGTGCTTGCAAGGAAAGCCGCCCCTTTTTGCGCAAAAAAAGAACGGCCTTTGACCGTTCTTTTTCTCTTTACTTGATGCGCACCGTGATGGTCAGCACCGCGCCGCCAACGGTGGCCGTCACGGTCGTGGTACCCCCCTTGGCAGGCGTGATCAAGCCGTCCGCCGAGATGGACAGGACGCTCGCGTCCGCCACCGCCCAGGTCGCGGCCGCGTCCGTGCCGGAAACGCTCAGGCGGATGGTCTCGCTCGACTTGATCGTGCAGTCAAAGTTGCCGTTTCCGTCCTTGGGCAGCGTCGTGCCGACGTTCGTCTTGATGCTCAGGGCCGAGGCATCCACCGTCGGGGTGGACGGGGTTGTCGTGGTGCCGGGATTGGTGGCAGTTGTGTCGCTGCCGTTTGCGGGATCATTTGCGTTCGGCTCATCACCGGTGTTCGGGTCAGTGGTGTCGCCGTTGTTCGCGTTCGGATCGTCCGTGTTCGTATTGCTGTCGTCGGGCGTATTGACATCGTCCTGCACGCCGGGGGTATTGTCGTCGTCGGCGGGCGTGATCTTTGCGACGATCTTGTCACCAAAGAGCGACCAGCTCAGAAGCAGCAGCACGACGACAAGCACCGCCGCCATCGCGCCGCGGACGGACTGCGTCTGCTTTTTATCCGAAACGCGCCGGCCGCCGCTCTGTTTGCTGGAGTTGTACTTGATCTTGCGGGGATGGTCTCCCTCCTCGCAGAACGGGCATCTGCGATAGCTGGGGGAATATTCTTCGCCGCAGCGCGGGCACTTGAGAAGATTCATGCCGACGCTCCTTTCTTTTGTCAAAATAGAGTCTCTGCGCGCGAGCACACACGGTGCCGCGTTCCTTTACATAATACTTGCTTTTTTATCCCGCGTCAACCGAAACACGCAAATTTTTGCCGCATTCCGCCGCACGGCCTTGCTTTTTTGCCAAAGTCTTCCTATAATCGACTTAACAACAAACGATTCATGGAGGGTCTGGCGATGAACACCATCTTCATTGGCATTGCAGGTGGCACCGGTTCGGGCAAAACGACGCTCACCGAGCATCTGAAGCAGCACTTCGGCGACGATATCAGCGTCGTGCACCACGACAGCTATTATAAATATCAGGACAGGCCCTTTGAAGAGCGCTGCAAACAGAACTACGACCACCCCGACGCTTTCGAGACCGATCTGATGGTCGAGCAGCTTAAGGAGCTCAAGGCGGGCAAGGCCATCCGCTGCCCCGTCTCCTCCTACGCCGACCACCAGCGCACAAGTGAGACCGAGCTCATCCGGCCGAGCAAGGTCGTCATCGTCGAGGGCATCCTCATTTTCCAGGACCCGCGGCTGCGCGAAATGCTTGACATCAAAATTTTTGTCGAGACCGACGCCGACGTGCGCATTCTGCGCCGCGCGCTGCGCGACGTGCGCGACCGCGGCCGCACGCTCGAGAGCGTCATCACGCAGTATTTGACGACCGTCAAGCCCATGCACGAGCAGTTCGTCGAGCCGAGCCGCAAGTATGCCGATATCATTGTGCTTGAAGGCGGCCACAACTTAGTCGCCCTCGACATGATCATGCAGCGCATCGCCAGCCACATCGCCTCCGCCGACTAACGCAGCGGTTAAAAAGCCTCGCAGAGTTTTACCCGCAAGGGGTACGCGGCATCCGTAAGGCGGCAGAGCCGCCAACGGCTGCCCAGGTGTCCGCAGACGCGAAATAAATTGGAATCCGTTTTTTCGGCGGCGTGTACGCCGGAAAAACACTTCTCGCTCCGCACGTGTCGCAGCCGCCTTTCGGGCGGCAAGGCACAAAGCGGAACGCATCTTTCTCAAAAAAGAGGGACGCAGCTTTCAGCTGCGTCCCTCTTTTTTGAATATCTTTTACACTCCCGCGAAGTGGAACACGACGCCGATCACCGCGGAGACTCCGATAAAGACGATCGGGTGCAGGTCCTTGGTCTTTTTGATGTAGCGCGTGAAGACGAGCAGCACCAGCGCAAGGATGATGCCGCGCCAGCTGATCGCGCCGTCCCACGAGAATTTCATCAGGATGGAATCCGCCTGCGACGCGCTCGTGATCCCGGCGATCACCTGGAGCATCACGCCCGCGCAGGCCGCGCCGATCAGGCCGGTGGAGGCGGGACGAAGGCCGTAGAACGCGTTGGCGACATACTGGCTGTCGCGGAATTTGGCGAGCATCGCCGCAACGATCAAAATGACGATGATCGACGGCGTCACCTCGCCGATGGTGGCGACGATCGCGCCCGGCACGCCGCCGACCGTATAGCCGACATAGGTTGCCATGTTGATGCCGACAGGACCCGGCGTCGATTCCGACACAGCCAGCATGTTCATCAGGTCCGTCTGCGAAAACCAGCCCGTGGTCGCCCCGATATCCTTAAGGAACGGCAGCGTCGCCATGCCGCCGCCGATGGCAAACAGGCCCGTTTTGAAAAATTCCCAGTATAAGCGAAGATACAAGGTCATTTTGCCGCCCTTCCCTCAAGATTTTTCAGCACGATGCCGGACAGCGCCGAGAGCAGCACGAACCATACCGGCGAAACGCTCAGCAGCATATTCCCCAGCAGTACGATAACAAAGATGACCGCCGTGCGCTTATCCACGACCGACTTTTTCAGCAGCTTGAGCACAGCGTTCAGGATGAGCACGCATACACACACCTGAATGCCTGCAAAGGCGTTCTGCACCCAGGCAAGGTGGGCAAAGTTCGTAATGAGTCCCGCCAGGATCGTGATAATGACGAGCGAGGGGAATACCACGCCGAGCGTCGCGGTGATGCCGCCCATCGCGCCTTTTCTCTTCTGCCCGACAAATGTCGCCGTGTTGACGGCGATGATGCCCGGTGTGCACTGACCGATGGCAAAATAGTCCACCAGCTCTTCTTCCGTTGCCCAGTGCTTATTCTGCACCACCTCGCGCTCGAGGATCGGCAGCATCGCCATACCTCCGCCAAAGGTCATCACGCCGATCTTGGCAAAGGTGAGAAACAGTTCCAAAAGTTCCTTCAAAACACTTTCTCCTTACTCCACATATCCGTAAAGGCCGCGCACGGACACCTCACCCGTGCGCACGGTCTCGACCGTCCCGTTTTCGCGGCGCACGATGAGGCCGAACTCCTCGTCCACGTCAAGCGCCGTGACTTTCTCCTTCGTATCCTGCCACAAAAGCTGCACCTCGCGCCCGATGGTCACGCAGCGGCGGCGGTATTCGTCAAGATACCCGCTCGTCTCTCCGGATCTGAGCGCCGTATAAAGCGCATCAAGCTCCTCGATCATCGCCGCGGACAGCTCCGCGCGCGAAATGAGCCTGCCCGTCTCGCGCAGGATGGACGTTGCAATCTTCGAGACCTCGCCGACGAAGTCCTCCTCGCGCTGGCTGACGTTGAAGCCGATACCCGCCACGACGTACTGGAGCTCGCCGGTCTCACCCTCGACGCTCAGCTCGGTCAAAATGCCGCAGAGCTTTCTGCCGTTCAGGATGAGATCGTTTGTCCACTTGATCTGCGAGTGCGTCCCCGCCACGCGATCGACCGCGCGGCTCATCGCAACGGCGATGAGACCCGTAAGCGGCATCAGCTGCGACGGCGCAAGCTTCGGACGCAGCAAGATCGACAGGTAAACGCCCTTGCCCGCTGCGCTCTGAAAGCTGCGGCCGCGGCGACCGCGGCCGCTCGTCTGCTCCGCCGCGACGGCGACGGTACCGTCCGGCGCGCCGTCGAGCGCGATGCGCTTTAAGTAGGCGTTTGTCGAGTCGATGGAATCAAAGCAGTCGATGCGCTTGCCGACGGTTTCGACAGATCCCAAGTAGCTGCGCACGGTCTGCTCGGTCAGCGTGTCGGGCAGCGACTTGAGGCAGTAGCCGCGTCCCGTGACGGCGTCGATCTCGTACCCCTGCGCGCGCAGGGCGGAAATGCTCTTCCAGATGGCCGCGCGCGTGATGCCGAGCTCGGCGCTGACGGCCTCGCCGGAGACGAAGTGTCCCTTTTCCCGCAGCAGCAGCGCCAAAACAGTCTCTTTTCCCATAGCGTCCTCCGTTACAAAATGTAACCGAAATTGTTACCCTTTTGAGGTTGACAGTCGGCGGCTTATCGCTTACGATTGACATAAAATATCAAGCGCTGCGTTTTTCGCAGCCGCCGTCTTAGGATTGTAGCACGCTTGCCGCCGCATGTAAACCAAAATCTCATGTTTTGGCTTACCCGGCGGTTTCTTGACGAATTCCTGATTTTTCCATTGCCGCGCTCCGCCCCGGCGTGTACAATAAGACGCTGACAAATTATGACAGGAGTTTCCCCGTGAGCTTTTCCGACCTTACGTTTCTTTTTTATTTTCTGCCGCTGTTTTTCGCGGTCTATTACATTCTGCCCTTTCGCTTCAAAAATGCTGCGCTCGTGCTGGGCAGCTTTGCCTTCTACTTCATCGGCGCGGGCGCGCGCGACACACTGCTGCTGTCCGGCGTGCTGCTTCTGCACTATGCCCTCGCCCGCGCAATGGCGGGGAAAGAAGTCCGCACGCGAAAAGCACTGCTGATCATCGCGCTGGCGGCGGACCTCTTTTGCCTCGTGTATTTCAAGTACGCCGCATTTATTCTGGAAAATCTGGGCAAACTGACGGGGACGGCGTTCTCCCTCGTTGAGCTTGCGCTGCCGCTCGGCGTCAGCTTCTACCTCTTCCAGAGCGCGGGGTACCTCATCGACGTGTATCGCGGCGAGGAGGCGGAGAAAAACCTCATCGACTACGCCGCTTTCACCATCGCGTTCCCCCAGCTCACGATGGGGCCGATCTTACGCTACCGCGAATGGCGCGGCGCACTGAAGGAACGCACAATCACGCGCGAGGACGTATTCTCCGGCTTTGAGCTCTTTGTTGTCGGCCTGTGCTTCAAGGTTCTGCTCGCCGACCAGCTCGCGCCGCTGTGGGCATCGCTCGAGCGCATCGGGTATGAATACCTGTCGACGCCGCTCGCATGGCTCGGCGCGGTGAGCTACAGTTTGCAGCTCTATTTCGACTTTTCCGGCTATTCGCTCATGGCGATGGGCCTCGGACAGATGCTCGCGCTGCCTGTGCCGCGCAACTTTGACCTGCCCTACACCGCGCGCTCGGTGAGTGAGTTCTACCGCCGCTGGCACATCACGCTCGGCACATGGTTCCGCGACTATGTGTACATCCCGCTCGGCGGCAGCCGCAACGGCAATGCCCGCACGGTGCTCTCGCTCACGGTCGTGTGGTTTTTCACTGGCCTCTGGCACGGGGCGAGCTGGAATTTTGTCCTCTGGGGTGTGATACTGCTTGGATTCATCCTGCTCGAAAAGTTCTGCATCGGCAATTTTCTCAAGGAGCATAAAGTGCTCTCGCACGTCTATCTCCTCTTCGTCATCCCGCAGACGTGGGTCATCTTCCGCATCACGCGCTTAAAGGACGTCGGCGCGTATTTTTCCCGCCTGTTCCCGCTGTTCGGCGCACACAGCGCCATCTCCGCGCAGGATGCGCTCAAGCCGCTCTCGTCCTACTGGTGGCTGCTGCTGCTCGCCATCTTCTTCTGTCTGCCGCAGCCGCGCCGCTTTTATGAAAAGCACCGCGGCAGTTTACTCGTCCAGCTCCCGCTGTTTCTGCTCTTCTGGGTGTGCGTGTACTTCATCGCCACCTCGTCGGGCAACGCCTTCCTCTATTCCCGTTTCTAAGGAGACCTTTCATGTCCTCTCGTCCCTTTTTCCTGCTGCCGCTGTGCTTTGTCAGCGCGCTGGCGCTCAACGCTTACGCCGCGCTCGATCCCACCGGCGTGTATCAGGATTATCTTGAAAAACTGGATGCCGCGACGCCGCCCGTCGCGGCAATGGCCACAGCGGCCGCAGACGGGGTCTACCCGTGGAGCGAGCCCAAAGCGCCCGAACCTCCTCCCGTCCCAGACCCCGCTCCGCTTCCGGACCCGGAACCGGAGCCCGAACCGGAAGAGCCCGACTCCCCCTTCACCACGGTGGACGCGAGCTACTTTGACGACGCGCTGTTCATCGGCGACTCGCACACCGACGGCTTCAAGGACTATGCGGGCCTCAATAATGCCGACTACCTCTGCCACAACGGCCTGACGGTCTGGTCGGCGGTCGAAAAGGCGGAGTTCCCCGGCAAGCAGACGCTTGCGCAGGCGCTCTCCGGCAAGCACTACGGCAAAATTTACCTGATGCTCGGCATCAACGAGCTCGGCACCGGCACGGCGGAAAGCTGGGCCGCACAGTACAAGGTCCTGCTCGACGAAGTGCGCGAGCTCCAGCCTGACGCCATCATCTTTTTGCAGGCCATTTTCCACACGACGCAGGAAAAGTCCGACGCGACGTTCTTTAAGAATTCAACCATCGACGCACGCAACGCCGAGCTCCAAAAGCTCGCCGACAACGAAACGGTCTTCTATATCGACTGCAATCCCGTCTTCGACGACTCTACCGGCGCGCTGACGCCGGAATACTCTGGCGACGGCGTCCACGTCAAGGCTGCGTACTATCCGATGTGGAGAGACTATCTCTTTGAGTTCGGCGTCGTAAGATAGCTTCAAGAAAGCGGTGAAGCCGCTTTCTTGAGAAAGTTTCGCTGCGCTCTGCGCGGCGCAAATTTTACGAGACTTGATACGTTAAAAAAGGAACCGCTCTTCGAGCGGTTCCTTTTTTGCATTGCTTCGTTTTATTCGTGCTTGACCTTATAGCCACGGTTCAATCTCATTTCGAGCGCGTCGAGCTCTTCGTAGAGCTCAGGCGGCACCTTGCCGATCTTCTCATAGTACTCGCGCGCGTCCTCGCACTCCTGGAGCCAGAGCTCGCGGTCGACCGAGAGCAGGCGGCGCATGTCGTACATCGACATTTCAAGCCCCTCCATGTCGATATCGTGGGTGTTGGGTTCGTAGCCGAGCGCGGTCTCCGCCGCGCCGATCTCATCGTCGGCGCGCGAGATGATCCATTGTAAAACACGCATATTGTCGCCAAAGCCGGGCCAGGCGAAGTTGCCGTCCTCGTCGGTGCGGAACCAGTTGACGTTGAAGATCTTCGGCGGCTTGGGAATCTTCTTTCCCATGTCGAGCCAGTGCTGCCAGTAGTCGCCCATGTGGTAGCCGCAGAACGGCAGCATCGCCATCGGGTCGCGGCGCACAACGCCGACGCGGCCCGTCGCCGCGGCGGTGGTCTCCGACGCCATGATCGAGCCGATAAACACGCCGTGCTGCCAGTTGAAGGACTGGTAAACGAGCGGCGCGGTCTTCGCGCGGCGGCCGCCAAAGACAATGGCGCTGATGGGCACGCCCTCGGGATTGTCAAACTCGGGGCTCAGACACGGGCAGTTGCGCGCGGGCGCGGTGAAGCGGCTGTTGGGGTGCGCGGCCTTTTCAGGGCTCTGCGGCGTCCAGGGACGGCCGCGCCAGTCGATGGCGCGCGCGGGCGGCGTCTTGTTGAGGCCCTCCCACCAGACGGTGTTGTCGCTGAGGTCAAGCGCGACGTTCGTAAAGATCGTGTCCTTATGCGTGGAAATGAGCGCGTTGGGGTTCGACTTCATGGATGTGCCCGGCGCGACGCCGAAAAAGCCGTTTTCGGGGTTCACGGCCCAGAGTCTGCCGTCCTTGCCGACGCGCAGCCACGCGATATCGTCGCCCACGCACCAGACGCGCCAGCCCCAGCGCTGCAGGCCCTCGGGCGGGATGAGCATGGCGAGGTTCGTCTTGCCGCAGGCGGAGGGGAA
>ERZ773133.2088-NODE-2088-length-19550-cov-5.223237_pt1 | contig 19550 bp, 19 predicted proteins | sample MGYA00580861_ERZ773133 | MGnify/ENA primary metagenome ERZ773133 (study PRJEB29015, sample SAMEA2737844) | human gut metagenome | biome: human gut; feature: human-associated habitat; material: faeces | place: China | collected 2012 ...
CGGTTTCCGATGTGTCCTGCTTTACTTCCTCTTCCATTCTCTCTTCTGCCACGCCTGTCACCCTTTCTACTTCTTATATAAAGTATCCAACTCGTTCATCAGTGTTTTTAAGGTACCGATGACCTTGTCATAATCCATTCGTTTGGGACCGATGATTCCGATCGTACCTCTCATGCCCTCTCCCAGCTCATAGGTTGCAGTTACAACGCTGCAATCCTTCATGGATTGAACCGGTGTCTCATTGCCGATATAAACCTGAATACCGGTGTTATTCTCTTCGGAAAGGGAATCCTGAACCAGCTCTCCCAGCGCTTTCTTTTCTTCAAATACATTGATCAGCTCGCTGGTCTTTTCCCGATTGTCCGTCAGCTCCGGATATTTCAGGATGTTATTGGTTCCGCTGGTATAGATCTTTAAATCCTCATCCGACCGGATCGCTTCGGCAACTGCATCAATCACACCATTTACAATGCCGCTGTGAACGCCTGCCTGCTGCTTCATCTCCGAAATCATCGCAAGATTGATTTCATCAATCGACAGCCCGTTTAAATGGGTGTTCAACAGGATGTTCAGTTTCAGGAGTGTCGCATCATCCAGATCCTCTTCGACCTGAAGCATCGTGTTCTTGATCACATTGCCTTCTACTACAACAACTGCCAGAAGCTGATGCTCATCTACTTTTGAAAGCTGGATGAATTTCAGCTTATTGCGCTGATACTGGGGTGTGGTGATCATCGCCGCATAGTTGGTGTTGGTCGCCAGCACTCTCGCCACTCTCTTTAAGAGAGTGTCCATCTTTTCATCCTTTTCCAGAAGCAGACCTTTTAACTCTTCCACTTCACGTTCCCGCTCACCCAGCATGGTGTCTACATAAAAGCGGTAACCCTTATCAGAAGGAATCCGTCCTGCAGAAGTATGCGGCTGTAAAATGTAGCCCATCTCTTCCAGATCGGACATCTCATTGCGGATGGTCGCGGAACTTAAATTCAAATCGGTATACTTGGAAATTGTCCTGCTGCCCACCGGCTCTCCTGTCTCCAGATAGTTCCGAATAACTGCCTGCAGAATTTTCTTTTTCCTTTCATCGAGTTCCACGTTCTCACCTGCTTTCTGATTTGTTAGCACTCAATCAATTGGAGTGCTAACACCTTCTGATGATTACATTACCACTCCCCTACTCTATTGTCAACAGATTTTCCCAAAATACTTGTGAAGATAGTGTGAAAAATAAGCGTGATCGCTTATTTTTCGCACAGCTATTTGTGCCGCAGGCGTCACAAAGTAGCCAGGATCGCAGAGCCGAACTGGACGTTCGTCTCGCGATTCCTTCGGCGCAAAGCGCCTGCGGAATGGAGAATTTATGAAAAAAAAAGCAGCCGCACCGGGAATGATTCGTCCCCGATACGGCTGTTCTTATTTCTGTGTATTATGTACGTTCTGACTCTGCAGCGCCCGCTCAGATTATGGCAGCGCCTGCTTTCGATTGGGGTGTCTGCTCAGACACTTAGATTCCGAAGCTTCCGCTCGTTGTACCGTTGATCACATAGTATACTGCGCTCTCTTCCGGCTTTACGTACAGTTCAACGCTCTTGAACTCTTCCGGTGCGTTGCCCAGGTCATACTGCCATACATCTTTGGCAATCTCAACCAGTCTCTCAGTTGTGTATTCCTTGCCTGCAAACTGAACGCTTACCTCGGTCTTTACAGCAGCTGCTTTTGTTGCGCGCTTTGCAGGCGCTTTCTTTTCAGCGGTTGCCTTTGCTGTTGTGGTCTTCTTTGCAGCTGTTTTCTTTGCTGCGGGCTTTTCCTCTGCTTTAGCTGCAGCTGCTGCTTCTGCTTCAACTGCTTTATCTTCTGCCTTGGCTTCAACAACCTCTGTCTTGGGTTCCTCGGTCTTTACTGCCGCAACAGTCTCAGCTTTTACGGTTTCTTTTTTATTAACGGGTGCCTTTGTTACAGTTTTCTTCACTGTGCTTTTTCTCATAATGATCTCCTCCTTAACACCCAGGTATCCATTCTCCTTGTCCTATCATTATCTAGCAATTACCTGAATTTAGTGATTAGTTTACTTCCAAAACCAGATATTGTCAACCTTTCCTCTGTTTTTGCCGAAAAAAATAACGCTTTTTAGATAATATTTTTACATTTTATTTATTCCGGACATGGGAATTTCGACAAAAAATGTGCTTCCGAATCCAGGCTCACTGGTAAGCCTTACACTGCCCCCATAATATGCCGTGATATGCTTCACAATCGACAGTCCCAGGCCGGTTCCGCCCATTTTACGGCTTCTTCCCTTGTCCACCCTGAAAAAGCGTTCAAAGACACGTTTCTGATCCTCCGGATCGATTCCTACACCATCATCCTTTACTTCTATATATATTGCCTCTGGCTCCTGCCAGATTTTTGTCCAGACATGTCCGCCCGGATGGTTGTATTTGATGCCATTGCTGATCAGATTTGATAAAAGCTCCCGCATCTGCTGCAGACTTGCCTGGAGGATCACATTTCCACATGAGCCCGAAATTTCCACCTTACAGGATGCCGCCTGTGGCGTCAGTGATTCCAGGACCTCATCCATCACGCTTTTTAAATTCACCTTACTCAGCGTTACCTCCGCATCCTTGCTTTCCAGCCGCGAGATCATCAGGATATCATCGATCAGACTTGTCATATGCTCTGTTTCCTTTAAAATCCTCGCAAGGAAATCCTTCCTGGTTGCCTCATCCTTGACAAAATCCTGACTCAACAGCTCCGCATAGCCCCGCACGGACGTAATCGGCGTTTTAAGCTCATGGGAGGCATTACTGAAAAATTCCTGGCGAATTTTACGGTCCCGCTCCATCTGTACCATCTGCCGTTTGATTTCATCAGAGCGGATATATCCGGAATATCTCGCCGCAACTGCAACGCTTACAGCAAACGCAACGATCATTCCGACAAGCAGAAGCGGAAGCACTACGATCATATACCGGAAAAGGCCGGTGTAGGGAATCGACATACGAATAATAGCCTTTCCATCCTCTGAAAGCTTTGCTACATACAGCATCTCCTGACCAAGACTTTCAGAATAACGGGTCGAACTGCCCTCACCCTTTTCAAGTGCCTCCTTTACCTCCTGCCTGTCAAGATGATTTTCCATACCGTCCACATTTTTCAGATCAGAATCAGCAAGCACTGTTCCGTCTTTTGCGATTATCGTAACCCGAACATTCGCATCCAGTGCAGATGCATGAACCTTCTGCAGCTGCTTCTGCAACGGTTTGTCCGTATCCAGTGTGTATTCCACTACGGAAATCGTCTTTTCCATCATCTCTACATTTTCCTGCCGCATCCGGCTTCCAAGAAAAAAAGACGAAACAATGCTGCTGATCGCCAGCGCCAATACTAAGATCATGCCAAAGCGGACCAGTATCGGATTTTTTATCACAATTTTTTTCATTTCCCCATCTTTCCTTTTGCTTTCCTATTCCTGGGGCTTCATAAAACGGTAGCCGACGCTGCGCACCGTTTTAATGTAGTGTCCCGCCTCTTCCCCCAGCTTTTGGCGAAGGGTCTTGATATGGATATCAAGTGTCCTTGTCTCCACATCCGCTCGCCAGTCCCAAAGCTTATCCAAAAGCTCGTCCCGCGATACCACACGGTTCTGATTTTCCGCCAGATAAACTAGCAGCTCATATTCTTTGTAGGTTAAAAGGATCTCTCTTCCGTTTACCTTTACTTCCCGGGTTTCCAGATCCAGATGCAGGGCACCGCAGTCGAAAAGCTTCGGCTGTTCCGGTTCCTCCTCTTTGGTACGGCGCAGCAGGGAACGCACCCGTGCCAGCAGCTCCAGCACGCTGAAGGGCTTGGTCATATAGTCGTCTGCGCCCCCATCCAGTCCTGCTACCTTGTCGTATTCCTTGTCCTTCGCTGTCAGCACCAGCACCGGAAGCTTTTTCCACGCATCGTTTGCGCGAATTTTACGGATTGCTTCCAGTCCGTCCATTCCCGGCAGCATCAGATCGAATATCGCCAACCGGGGAGCTTTTACTTTAAATGCGCCAAGTGCTTCCTCCGCAGTTTCAAATGCCGCAGTCTCATAGCCGGAACCGTTCAGTGCCACCTGAACCAGATTTCTGATATTTTCATCGTCCTCTATAATATAGATCATTCCGGATTCTCCTTTTCTATATGCATGATACCCGCTGCGCATGTCGTGTACGATGCGCTGCACAGTGTAATCTCAGCTCCGTTCGATAAGCTCTGCCAGGTATCTGTGTGATATGATCTGCTTTCTCCGCCATACCGTCAGCCTTAGATCCGGATCGCCGGTATCCCGGCCTCAGCTTCTGCCTTTACATAGTCTGCGATATTCACTGCATGGTCAGAAATCCGTTCCAGATTGCTTATAATATCCAGGAAGATCACACCGCTCTCCGGGTCACATTTTCCTTTAGAAAGTCTGCGGATATGTTTTTCGCGCATTTCTTCCTCAAGCTGGTCAACGCTCTGTTCCAGCACACGGACTGCATTTGCAGACTTGACAGAACCTGTTTCCCTCGATTCTACCGCAATCTGCAGGGACTGCATCGTCTGGGCGGAAATCAGTTCCAGATCCACTTTTCCTTTTTTGGAAAAACTGCCGGAATTTTTCGATAGCGTCTCCGCCAGCTCTGCGATGTTTTCCGCATGATCGCCCGCCCGTTCGATGTCGCTGACCGTATAAAACAGGTTTTTCACCTGCTCCTGCTGCCCCTCTGTCAAGGAAAGATTATCTACCTCCACCAAAAACTCCGTCAGGATTTTTTCCATACTGTTGATATCTTTTTCCCGCTCGTATACCTTCTGCGCCTTCTGAGGATTTTCTTCTGACACGGCTGCAAGCGCAAGCTCCAGGTTCTGACAGGTCGCATGCCCCATCACGGAAACCTCCTGCACTACCGTTGCCAGCGCAAAGAGCGGATTGCCAAGTACTCTGCTGTCTAAGCGCTTCGCCATCTTTCTTGCTTCGCTGCCCTCCAGCTCGTCCTCTGTTTCCTCTGTCCCGGGCACAAGCTTGCCGGAAACCCAGACGAGCTTTTCTGCAAACGGAAGCAGCACCACGGTACAGGTGATATTGAATACCGTATGGAAAATGGAAATGTCCACGCTGCTCATCGTAGACGCGCCCCATGCCGGGAAAATCAAAAACAGCACATACATGATTATGCCGAACAGTACCGCGCCAATGACATTAAAGGAAAGATGGATGACAGACGCGCGTTTTCCGTTTCTGCCGGAACCGACGCCGGATAAAAGCGCGGTCACACAGGTACCGATATTCTGTCCGAGCGTAATAAACACTGCGGATTTCCAGTTGACGATGCCGTTCATTGCCAGCGTCTGCAAAATGCCGACCGAGGCAGAAGAGCTCTGGATAATCGCCGTTACAACTGTACCTGTCAGGATCGCGAGCAGCGGATTTTTGCCGAGCACCGTAAAGGCATTGGAAAAGATCGGGGAATCCCGATAGGGCTTAATCGCGTCGGACATAAAGGAAAGACCGATAAACAGCACGGCAAATCCGATCAGGATTTCACCGATCTGTTTCTTTTTGTCTGATTTTGCAAATAAAATGACAAATGCGCCGATTCCCAGCAGCAGGGGCGCATAAAATTCCGGGTTCAAAAAACTGCCGAACTCGCTCAGGGATACCAGCCACGCGGTGATCGTCGTACCGATGTTTGCACCCATAATGACGCCGACCGCCTGCGACAGATTCAGCATCCCGGCATTGACAAAGCCGACCACCATAACTGTCGTCGCAGAAGAGCTCTGAATCACTGCCGTGACGAGGGTTCCTACCAGAATTGCCATCAGCCTGTTCTGTGTCAGAAAGCTCATCAGCCGCTGCATCTTTCCGCCCGCAAAATGCTGCAGGCCGTTCGCCATTACATGCATGCCGTATAGAAACATCCCCAGACCGCCGATAAATGAAAACAATACCGAAATTCCTTCCAGTTGCATAACTCTCTCCTTTTTGATCTGATCTTCATTTCCAGCTCATTGTAACAGGCATCCGTAAAATCTGCCCACCGTTTTTGTAAAATTCATGTAAAATTTTTTACATTTCCCGGCAAGATGTGACTCTTACGAGCATGTATTCTATTATCAGAAACAAAAAAGGGACTGTCGCACCGGACAGTCCACAATTCAGATCAGTTTCTACCGATTGCCCGCCGCAAAGCAGCTTTTGCAATCTTTTAATCATGACAATAGAATGTTCGCAGAGCGTGCATTCTATTACTTAATTACAAAGAAATACAGCAGTACCAGGATACCGAGCACGATTCGATACCAGCCAAACACCTTGAAGTCATGTTTTTTGATGTAGCCCATCAGGAAGCGAATCACAAGCACGGATACAATAAAAGCAATTGCCATGCCAACCAGCAGGATCACTGCCTCCGCCATTGAAAAAGCAAAGCCGAAGCGGATCACCTTTAACAGGCTCGCCCCCAGCATAACCGGGATCGCCAGAAAGAAGGTGAACTCCGCTGCAACGGTTCTGGAAACGCCGATCATCAGGCCGCCCAGAATGGTTGCTCCGGAACGGGAGGTTCCGGGAAAGATTGCCGCAATCAGCTGAAACAGACCGATGATAATCGCATCCTTATAGGTCAGCTGTGCCAGACTGCGGACTCTTGCACGTTTTCCTTTATGACCATTTTCTACAAGGATAAATCCGATACCGAACAGGATCAGCATCACTGCAACCGTAATCGGATTGTAAAGATATTTTTCAAGGATATCGTCGAACAGCAGGCCGACTACTGCCGCCGGAATGCAGGCAACAATGATCTTGAACCACATTTTCATGATGTCCTTTTTCACAATGCCGTTTGTTTTGGACCTTCCGGTAAAATTAAACGGCCAGATCTGTTTCCAGAACAGCAGCACAACCGCTAAAATCGCGCCCAGCTGGATGACAACCAGGAACATATCCCAGAATTCCTCTGAAACGTTCATATGAACGAACTCATTTAACAGAATCATATGACCTGTGCTGCTGACGGGCAGCCACTCGGTGATGCCCTCTACGATTCCGAACAGAATCGCCTTTAAAATTTCAATAAATGATAACATTTTCTGCCTCCTTTATTTTTCCAGAAAAGCGATCAGCTCTTCCTTGCGGCGCGCTGCTTCCTGATATCCTTCTTCATAAAGCGCGCGCAGCTTTTTCCTGTTTTTTTCGATGCGTCCCACTTCATTTGGGTGGGATGGCTGAATCAAAAACGCAGTGCCATTTTTTACCTCCGCTTCCAGATAATCCAGCTGCTGGTTATAGGCTGCTGCGCGGTTTTCCATCAGCTCGTATACCTTCGGATATTTCGCATATCTGGCTTTGATCAGTTCCAGATGCTTTGGCTGGACACGACGATAGCCCGCCTCTTTTGTCATCACAACGACATTTTTGCGGCATCCGTCCGTCACGGCATGCAGAAGTGGGATAGAATCCGCAAGTCCGCCGTCTAAGTACAGCTTTCCGTTAATCTCTACCGGCCTTGACACAAGCGGCATCGATGCCGATGCGCGCACTGCATCGATATTCCTGTGCATATTCTTCATCGGAAGATACTCGGCCAGTCCGGTTTCAATGTTGGTTACGACCGCGTATCCTTTACTCGGATTTTTATCAAACGTCTCGTAGTCGAACGGATTTAAGCGCTCCGGGATATCGTGATAACACATCTGGACATTGAAATAATCGCCGGTCCTTAACAGGCTCGAAAATCCCCAATAGTTTTTATCCTCAAGATAGTCGGTAAAAACGCTGTACTGTCTGCCTTTTTGTCTGGAAAGATAACTGCACAGGCAGCACGCTCCCGCCGAAACGCCGTAGCATTTGGCAAAGTCGATTCCTGCATCCAGAAAAAAATCCAGCACGCCGGCGGTGTAAACGCCCTTCATCGCGCCGCCCTCCAGCACCAGTCCCGCCTGATACATCATAGATATGCGCCTCCTTGCTGCAAAACTCCTGCTGTCTTATTTGTCGTTTCACTCATTTTATGATATCAGGGCTTTCCATTCAACCATAGATTTCTTTCATCATTTTGCGCAGCACCGGCAGGGAACGCTCCACCTTCTCCGTATCGATGCAATATGCCATGCGGAAATATCCGGGACAGCCGAAGGAATCAGCCGGAACGAGCACCAGATCGTACTGCAGCGCTTTCTGACAAAATGCCGCCGCGTCTGCTTCCGGGGCTTTCGGAAAGATGTAAAAGGTTCCTTCCGGCTTCACCACCTCGAAGCCGCAATCCGTCAGGCATTCGTAAAGCAGGTTGCGGTTCCTTTCATAGACGGAAAAATCGGAGGTCAGGTCGAGGACCTTCGATACTGCCAGCTGCATCAGCGACGTCGGACAGTTATGACCGATTCCCCTCGAAATCTGTCCGCACATATTCACGATTTCCGCCGCATACGGACACGCCGGATTGACCGCCAGATAGCCGATTCTCTCGCCCGGCAGCGACAGCGCCTTGGAAAAAGAGTAACAGCTGATGGTGTTGGCATAAAATTTCGATACATACGGCTGTTGTTTGCCGTCAAATACGATTTCCCGATAGGGTTCATCCGAAATCAGGAAAATATCATGCCCGTATTCTTCTGCCTTTCTCGTAAGAACCTCCGCCAGCTTCGTCAACGTCTCCGCCGAATAAACTGCGCCGGAGGGATTGTTCGGTGTATTCACCAGCACTGACGCAACCTTCGGTCCCAACATTTCTTCAAACGCTTCGAAGTTGATCTGGAAGCTCTTCGTGTCCGCCGGAACAACCTTTAAAACAGCTCCGGTCAGATCGACATATGGATGATACTCCGGAAAAAACGGAGCAAAGGTCAGCACTTCATCTCCCGGCACAGTCACTGCACGCAGCGCATGTGCGATTGCCGCCGCCGCTGCGGAAACCGGGAAAATATGCTCCGGTTCGTAGTTCATGTCAAATCTGCAGTTTAAGGACTCCGCAATCGCCGTCTTCACAGACGGGATACCGAGCGTCGGGCTGTAGCCGTGCAGGGTCATCGGATCTTCCTTCTCAATCAGGTCCAGCAGTGCCTGCTTAAACTCTGCCGGTGCCGGTACGGACGGATTTCCCAGGCTGTAATCGAATACATTCTCTGCACCAATTATCTGCGCCCGCTTCGTCGCCTTCTCGGACAACTGCCGGATCACTGACTTTGCATCCAGCATTTTTCGATATTGTTCTGCAATCATAGTATTATCCTTCTTTTCTGCATCTTGTGCGTTCGAAATCTGTACATAAAAAGACACGAGTGAACTGTAACTTACGCATATTCTATCACACTATTTTTAACAGTTCCACTTTTTCTTCCACAGGGCATATGTTATACTGAAAAAAAGAACGGATATAAACGTTTTTCAGCTATCTAAAACACAGTGCAGTTCCTGCTTTCCGGCAAACGCACCTGTAAATAGGAGGATTTTATGGCAACCTATATCGGGCTTGATCTCGGTGGAACCAATATCAAAATTTCTGTTTTCGATGATTTTTTTCATAAGCTCGGGGAAAAGCGCACACCCACCGAAGTTTGCTTCGGTTCGGAGCACGTCCTCAACCGCATTTATGATGCTGTTCTGGCACTTCTCGATGAGCTGCACCTGACCTGTCAGGATATCACCTGCATGGGCATCGGCGTCCCCGGCATCCTCGATATCAAAAACGGTATTTCCCGATTTTCTCCGAATTTTCCGAAATGGGAGGAGGTTCCGATCGTCGCCTGGATGGAGAGCCATCTTCATATCCCGACCTATATCGATAATGATGCACGTGTCAATCTCTATGGTGAATGGAAATTTGGCGCCGGCAAAAACCGCAATAACGTCCTGATGATCACCCTCGGAACCGGGCTTGGCGGCGCTGCGGTCATCGACGGACGCGTGATCTACGGCGCTACCGGTTCCGCAGGCGAAATCGGGCATATCAACATGTTCCGTGAAGGACGGGAATGCCGCTGCGGAAGCTCCGGCTGTCTTGGGCGCTATGTTTCTGCCCTCGGTATTTTGCGCACCTTTCGTGAAAAAGTCCAACTGGGACAGCACAGCATCATCTGTGACTGGGTAGATAATGACCTTGATAAGATCACTGCAGACATGCTTTCCCGTGCCTACGATGACGGGGATGCTGTTGCCATTGAGACCATGCAGGAAACCGGAAAACTGCTTGGCTACGGTCTGTGCGCCGTTTTCAGCCTGTACAATCCGGAAATCATCATCGTCGGCGGCGGCATGTCCCGTATGGGCGATCGCCTGCTTCAGTACACCCGTGAAATTCTGGATACCCATGCGCTGCGGATTCCCTATGGCTGCTGTACAATCGTCACTGCAGTTCTCGGAGACGCCGCCGGAATGCTGGGCGCAGCGGTCTATGCGAAGGAGCAGTTTCTGCAGAGCGCAGCAAACAACGGACCAAACTAAAAAACGGAAAGGCAGGCGCAATACACTGCGACAATCTGCGGTGTAGGCACGCCCTACAACATAAACGAGCCGGTACAGATTCAAACATCTGCACCGGCTCGTAACAATTTTTAATTCATGACAATAGAATGCTCGCAGAGCGTGCATCCCATTGTTTACAGTTCCCCTGCAATATCCAGTCTCGTCGCAATGCTGGTCAGCAGTACAACGAGCGGCATCATAATTTCACACACCTGAACAAAGAAGCATGCGATATCCTCTGTAATTCCCCCGAAATGATGGAACGCCACATAGCAATAGTACAAAAATGCGAGCAGTGCACCGACCAGACACGGAATCGCTACCTGAATGTCGCACACCAGCATGCCCACTACAGAGATCACGATATAAGCGATCATAAATGCGATCACAATTCCTCTGCTTTTGCCTTTTCCGACATACAGGGAGCATTTGCTTTCCTGCGAATGCGGAAAGCATTCGATCGAAAGACCATAGAGCGCTCTGGAAAGTATGAAGCCATATGCAAGAACCGGCCAGCTGTCCAGCGGCATTTCGCTCCAAAGACCGACGATCAGGAAGAAATAGCAGACACAGATAATAATTGCGAAGTATCCGCTGTGGGAATCCCGCAGGATTTCCAGCTTGACTTCCCTCGGCTGATGGGAACTGAGCGCATCTACTGTCCGGAAGAAACCATCCAGAAACGCGCCGCCCGATAAAAAGATCGGAAGCATCGCACAGACAACCGCGCCCAGCAGATCTTTATCGATCAGATACGGGCTGATCACCTGCCACTGTTTTAGAATGAACCCGATAATCGCGCCGACTAGCGGTACGAAAATCAGAATATACTTCATATTTCTACGGGTTTTTTTGATCTGCCTGGCAGGAAAAATCGAATACATCGAAAAAGCCAGACGAAAACTTGCCCAAACTTCTTTCATACTATCGTGTACCTCTCAGATTTTCGGATTACTTCAGTACAACGTCATCCGCATGTTCGTTCCAGATCAGGCAAACCCATGTTTTTCCGCGATTTAGCCGGATCGGGTTACCGTCTGCATCCACATACAGCGCCGGATCGGTATCCGAATATCTTGACCAGGTTCCTTCTACCATCTTACCTCCGGTAAATACCTGAACCTTGTAATTGGTCAGATCTGCACCAGGCTCCCAGCCGCCGTGCACATCAAATGCCATATAGCCTTTGGAATCCCGGAACTCGCCGTGACAATACTGGAAAATAACGTTATCGACTGTCAGCTGTTCGCCGGTTGTCTCGTCAATATGCTTGTCACCGTACTGATAACGGTAATATTTTCCGTCTTCATCGTTATATTCAAAATAAGCCTGCACATTGGAATAGCCGTTTCCAACACCGGTCTTTTCACCGCCGGGATACATCAGGACAACGGTATCGTTATCCGGATAGTCTGCCTTTTCGCCCAAAGGTGCAAAGGCAAATTTCTGCTTATGCGTATCGTGATAAGTCAGGCTGTATTCAAATTTCTCTGCCGCTTCTGCCAGTGCCTCACCGGTTGTATACACATTGTGGGGTGCTTTCCGCTTATCCGTCCGCATGAATGCTTTGGAAGCCGGACGGTCAATTCCTGCAACCGCGCCGCTGATGTTGTCCACCAGATCGCTGTTTAACAGATCGCCGACATAAGGGGTAGCCTGTCCGAAATGCGCATAAATCGCATCGAATTCCAGCGCGCTGTATACAAAGTAATCACGGCTGCTTCTGATATAGCCGACCGTATCCAGATTCTGCCAGTTTTCAAACAACGGCATCAGACGGGTCACATCCGCGCCTTCCATCGGCGCTTCATAAATCACGGATGCCTGTCCGATTCCTGCCTGCGGGGTTCCTGCCTTGATATTGTTCAGCATAACTGCCATCGGGCGCTGTTCGCGTTCCTCTTCGGTGCATTCCAGACCGGTCAGGTAGCTGGTCGGAACTGCGTCTTCTGTAACAATGCTTTCCGTCTCCGCTGCTGCATTTTCTGTTCCGGTTGTATCGTTACTTTCCGTCGCTGCAACAGCTGAATCCGTTTCAGGTACAGGGGTTGTTTCTGTCGCTGCAGAGCCACATGCACATAATGCTGCAGATAATCCCAGCGCCAGACAGAACAAACTGGTTTTTTTCATATATCATTCTCCTGAATATTTTTCTTTTTTGAAAAGGTTAAACCAACCTAGTTTAAATATTGTACTCCCACAGGCGGTAAAAATCCAGCCTTTTTCTGCATTTATTACAATTCTATTACAAATTTACGGTCTAATTCTTCAGCAAATGCAATTTTACCGCAAATTTCACAATCATACTGCCTCCGGGAATTCCAAGCAGTTCTTTTTTCGACATGACGCCAAGCTTTAACGCCGCCGCAAAATACGTCAGTCCGCCGATTGCCACCGAAAGCAGCAGTGCAACCGCATTGCCGAGATATCCTTTCAGCACTGTCAGCGTCAGCCCATAATAAATACCTGCAACCACAAGCCCCATGATCGCAGAGGATACCAGCGGCAGGACAAACGTCTTCTCGATTTCCTGATGATAGCCGGTCGCTTTTTTCACCGCGATGCCATTTAACAGGCACATCATAAAAGAATATACCGTAACGGCGATCGGCAAACTGTAAATACCAAGATCTGTAAAGATCAGGAGAGCTGCCGCCACCACAGTCTGCACTGCCAACGCAATCACCGCGTTTGTAACCGGCTTCGACGCCTTGCCGACTGCCTGCAGAATCGAATTGCTCAGTGTGGAAAGGGAATAGAACACGATGCTCGCACCAAGCGCCGCCAGAAGGCGTCCGCCCAGACGGATGCTGTCCGTATTCGTATTATATAACAGCCATACGATCGGTCTGGATAATACCGTCATGCCGACTGCAGACGGAATCGCGATAAACATGATCGTCTTGATCGCCACGCTGATTTTGTGCCGGACGTCTTTTTTCTTCTTTGTCTCAAAGCTTCCTGCAATGCTCGGCAGGATCGCGGAAGCCATCGCAGACGCGATTGCAATCGGGATATTGGAAAGTCCGACCGCTTCCGTATCGTAAATACCGTTAATAATCGTAATATCATCATAAGAAGCGTTGTGTACCGATTGCATCAGATTCAGATACAGGGTCTGGTTGATCAGTGCACTCGCATTATATGCAAACGTACTCAGCAGAACCGGCGTTACCATAAACAGAATGATCTTGAAAATCTCGCCGGTTTCCAGCAAATCTCTGGAACGATCCCGCTCTATCCTGCGGCGGATTATTTTCCGGTTCATATGGTAAATCATCAGCATAAACGCCAATGCTATCAGCACGCCGACACCGGTTCCGACTGCACTTCCGACTGCCCCCCACGCAGCACGGGTCAGCTCGTCTTCCCCAGCAAACATCTGCATCAGCCCCCATGCCGCCAGCATGCTGACCGCCGCATTTAAAATCTGCTCCAGAATCTGCGAAACGGACGTCTGCACCATGCTCCGGTTTGCCTGAAAATATCCTCTCAAAACGCCAAGCAGACCGGAAAAGAAAATTGTCGGTGCAAGCGTCCGAAGCACCATCGCCGCCCGTCCCGGAATCAGAAAATCTGCTCCAAAAAACGCAAACAGACTGGCGATTCCGCCCACGACAACAACATAAATAATCGAGCAGTGAAAAATCCGCTGCGCATTTTTGTACTGGTGGGTTGCCAGTCTCTGTGAAATTACTTTGGATACCGCCGACGGAATGCTATAGGAAGAGATCAGCAAAATCATCTGATAATAGCGATACGCCGGCGCATAATAGCCGTTTCCTGTCTCTCCGATAATTCCCGTCAGGGGGCTTCTGTACAATAGGCCGATAATTCGACAGATAATGCCGGCAGCAGCCAGAATGCCAGCCTGTTTTACAAAGGAACTGCCTTCTCCCTTTTTTTTTGTTCCCATCCGTTACCTTTCTGCTCAGTCTGTCAGGCAGAAAGAAAGCAGATAATCCAGCCGTCTCTCTACCAGCTCCAGAACAAAAACATCCGGCTTTTGTTCTTCTACCATAGATTGCGTAAAAAATCCGTTCCAATGAGCCATATAGCAGTCTGAAAGGCTGCTCGCCACCGGTCCCGCCATTCCTCCGGCGAAGGAATCCCTCACCATAAACAGCTTTCTCGTATCCGGCGCATCTGAATGATACACCAGAGCTGTCGCATCGTCAATAGAGACTGCCTGCAAATTGTTGCCGTTGTAACCGGTCACGATATAATTTTCTTCCGCAGGCATGTTTTTTTCGTAGTAGCTTTGCAGATTCATCATTCTTGCAAGATCATATCCGGAAAAGGTATCCGAAGTAAAGGTAATGTCCTCCACCTCTGGAAGCTCGTCTCCCAACTCCTTTAACAGCGCTTTCGCCCCAATATAGCCGCCAGCAGCGTTCCAATGCGTGTCATAGTGCCAGTACAGGGAATATTCCTTCTTATATTTCAGCATTTCCTCTTTCGGATATACAATACGGATATCTGTATTCTTCTTCAGATAAGCGATCAACTGATCTGTCCGCGTTTCTTCCGCCTTTTTATAATAGGAAGGAAGATGCTCTTCTCCGTAAATCGTCTCCTTATTCGGTGCAATCATCAGGACAAATTCACTGCCCCGGTTGGAAAGCCACTGCTCCGATGTCGTAAGCTGCGATGCGATCTGTGCAAGCTGTCCTTCTGTAAACAGGTTCGTTCCCTTATAATCATCAATGTCCGATTCCATGCTGTAAAACAACCAGTTATCCGAGCCGATCACAACCTTGTCGTTGATGGATTTTTCACAAAACAGCTTTAAATCTGTCAGGCTGGAAAAGGAAATCAGCTGACTCCGAAACGGAACCGCCGCGTTAAACGCGCTCTCCACCAGTCCCGGATAATCTCTGTAATTGTCCTTCGTCAGCTTCGGAATCTCTGTTGAAACCGTATTTTCCGTCGCATCCGTCTGGAAACGATCCTTTGTTACCGCCCACACAGCTCCCGGCATCAAAAGCAAAAGCGCAAAGCAAATCAGCCATGCCGCCGCCATTTTTTTATTCATATGCATTCTCCACTCAGAAATTCAGATAAATTGCAGGGCTGTAGGTTCCGTTGACCAAAAGCAGCATCGACGCTGCGATCAGGAACATGCAGTAAACCAGTTCCAATACGCCGCCCTTTAATTTCTCCGCTGCCGGGCAGAACTTTTTGATGCCTGCCTGTATCAGCCCCATGCCAAGGATGCCGATGACCGTCATCACAATGCAGCGGTTTCCGACCAGCTCCCGCAGCGCATAGGTGCTCTGCGTATACTGCCACGGTGTCAACATCCTGCGGATGTACTGCAGCGCCGGCTGCAGATTTGCCACCCGGAAAATCACCCAGCCGAACAACACCACAAGCCCCGTGTATACATAACGCCAAAAGCCGATTTTGTCCAGAATTTTCTTAAATCCGATCCGTTCCACAATGATGAAAAATCCGTGCAGCGCGCCCCATGCGATGAACGCTGTCGTCGCGCCATGCCATAATCCGGTCGCAAAAAAGACGATCGCCAGATTCAAATATGTCCGAATCTTTCCTTTCCGGTTTCCGCCAAGCGGTATGTAGAGGTAATCCCGAAACCAGCTGCTCAGGGAAATATGCCATCTGCGCCAGAACTCCTGAATCGAGCCGGACAGGTATGGATAATTAAAGTTTTCACAAATATCGAATCCGAACATTTTGCCCAGACCGATGGCCATATCTGTGAAACCGGAAAAATCATAGTAAATCTGAATCGCATACAGAATCGCCGCGCACCACACCATAACGCCCGTAACATTTGTAATGTCCTGCGCATAGATCTTATCTACACTTGCGCCGACAATGTTTGCGACCAGTACCTTTTTACCAAGTCCATAGGCAAAGCGCCGGATTCCTTCCGCTGTCTTTTCCACGGTTTCCTGTCTGTTTACCAGCTGCGGTCCAAAATCGCGGTACCGCGCGATCGGTCCGACTGAAATTTTCGGGAAAAAGGACAGATACAGCGCCATGTTGAGCGGATTTTTCTCCGCCTCATAATGACCGCGGTATAAATCCATCAGATATGAAATCGCTCCGAACGTAAAAAACGAAATGCCAATCGGAAGCGGGATATTGCGCATCTCATGCTCGCTCCCCGTCAGCCGGTTCACAATCCGCAAAAAGAAATCAAAATATTTATAATACCCAAGAATCCCCAGGTTTACCAAAATGCCCGCCGCCAGAACAGTCTTCGCCGCCACGCTTTCGTCCCGCTGACGTCCAAGCAGCAGCCCGATCCCGTAATTTGCCGCAATCGAAACAAGTAAAAGGACAATATAAACCGGCTCGCCCCACGCATAAAACACAAGGCTCGCCAAAAGCAGCAGGATATTTTTCAGCGCTGTTTTGCGCACGCACAGCCTGTCCAACACAAATACCACCGGCAAAAAAGCCGTCAGAAAAATCATGGAATTGATACTCATTCAAAAACTCCGATCTTATTCGCTGCCCGCAGCACCCTTGGAGCAGCGATCTGATAATCAGTCATCCCGCCTTTATGACGGATACTGTTGTCCTGATATCAGAGGCAAAAGAGTTTTTGATCCTGATATCTTTTTTATTGTAGCATATATTTCCTTAAATAGGTAGGGGAATCTGAGGTTCTCTTTCCTGAAGCATCTGCAAAGTTACAATTCACACACGCCATTCGCAGAAACGAATCTGCGATACTTTCCGCTGTTTCGCAGTCATTTTTGTTCATTTGAAACTCTCCAGGAATGCTTCGCAGCCCTCCACGATGTCCCGGTACGCGGTTTCGAAATCCCCGGAGTACCACGGATCGTCAATATCGCGCGGATGCTTTGAGTAATCCAGCAGCCGATGGATTTTATGCTCCGGGTCTCCTCCAACGATTCGAAGCATATTTTGAATATTATACTGCTCCGCTGCCAGCAGATAATCATAATATTCGTAATCCTGCTTCGTCATCTGGCGTGCCCGCTTCCCGGACGGGTCAATGCCATGCTCCCGCAGCTTCCGCACCGCCGGCGGATAGACCGGATTGCCGATTTCCTCCCGGCTCGTCGCAGCCGATGCGATTTCAAACTGATCCGCTATGCCGCGTTTTGCAACCATGTCCCGAAGGATGAACTCGGACATAGGGGAACGGCAGATATTTCCATGGCAAATGAATAGTACTTTTATCATATTCTTATAACTCCGTTTTTGCTTTGTATTTCTTCTCAAATGCCCAATATTGCAGGTTTTTTCGGCATTTTCCTGTTTCTGTGTTTCCGGTGTATCTTCTCAAATCTTCCCGTATTTTCTCGTGCTTTTCCCTGCAATATTGGTAAATCTGTTGGTAAATAAATGCTCTGTACCAACGGGGTGTTTTAGGCTTTTGCTACTCGAAGCAGCTCTGCCTGTGCGTCATCGAACTGCACATGGGTGTAAACATTCAGCGTTACGCTGATGTCCGAATGACCCATGATATACTGCAACGTCTTTGGATTCATTCCGGATTTCGCCATATTGGAACAAAAAGTGTGTCTGCATACATGAGGAGTTACTTTGGGCATCTGAATACGGTAAATCTTGTTATATTTCTCAATAATATGTTCCAGGTACTTCTCCCAATGAAGGGCGACCATTGGCTTATCGTTCTTGTCGAGAAACAAAAATCCAGCATACCCGTCCACCATCGGTTCTGTTTTCGGCGCTACTCGATTGGCAAGAATACGACGAAAACACGCCACAACTTCCTCGCTCATCGGCACATAACGGATACCGCTTTCCGTTTTAGGAGCCTGAATTACATACTGCATCTGCGATGTTCTCTGCAACTGGTGGTCTACCTTGATACGCTTCTGGCCGAACTCAAGATCGGAGATCGTCAGCCCGCAGAACTCCGAGATTCGCAGCCCCGTGTTAAGGAGAATATAGATCGCATCGTAGTATCGGCAGAAATGCTTATCTTCCTTGATGAATTTCAGAAGCTCACGCTCCTGCTTACGGGTAATTGCTTCTCTGGTGACGGAATCGTTTACGATCACCGATGCCAGTTCAAATCCAAAAGGATTTTTACGGATCAGATCATCATCTACCGCCAACTGAAAAGCCGGTCTCAGAACACCTCTGATGGAGTGAATAGAGCTATACCCTCTGCCATCCACCTGCTGAAGCTTGATCAGCCACGCCTTTGCATCAGACAGGCGAACCTTGTCAATGCGCTGCTTTCCAAACGCTTCTCTGTTCAGGATATTGATTACGGTCTTATATCCCGCCTTGGTGTTATGACCGACACCGGTTTTCAGAGAAGTATATTTCTCTACCAATTCAACTACCGTGTAATTGCCGCCACGGGTAACGATATGGTCAAACAGATCCGCCTGAATCTGCTTTTCCTTCTCTCTCAGCGAAAGCTCTCGCTTTTTACCCCTGGGAGTCGGGTCATTCTTGTCCAAACGCCAACTGTACACATTCTTCTCCTTACCATCCTCGTCAATATATCGGTAACGATACCTCCCATCTGTACGCTGGTATTCACCTTCACGCAAAATCCGATTTCTATTGTCTCGTCTTTTTTCACTCATCGAAATCTCTCCTTTCAGAACAAGGAGAGCCAGACTTGCAATTTCATACTATCACAAATCCGGCTCTCCGTATAGTTATGCCATGTGATTTCGGAATTTCTGTTAGGCATTTCTAATGCCAGTTATACAGCCGTTGCCTGATCCAGATAGCGTTCAAATTTTTCACGCTTAATCAAGGCTCGATTGCCATTCATAACATAAAAGCCCTCGTTCGGATGCTCATCAATCAGCATTCTCAGTTTTCCTTCGCCAATATGATAATACCTGGCAGCTTCCTCAATGGTAAGCGTATATCTACGCCACACCGGAATATCCGAGTAATTTTTTCCTTCAACATTCATCTTATTATTCGCCATAGGCAGTTATCCTCCATAATTATCGTTGTCGCAGCATTCGCCACATAGATATGCAAGAATATCCACTTGGCTCATTGCCTGCGCACATAAAAATAGCCAGACAGAGGGTGTCGGCAACGAAGTCCGGCAACGGGCTTCAAAAGA
>ERZ773133.2100-NODE-2100-length-19424-cov-5.521400_pt1 | contig 19424 bp, 17 predicted proteins | sample MGYA00580861_ERZ773133 | MGnify/ENA primary metagenome ERZ773133 (study PRJEB29015, sample SAMEA2737844) | human gut metagenome | biome: human gut; feature: human-associated habitat; material: faeces | place: China | collected 2012 ...
ATGGAACGGGCAGAATTCCGCCCCATTATCACAAGTCACCGAAGATATTGAAGTAAGCTGGGAATGGCCACAGATGCGTACTTATAACCGACAACTGTCCATGGCTGCCATGTGTGGGGTAAAAGCCGGACACACTATGGCAGAAGTGCATGGTGAAATCCGCCAGGAGATAGAATCCATTCAACTTCCTGAAGGATACACCTTCTTCTGGGATGCCCAATATAAGGATCAGCACGAAGCCATGCAAGCCATAGCAAAATTCTTCCCATTGGCATTTCTGGCATTAATAGTCATACTTGTAGCCCTGTTCGGTAACTTCCGTAACCCGCTAATCATCCTATGTGTATTGCCATTATCTCTTATCGGTGTCGCCGTAGGTATGCTGATGACCGGTTTCGAATTCGGTTTCTTTCCTATTGCCGGTTGGCTGGGGTTACTGGGAATGATTATCAAAAATGTAATTGTACTGCTGGATGAGATACAGGTACAACGCCGGGCGGAAGTACCGGTCTATACTGCCATTATCGAATCTACCGTGTCGCGTACCCGACCTGTACTGATGGCTGCCACCACCACTATTCTGGGTATGGTTCCCCTATTGTTCGATGTGGCCTTCGGTGGTATGGCGGCTACTATTATCTTCGGATTGACATTCGCAACGCTACTGACTCTGTTCGTCACTCCGGCACTCTATTCATTGTTTTATAAAGTAAAAGAGAAATAGATTATGAAGAAAATATATATCCTTTTTATTCTATCGTTGTGTGATCCGTTCGCTTTTGGCCAGCAGAGTGCGATGCTGGAGAAGTACAGGTCGATGGCTCTTGAATATAGACACGACCTGAAAGCGGCGGAGAAAAATCTGGCTGCTAGCATTGAACTGGAGAAATCCGCCCGTGCAGACCTGAAACCCAAACTCTCCGGTGATGCAAACTTTCAGTATACCGGAAATCCCTTAGAGATTAATCTGAACCTCCCCGGTATGGATAACCCGCTACAGATACAAGGACGTGATACCAAATATGGTGCTTCCCTTACCCTATTACAACCTATATATACAGGTGGACGCTTACTTGAAAGTATCCGCATGGCACAGCATCAACACGCTCTTGCTTCGCACCAGAAAGAACAACTTTTATCCGAAGTCTGTTTTCAGACGGATATTCAATACTGGAATACCGTCGCCCGCCAGGAAATTGTAGGTATCGTCGCAGATTACCGGAATTCGATAGCTGCGCTGACTCAAACAATCCGTGAACGGGTGGAGGTCTCACTCGTCAATCCCCAGGATTTGCTAATGGCCGAGGTAAAATTAAACGATGCCGAATTTCAGTTACTCCAAGCACAAAAGAACTTCGATACCGGACTTATGGCCTTCAATTCCCTCATCGGATTACCTCTGGAAGAGCCTACACCTATAGATACGATCATTCCACAAGTGGACACTTCGGACAGTTCACGACTGGCACTTGCGATCCCACGCCCTGAAATCAAGATAGCGCATGACCAGATTAAAATGGCGGAAAGTTCATTAAAGTTGAACGACTCAAAATACAAGCCTCAACTATACGTAGGAGTAGACGGAAGTTATTCTTCTCCGGGCTATGACCTGCGTGCCGATCTGGACCCTAACTATGCTGTATATGCCAAAATCAGTGTCCCTCTGTTCGAATGGGGAAAACGACGAAATGAGAAGCGGGCTTCCAACCAAAAGATCGGTATGGCAAAAGACAATCTGAATCAGATTCAGGATAAAGTCAACCTGGAAATACAGACGGCCCGCCTCTCTTTGTCACAGGCACTGGATCAGGTACAACTAAGTCAGCAATCGCTGGAAAAAGCCCATGAGAATGAACGTCAGGCTATGGAACGCTATAATGAAGGCGAAATATCCATTGTAGAGGTAATAGAGGCACAGACTTACCGGCAAAATGCTGAAATAAATCATGTACAAGCCAAAGCTTCCGCACAAGGACAGTATTCGGCATTAATAAAAGCATTAAACCAATATAAATGATAAGTGAAAATTCGTAACTTTGCCTTTATGAAGTGGAACACTCTTTTATACAGCCTACTCTTTTCAGGATTGGGAATTTTCTCATTCCTGTTGCTGGCCAATTATACCAACCTTACTCCGCAGGTTACGAATACCATCCACACTCCCGGTGCATTTGTTTTTGTTGTTGCCACTTTCAATATATTGGGATATTGTACTCTCCGCATAAGTTCGTGGATGAACCGTCTATACTCCAACAATTTACGTTGGAAGTGGAAATTCATAGCGGTATATATAGGTGTTATGCTATTGTTTCTGCTGTTGAACTACGGTCTGTTGGTGGCTGCCAAACTGATGGGCAGAGCGGAAAATCCATTTACTTTCCAGATAGGGGGAATACGTATTCTATTAGTAGTGTGGTTGGTGGAGCTTGTAATCCTGGGATTATTGCTTGCCAACCGCTCCATAAAGAATGCCCTCCGGCTGCAACAAAAAGCAGCGCAACTACAGAAAGAGAATAATGCGGCCCGATATACTGCCCTTCAAAATCAGCTGAACCCCCACTTTCTTTTTAATAGTCTGAACACGCTGATAGCTGAGATAGAATATAATCCGTCAAATGCCGTACGCTTCACCCGGAATCTCTCTGATGTATATCGCTATGTACTTCAATCGCAAGATAAAACCCTGATCACATTAGGCGAAGAATTAGAATTCATTCAATCCTACCTTTTCCTGCACGAAGTCAGATTAGGCAACTGCATCGCTTGCAACATCACAATACCAACCGAAGCTATGGAGTATCAGCTTCCCCCGCTAACCCTGCAACTATTAGTGGAGAATGTTATTAAACACAATTCAATTAACAGCAATAAACCGATGGATATCACGATACAAATTGTCGACCACTTTCTGGTTGTCAGTAATCCGATACATGCCAAAAAGAGCGATACCACTTCAGGTGTAGGGCTACAGAATTTATCGAACCGTTGCAAGCTAATGATAGGTACTGACATTATTATCAATAATGAAAATCAGATATTCACCGTAAAAGTTCCCTTAATCTATGAGTAAACTAACTGCTGCCATTATAGAAGACGAAGTACCCGCTGCCCGCCTCCTATCTTCCATCATCACACGTCTGCGTCCCGACTGGGAGGTTATCGTACTACCCGGAAGTGTGGAAGAAGCCATTGTTTGGTTCAGGACACATTCTCATCCGGATATTCTGTTTCTGGATATTCAGTTATCGGACGGTAATTCATTTGACTTCCTATCTGCCGCACAACCTTCTTCATTGATCATTTTCACAACAGCCTATGATCAATATGCCATTCGCGCCTTCACCGTGAACAGCATAGACTATATACTTAAACCGGTAGATGAGAAACGTTTGCTGGATGCTATCGTAAAGTATGAAACTCTGAAAGGAAAAGACTATAAACAAGAAAATTACATAGGAGATTTAATTCAGAGCCTGCAAAAACAGGAAAAAAGCTACCGCACCCGCTTTCTTATTGCCGGAGTGGATAAATTCTGGGCTTTGCAAGTCAGTGACATTGCCTATTTCTATTCAGAAAATAAAATCACCTTTGCCGTCACAAAAAGCGGACAGGAGCATATTATAGACCTGTCTCTCACCCGACTTGAAGAGCAATTGGATCCCAGACGTTTTTTCCGCGCCAATCGCCAGGTAATAGTTTGTATTGATGCCATTGTGCATGCTGCACCCTATTTTAATGGAAGAATAATACTTCACGTAAAACCGATTCATAAGGATAAGATTACTGTCAGCGAAGAAAAAGTATCCTCTTTCAAGATGTGGCTGAACTTTTAACACCATATACAGTCTTTATTCCAAAAAATTATCATATATTTGAAAACATGTTTATAATATAGACTAACTAAAGACTGAAAGATATGACACAAATTAAAGAATTTCTAAGAAGGGGGCTATTCACAGTTATAGTACTTTGCAGTGCTGCAGCATGCAGTAATAATGATGAAAATGAAGATACCAATTACACATTGGATGGCATACAATGGGCTATGCTTAATGATGATAAAGTTGAAGAAACAGTCATAAATATAATGCCGGAAATTTATGAAAATGCGAGTTCATCTACAATAAGCGTTACAATCGACCCGGCAATGGATTATGAACAACTCTCTCAATTTTATTATGATGATTCAATTTTTTTTCAACCTTTAAACCAAACACCCAATGAGGTGAATGTTCTTACGGGTGAATTAGTTTTTAATGATTTCCGTTATGTCTCCGAAGGACCAGTAGTACCCTTTACCCTTGAAGAGTATGCTTATCCTCCCGACAATCATATTGAGGAGACTTTAACGATTCCTCCGTACCACACTTTATACTATAACGCCACTGTTATCAAACGCGAGGTGACTGCGACATATCGGGCTTATTTCATTGGAAATAACTCTAATGAACGAATTGAAATAACAGGAAAATGGAAAGGAACTTTTTACAGAAATGATAAAAGCTTAATAAGACTTGAAAAAATGGAATAAACAGTCCCTATTCGGGAATAATCAACAAATACTCCTGACAATCATTTTATTATCCTTCGCGCCACTTTCTCCAGTAATGAACCGGATAAAGTGGCGCGAAATAATATATTACAATTCTAATATCCTTCATTTTGCGACATACTTGGATTCACAAAAATCTCGCGCATGGGAACAGGAAACACCTGTCTCCAAATCGGTATATTCAAAGTACTCACTGCAATATTATTACGCTTTAGGAAAGCAAAATAAGTACCTGTCCCTCTTAATTCTGATTGCCATACATTAGCCAAACGATTAATGAACTCATCAGAAGTACGAGTGGTAAAAGCTGAAGAAGTCGGCGATACATTTGCGGGATAAGCCGGAGATCCTATATTGGCTGTCATCACCTGATTCAAATAATTCTCAGCCTGCGCAGAATTCCCTAAACGAGATTCACATTCAGCCAGATTAAGCAGTACTTCTGTATAGCTAAAACAAATATCCGATACCTGTTCAAACTGAACATTGCGATTCGTACCGGAAGCGGGTAATTGATAGATTAAATCTCCCAATTGATATCTGCCACTGTTTACAATTCCAGTCAACATAGATTTAGCCTCAGCGATTTTTCCCTGTTCCATATAAATACGAGCCAATAATAAAGAAGGGAAGTCACGGGAAGGGAAGAAAAAATCATTCATCACCGACTGTCCATTTATCTCTCCCGGCAAGCGTTCACGTAAGAACAGCAATGGTTCTACAAAAAGCTTTAATACTTCAGCCTGTGATATTACAGGTATACTTGTTACTATTTCTGATCGATACTCAGGAAAATATACAGCTTTTCCCCATAAATTAACTTTCTCATAAAATAATATAAAACGCTGCATATCCAGCAATTTCGTTATAGTTATACTATCCGAAGAAGTCAACTCTTCCTTGCTCGAACGTGGTATTTGCTGATTCATGAATAGAATCATATTTACAGCACTATAAAAGGCACTCCATGCATTTTCCACCTCTCTATTATTTGAGTTCAATGTATGATTTATAAAATCGAAATGCCATTCATAACCTTGTTCCTTTTCTGACTGCCGGGAATAGAGTTCCTCTTGCGTATACATTTGTTGCAAAACCAGATAAGAATTCTTATAAAGCCCTGTAAATGTTTGTTCGCCGTATTGAGTCAGACACAAACGTACTACCTTTGTCGGATCAGTTTCTTGCTTGATTATCAGTTTCGCTTCTTTGTTCTCATGCTCTCCATAAATGGTGATTGTAGCAGAACTTGCTTCCGCACTAACTGCCGGTTCTACCTTTATTTCCAGATACTGGCCATCGTCAGATAAGGTTGTCTGATAAGGAATCCGAGGTTTGTTTTCATACATAAACAAAGGCTCCTTAAAGTAAGTATCTACAGAAACATCATAAATAGGGTCATTCTCCTTGCCTTCCGGCCACAAAAGATTCCACTTCGTCATCTTCACCGGTACATTGGCATCTACTTTGATACGATAGGTTCCACCTGCCATAGGTATATCCAAGCTTGTCTGTTCTAACTTCACGGCTGTAGGTTTTCCTGCTTGCCAGATTTTCAAGGTATCACATTCCTGGCCATTCTTACTCTTTATCAACACCCTTCCTCGACGGGGAGCAAACCCGTCATTCTTGGCAGCTTTCAGATAGATTTTGCGAAGTTGCAATCCACGAGCCGCGGTACTTTCTGTAATCCACCGGCAGGTATCCGCTGGATGTATTTCTACATCGACATTGGCATTTACGTCTATACCCATAATTGTATCATTAGGAGTCTTCAGTTCGATATTCTTATTATCAATCACTACTGCATCTTTCTGTGCTTGTATCACAGTCAGTGTGTCAGCAATCGCAGTATTATCTTTATTATAGAAAATAATTTTGGCGCGACGACTCTCATTCGCATCATTGGGACTGATTGTATAATAAATGGTGTGACTGGACATTCCCCGACTCATTATGGCCTCTTTAATCCAACTCACATCCGGCATAGTTATACCATACTCACAATTGCTACGTAACTCTACCTTAATCGTCTCTCCCTTGTCACCAACAGGATATTCATTCTCATTCAACAATATTACATCACCTCCATACTGATAAACTTTTACGGTTTCGGTCAAAGTACCATCAGTGATATATATTTCTCCTTCACGTTTCTCTCTTTCCCCATTCATCTCTATCTTGAAGCTGATAGTAGAGGCTTTCAATCCTCGAGTAGTAGTAGAAGCTGCGGATTTTATCCAACTCTGACAATCATCTGCAATAATAGCTTTATACTCCACATTAGCTTCCACTTCCACATCAATTGTTCCACCTTCCTGCTTCACTTCCCTACGTTCACTTGATATCAGCAAAGCATTTTTTTGCTTTTGCGCAACCATCAATGTTTTCTTAGTTTTACCGGCATTAATAGTAATAGCAACGCTACGTTCATCATAACTATCATTATCCTCAACACTGATAGAAATTTCTGCCTTTCCGGGACCTCCACTGGTGGGATAAACTTGATACCACTTTTCACCATTCCGAGTGGTTGCAGCGGTTATGTTCCAGTTTTCTGTAGCCGTAAACTCCAAAGACTGAGTACCCGCAGATGTTGTGAAATTCACACCTTTCTCAAACAGGGTTTCTGTTTCAGGTAGCAAGGTAATTGTAGTTTCATCTTCTACTTTATCATCACTACAAGCAACCAATAACATCAGGCACGCAAGTAGATGCCATGTGTTTTTCATAAACGATTTTACTTTCATATATTATTGTTTCATTAATGATCAAGATTTCAAGGTTTTATTCTTCGCTCTTCCTCCTGCTCCGGTTCTCTTCAATGCAGAGGACAAAGATATAAAGACTTCCATGAAATAAGGTTAAAAGGGGGTAGAAAACATATTTTGACACCCATTTATTCATCTATTGCATGGCTTTCTCCTGTTTCATAGCCTGATAGAGTTGCACGAAGCACCTGTATCATATCCTGTCGGAATGATTCCGGTGAAAGTATCGCCAATTTATCCCGATACCAAAGTAATTCTTGCTTTAGATCATACGTAGGTCGCACGAACATTTCAAAATCCGTATAATCTTCCGTATGGTTCACTTCTATTTGGGATGCGTGGAGCAGAACATCTTTTAGATAAGCATCTTGGGGCCAAAATGCACGAAAACGAATAGTTATTGGCTCAAACTGTCGTATAATTCCAAAACAATGTTCAAAATAAACTTCCGGCTTCAAGATTGCCCGCAATTTAGGGGAGAATTTCACCTTACTCTCTTCCAACAATTCTATTTCTTTCACCCGTTCCAGTGCGCAAGTCATGGCGCGCTCCTTGCCTCTAACTTCGCCTATCACATACCATCGTTGTTTGAACAGGCGAACAAAAGCAGGCAACAAAATGATTTCTTTCTCATCCTGATAATGTGATTTATACACTATCCTAAGCAGTCGCTTCCCGTCGATAGCCTCCATCACATCCTGTAAAAGATTGGCAGCCGGTGGTGCAGGTTCTATCATCACTTCCTCCCGTTGATTCACGCGTTCAGCAAGACTCGATACACGAAAAGCACTTAAAAGCCACTGCTGCAACTCGTCATTTTTAAAACCATCCGGTCGAATAATTTTATATAAATTCCCGTCACGTTTATCACATTTGATGTCTACGTACATCAATGATTCCGCTTCCCGCCGGTAACGGTTGAAAGTCCGCTCCGCCAACGGATCTCCATCCTCATTAGCCGATGCATTCAACCATTTTTTCTGTATCTCAGGCAAAGTTAGCGGCTGGATACTCAAGGTATCAATCAACCACAAACAAAATTTATATTTGAATATCATTGTTCATCCTCCTTACCGAAAAGAAAGTCACATATCGAATTACTCAACATTCTACTGACCTTCACTATTATTTTTATAAATACAATTAAATAAACCAAGAGAATCACATTGGTATGCCACTGCAATTCAAATATGCTGGGTGCATCAGGATCAAGCAATACCGCAATAAAAAATGCACTTCCAAACATGAAAGTTGATAAGCCACTTGTTATCAATAAGAACACAATAGTTGTCAGACAGCCTCTCATAGTCCTTATCTTATTTAATAATGAAATAAACAAGTTTACCCAGAACCCACGAGGTAAAAAGTAAAGCTATCAACCCCACTATGGCGCACAAAGTTACTGCCAGAAAGTTAGTGATATGCCATGCCTCACGTATTTCTCCTGCCACAATGAGAAGAAACATAATTACGAACGGCGAAGGCAACAGGCAAAGTATGATAGACACCCACTCGGCTACACCTTTCTTTGTCATCACTTTCCCTCCTTTCTTTTTCGTTCTTCTTCTCTCCTATCCTCTTCTGCCAGTTCTTCTTTACTTTCCCTGACACCTTCCCAAAAACTTTTGGAAAGCAATAACCATCCAAGGATATAGCCAATGACAGCAAGAATCCATTCGTTCCATCCGAAAGCAGTGGCAAAAGCCGCACCAACAATAGCTCCGATGCCTCCGTTAATGAGGCTCTTAATCAAACCTTTAATTGTCTCCATAACTAAACGATTTTAATGTTTATATTCCGTTTGTTTTATGGAGGCAAAGTTAGGGGGAGGTTCGGCCAAGGGCAGTCGGCATCTCACTTATTTTTCAAAATCTTATTATCTATTGTTTCTAGCAAATATCTATTCATCCATTTCTCCTTTTCAGCTCTCAACTCATTAACCGTCTGTCGCAATTCAGTAACCAACAAGCCCAATCGTCGACCCTCCCCTTCCTTTTTCCAAACTCTCCTTTCTTCCGAAGTCATTAAATCCTTCTTACGCAACTCGCTCACCAAGCGTTTGTTTTCTCTCTGTAACCAATCTATTTTTTCCATCAGTTCTTCTATATTACGTTGCTGTCGATGTAAACAGACTTTGTCTGGAATATAGGGACTCAAATTGTTATCATCCGTCACATAATCCATCATCCATGTCACTCCACGCATGAATGCATCCATTTCTTTCTGTGAAGGGTCGAATTCCTTTATGTAATCTTGGAGAAGGTGTTCTCTCGCTTTAGATAAATCGTTCATTTAAATATGTTATTGATTCATTTCACTTAACATTTTTGAAACATATCCATCATGGCGAAACCACTTATGAGCCCAGTTAGGCACCATAAATATATATCCTGAACCATCCTCATGAGGAGCACAATCCAATTGATTTCCTATAGCAAGTCCGGCTTCCTCCTTGGATATTCCGCAGCAACGTCCCAGCTCCTCACGCAGCAAGTCATAGGTGACAGCCCGTATCATAGCGGCTGTAACTCGATGTTCCTTTACCGCTTGAGCTGTTTTGGGATTCTTCAGCAATATCTGTTTCATTTCTGATGTAGATGGCGTTCTGACTACCGGCCCCACTCTTAATCCCCAAAAGCAGTACTCACCTTCGACTTTGAACATACAGAAACCTTCCTGAGAATTACGAGAATTACACTCTTCAGCATAGTGTTTCAATTGAGAATTCGTTATGTTCCTCATTAATTCAGGAATGATAGGTTGATGACGTAGCTGACCGTAAGTATAGCGTTCGCCATTGATACCACCACTGCCGGAAGGAATGTCGGAGTCACTGACAATGCAAGTTTCAGTTTTAATATTATTCATCATCCAAATCCTTTTAAATTTCTTCAAAATCAGCATCTTCTGCATCTTCCTTAAACCAATCTTTCAACGACCTTCCATAATCTTCCAAATTTGCAACTTTATGCCTCATAACACTAATCTCCTGCATCCGTGCATGCAAACGTTTAGTCATCTCTATATAGGAAGAAGCAAAATTCTCATAATATTTATCATCCTTATCAAACATTTCAAATATACTTTTAAAAATCTTATCTACTTCTCCAACAATATCCGCCTTCAAATCCTTCAGCTTCTTCTCATTCCGAGCTGCAGAAATGAAGCTCACCACTTCTATTGCCAACGCCAATGCCGCTCCGCCTACTTTGGCAAATTTGGTCATCGACTTACCCAAATTAACAGCCCCCCATGGCTTAAACTTATAGCTCTTGGCAAATATATCACGAGCTGCTTTCACCATTTCACCGCTAATATTTACTTTCCCTAAGTAAGAGCCTCCTTTTTTCAATACATCCTTCAACATTGAATCTTGCTTATCAAATCTCAGGTTGAAATCTATCTCTTTCATAGACAAAGTAGCATTATTCTTCTCTGCACATTCCGACAATATCTGATTCACCTTCCTCAAAAGAATGTATCCAGTCACTTTTTTATCCTCCATTCCAAGATCATCATCTATTACAGTACCGAAAGAATTCTGCGTTGCATTATTGATGTCCATTTTAATAGATTTTTTCAAATCATTCAAACGTTCCGTCATTATTGCCTTGCTCTGATTTAACTCTCCTTTGAGAATATTCAAATCATTATTCATATCCTTCAATTCATCATCATACCGTCGCAATGCTAAAGAGAGCGGTCCAAACACCGCATCCACCCGTTTTGACATGCTCAGCAATACATCCTTTATCACGGCTGTCTTCGCATTATTTTTTGCAGCATCTGTATCCAAAGTATCCGTTACTGAAGAAATATACTCACGCAACACCTCAATATGCGATCTCTTCAAATAACCATCCATATCAGTAAACCAGTGCTTCAAACCTTTTCCTTTTGGATCAGCTGCAACACAAGCGATTCTCATCTTACTCTCTTCTTCGGCTGTCAGACCTATTGTATCTCGCAATCGTTTCAGCAAATTATCCTTCTTTATGGAAGACATTTCATTGTAATCCTCCTCATCCAGCATATCAGTGCCAGCTTCATCCATCTTATTAATGACAAAAATGGTAGATTCCAATTTATTGAAATCGCGCATCACAAGTTTGATAATATCCTTATGACTCTCTTTTAGTGGAGTAACAGCATCGCATACGTAAATAACAACATGAGCCTCAGAGATATATTTCTGTGTTAGTTCGGAATACCGTATATTTTTTCCATCCACTTCTTTCTCCTTCGTACCAAACAATCCCGGAGTATCAACAATTTCAAAGCCCTCCTTCAAACCATTAGGACGATATACCTTCAATTCATCTGAAGATTCATCCTGGTCTATTTTCATTGAATCCTCCAGCTTACCCAAAAGCCCGGCCACCACACTTGTCTTTCCATCCGAAAATGTACCTAATAATACCATGCGTATGATATTATCCTTACTGCTTTTAATTACATTTTCTATTTTTTCAAGGACATCCGTCAAATCCAGCCCCATTGTTATGCCTTTTTCAACCAATGACTTCAAGGCTATAAGCCGGTGCTGTTTTTCATTTCCACTATTCTTAGATGTTTCCATATTCTTTGTTTTTTACATTTGTTGCAAAATTCTTTATTTTAATATCTGCTACATTGATTAACTCAGTCAACTTACCCAGATTATTCTTTTCTCTAGTGATATTCGTTGCGATTTTCTCTTGTTCCATTCTTACACGACTTGCTAACATATTTAAAAGTGGAGATAAGTTCTTATGTTCACTTTCTGTACAACACTTATTTATCTGTTGCCGAACTTCTTCTTTGGCCTTTCCGCGACCGCCATCGCCAAATAGGCCTTTACGCAGCAAATGTATAGCCCCACCGGCAACTCCTCCTATTATCGCACCCATAGGACCGCCAAAAGGAGATCCAGCTAGTGCACCACTACCCACTGACGCCGCAAAACTGGCAACATCCCCAAGAGAAATATTCATTTTATCCAAAGCAGCATCGAAATTTATTGATGATATATTAATGTCAATCCCTCCTATGATAGGAAAAGTTATAAAACCCACTTCATCCAGTTTACGTTTCTTGATTTCAATTTTTTCATTCAATATTCGAAGCTCTTTACCAACAAAACTTTGAGCATCTCTTGAATAGCAAGCGGAGAGTTGTTCCAATTCAGACTTAATTTTCTTCTTCTTTTCTTCTTCATTATAGCTATCACAATCAATAATATGGTACACACTTTCTTGCAACTTATCGAAAGTCCGCTTATGAATGTTACGAATGCCACTTGACACACTCGAGTTAAAAGAAGAAAACAAAGCAGCAATATCCCGTTGGAAATCGGATAAACCTTTATCCAATTGTTCCACATTTTGCCGTTGCTTATCAATATCGTTCTCTATATTCATATATATGCTTTTTGCTAAAGCTACTAACTTTTGCTTGTTGGCCTCTACTATCTCATCTGTAAAGTTCATGGATTTTTGATCTACTACTTCAACGATCTCATTGAACCGGCTGAAGCTAAACAAGACATCTACTTTTCCAAATAAATCCAGCAGTTTTCGCTGAGTGCGTAGTAATTTCCTGCATTGAGGAGAAAATTGAGCGTATGCGCACAAAGCCAAAAGTCCCTGTATAGTGATATTTCCTTTATATACATTCCCCAGTGTTTTCTGAAAAGTTTCTTGAATTAATTGCTCAACCCTACACACGGACTCTATTCGTAACGAAACTCTTTCTTCGCTTTCATCATAATTCTCACTTCCGCCACGCACATTATAAATAGAATAAACATTCACCCAGTTATTAAGATATTTTTTAATTTTCTGCGCAGTAGCCCCATCCGGTTGCCGATTATGCCCCTGTACATAAAACACACAATGCGCCTGGGTCAATGCTTTCTTTATTTCATCTTTAAAATCATCCTCATTCCCTTCTATTCCAGGTACATCTATCAACGTAAATGGCTTTCCTTTTACTTTAAGTTTATACTCTTTATATACTTTCGTAAAGTCAGCTTGTCCATCACCAACAATCAATCCATCAACACCTTCACCCTTTTTTATCATCTCTTGTTTACGAGTTTCATCTTCAAATAAGATACGAAATGTCTCTATAATCGTACTCTTACCAGCATTGGTTTCACCAAAGAATGCAATTACCAAATTATCCCAAACAGTTCCGGTCTTAGCTTCTTTCAATCTTTCTTCAGACTTGATTATACTATTTTCCAATGAAGATAAAAAATGATCCTTTATCTCAACGAATTGAGAATTCCCCCCTTTTAGACTATCTATCTCCCCTGCTGACTTATATAAAAAATCAATAAAGGATTGGTATTTTCTCTCAACTCTGTCTCTCGCAGTATTCATAATATCGAATTTCTAATTATTAATATTAGCTGTTCACATATATCCTAAATACTAAAAAAGAGCGCGAACCCACATCACAAATTTCTTGAAGGTTCGGCTCTGGTAAGCCTTGGTCATGAAATAAGCGAAACAGCTCCACGCCCTGTACGGGTGCGAACAATGCTCAGACTTATATTATTCATGACCAAAAGTTCAATTTACCAGATTTAACCTTCAGAATAATACGTCTTCGACGTTCTACAATATTCTATCTTTCGTCCTCTTTTTCTTACTTTTTATATTTTTGTTCTTTAATACAGGCAAAATTATAAAAGTTTTCTGTAAAAGAAATACTAAAGCATATAAATATTGGGAGCTGCCCGCTTTTTTTATTCCATGTATGGGGACAAATATAGGGTGAGATACAGCCAATAACTGACGGTATCTCTAAATTTCTTCTTTCAGTTCTTTCAGTCTTACAGTTCTGTCCCAATCTCCCTATTCATCGGCTCTCCGGCTGAAACTTCCGGTCTCCTTATAGTTTCAGCCACATTCATGTCATACCTTATTTCCAGTCTTGTGTGCCACAACAATGGCACTTAAACTCAACACATAAGGCTGCAAGCCTACCCTCCCGTTCATATACACCCTATCATACTTTTTAGCTAATGACCGACTGGAGTCATTCACTCTACCAACTGGAGTTGTTCAATCGACCGACTCCAGTTGTTCACTTTACCAACTAGAGTGGTTCATTTATCAATCAGTATCTTTGGAACAACAGGATAAGGAGATTCAACGCATCAAAAAGCAATATTTGCGGCAACAGTATATACTGGATACAAGCCCTTTATAAGTCTCTGATTCGTATCCTGCCCGTGTCAAGTCCGTATCAAGTCCGTATCTAAGAAATCAGATAAAACATTGAGCCGATACAGACCCAGTACGGAGCAGCTACGGACCGGATACGGAGACTGCACGGAGATTGCATGGAGAAACTACGGAGATACTGCATAAATACAACAAAACAACACACAAAATTGAAAAATAATCTCTACTACGCAAAAACATTGCGCACCTCCATGCAAATCTTTGCAACATCAACTTAAAAGACATCGAAATATGAAAGTTATTGCAATGAACAATGTACCCGTAAAACTCTGGGTAGACCAACTGGATGCACATGCCTGGGAAGAAGTAAACAACCTGACAACACTGCCTTTCCTTTTTCATCACCTTGCACTGATGCCCGATGCACATGGGGGTAAAGGTATGCCGATAGGTGGTGTACTGGCAACGAAAGGAGTAGTAATCCCCAACGCGGTAGGAGTAGATATCGGTTGCGGTATGTGTGCCGTGAAAACAAATCTTCTTGTTGAAGAAATACCGCAGGATGTACTTCGCAAAGAGATTATGCGAGGAATACGTAAACGGATTCCCTTGGGAAGAGAGCATCATAAAGCCGCGCAAGATGAACAATATATGCCAACCGGTTTCGATACAGAGAAAATGACAGTCGTAAATCGCCAATTAGTATCGGCACGAAAACAAATCGGTACATTAGGTGGTGGTAACCACTTCATCGAACTGCAACGTTGCAACGACGGTTACCTGTGGATTATGCTGCACAGCGGTAGCCGAAATTTAGGAAAGATGGTAGGCGATTACTACAACCAGATGGCCGAAACACTAAACACCCGCTGGTATTCCAGTGTAAAGCCGGATATAAAACTCGCTTTCCTCCCGCTGCGTGCACCGGAATTCAAACAATACTGGGCGGAAATGGAATATTGCGTTGCTTTTGCCCTTGCCAACCGTAAACTTATGATGGAACGCATTGAAGAAATTATAGCCGAAGTATTACCTAACGCCACTTTCGAACCAATGATCAACATTGCACACAACTATGCTGCATGGGAAGAACATTTCGGAGAGAATGTAATTGTACACCGGAAGGGGGCTGTACATGCCGGCATCGGAGAAATAGGTATTATTCCGGGATCACAAGGCACACATTCTTATATAGTAGAGGGATTAGGTAACCCGGAAAGTTTCTTGAGTTCTTCACACGGGGCAGGACGCGCGATGAGCCGTTCTGAGGCTGTACGCAGCCTATCACTCGAAGAGGAAATTGCCCGTCTTGAATCGCAGAATATCATACATGCCATTCGTGGACGTCAAGACTTGGAAGAGGCTGCCGGCGCTTATAAGAATATTGATGAAGTAATGGCCAATCAAGCTGATCTGGTACGTATTCTGACTACCTTATCGCCCATTGCAGTCATTAAAGGATAATATATATCCTTTCTTCATCAACGATTCTATCTTCACTGAAGGATCATTGCGAAGCGCCTTACGCAAATAAGTAATTTGTACATTCAACGCCAGAGAGTTTGCATAAGAGGTACTACTCCAAACTGTATTCAACAGCAAGTCACGGTCTACAGCCAAGTTGAGATTCTTCGCCAACAAGCGGAGGATCTCTGCCTGACGGGAGGTAATAAGTACTTTATTATTTCCCGTTCGTATTTCATTGGTACTGTAATTGAAGACAGACTGACCAAAACGGTAAGTCTCCTCCTCCACCGTATCGGAAAGTTGGGAAGTGAAACGTTCATGGATACGGGCTATAAGTTCTTCCGGATAAAACGGTTTGGCAAGATAATCGTTCGCACGAAGCTGGAAACCTTGCAGACGGTCGGCCTTATCGCTACGGTCGGAAAGGAAGAAGATCAGGACGTGTTTATCCGTCTCACGGATACGTTCGGCCACTTCAAAGCCATTATAACCGGGCATATTGATATCGAGCAATACTAAATCAGGCTTTATGAGCGGAAATTGTTCCAGAGCAATTTTCCCGTTTCCGGCATAAGTCACTTCATAGCCTTCCTTCTCAAGAAAGCGCTTCAGCAGCATTGAATATTTCAAATCATCATCGGCAAAAAGTATTTTCAAGGCTTTCATATCATTGATTATTTTAGAGTATGGATTATGCGGGTTAGCACAGACTTATTGGGGAATAATAATTTCAATCGTTGTCCCCTTGCCTGCCTGACTATTTAAAGAAATGCTTCCATGATGCGCTTCTACCAACAACTTTACATAACTCAACCCCAGACCAATGCCGGGCAACGAACGGTCGGGAAGATTACTGCCCCGATAGAACTTATCGAATACACGGTTCTGTTCGGAAACCGGAATGCCGATACCATCATCAGCCACCCGTATCATCAATTGGTGATCCTGCAAAAGACAATCTACAACAATATGCACAGACTTGCCCGAATACTTCACGGCGTTTTCTATCAAATTACTGATAATATTAGAAACATGCACCGGGTCTGCCGTTACCAGAGTCTCCGAACTGAAATGGGTTTCAATAGCAACATCCTTATCCTCAGGCATATGGTAAAGCCGGACAAGCTTTTCCAAACTCGTCTTTATATCAAAGGTACGGACGGAAAGTTGCGTGTGTTCATCATCGGCACGCGTCATATCACGTAATTTCGAAAGATAGGCCGACAGGTTATCCAGCTCGGACATGGAATCGTGAATCACTTCATCCATTGCTTTCTCATCTGTTCGCATAGATTTGTCATTGAGAAAGGCTATACACATTTTCAGAGCCTGGACGGGACGTTTCAGTTCATGTATCATAGTATTTACAAAGCTTTTTCGCAGTTCGTCTATCCGTCGTTGCTTCAAGATGGTTTTTATCTGAAACAGCAGACAAAGCCCCAGCAGAAAAATCAGACAGGTACTGCCCACTAACTGCCAACCCATACGCACAAGTACCGCATGAGGGGAAACCTTCACGGAAACAAGCACAAACTGACGTTTCAGGGGATTATAAGGATACATTACTTCTATATATGGATTGAACAATGTACCTTGCCGTTTCAGTTCCGCATTCCACTGGTAAATGGAATCTTCGAAAACCACCAGATGCGTAGTAAACGGTTGATTGTCCAGGCGCATGGCAAGCAAAGAATCAAATTGCTGCAATGCGAAAGGTACATCCAGTTCAAGACGATAAAGATTAATCACCGAATTCAGATTAGGAGCATCCTTATCGGACATATTGATCTTAAATGAATCCATAACGATGATCCTTTCTTTAGGAATGATACTATCCAATGCCCATTGCTCACGCTGTGTGTGTTTTGTTTGGCCATCCACCTTAGCCGAATCTCGCGTCTCTATCTTGAGAGTTTCTACATTCCCTCCCATGTTCTCCAACTCTCTTCCTTTCAGAGCACCCAAAATCACTTCATCAATGGTGGTGCGGTGTTCCAAATCAATGGATTTGCTCAGTTGATAGAAGAACATATTGGCATTGTTGAGCACCTTTTTGGGTTGAGGAGTACGGATAGAGTCATACTGTTGAGTGGTCTCCAAGATGCGATCATAAATATTATTGATCTGTTCATCATTCATATATTGATACTGATTACGCAACCAGTAAACCTGTCCGCAGGTAATAAGCAGCATCGATACGATGGAGAATATCCAAACGATCTTAATCCGTTGTTCCATAATTGTTCTTTTTTTAGTCTCGCTTAGAAAGACTTTCATTTAGTACCGGCAAAGGTAAAAGTTAGCTTGCAAATATAGGTACGTGCGAGGCAGATATTATGCATTGAGTAATATTTCAGTAATAACTTTCAGCCTCTTCTGAAGTAAAATCCGCATAGTTTTGCACTACAATATTTGCTGGCAACAGCATGTCAAACCTCTAAAAAGTAAAACTATGAGTGCAAGAATTATCTTTTTTAATCTGTGTCTCGCTATATTGTTCGCATCACAAGCGAAGGCACAAATCATCGTTTCCGATGGAACGAAAATCCAAAATGATACCATCGGTGAGGCACAAATCCTTGTGCAATATGAAACGCGCTGTATCAGTAATACGGAAAAGCCGGAAAATGTTACGGAAGAAACTATGATGTTGGAAGTCGGTAAAAATCTCTCTAAGTTCTACAGTTACACCAAGTATGTTTGCGACTCTGTACTGGCAGTAGACTTCGCCAATAAAGCCTCGCAGGAAACGATTAATGAACATCTGAAACAATACGGAACAAGCAAACTGAGCGAACGTACCTTCAGAGGTTATCCTGCCGGAAAAGTAACGACCCTCGATGAAATAGCAGGCATATCCCGCCTGCGTTGCGAAGAACCGGATGAACGTCCGCAGTGGAAGATACTGGCAGAAAACGACAGTATCCTCTCCTACCTCTGCGGCAAAGCCGAATGTCGGTTCAAAGGACGGACATGGACAGCATGGTTCACTACAGAAATTCCTGTTAGCGAAGGTCCCTGGAAATTATGCGGACTGCCGGGACTGATACTGAAAGCCGTAGACAGTGAAGGGCATTATTCATTCACCGCCACAGGTGTAGAGCAATGCCATACTGACAGACCTATACTCTTCGATGGAAAGAAGCATGAACCGATGAATCGTAAAGCATACAATAAAGTACATGAACGCTATTATGCAGATCCGGTGGGATTTATCACCGGAAGTATGCCGAACGTTACCATTAAAGTAAGTGATGAACACGGCAATGCAACCAAGAACCCGAAAAACGTTCCTTATAATCCACTGGAACGGGGTGAATAAGTTACGAGACCGCATCCTTATATTCAATCAATTGAATATAAGTGTCCCGTTCACAATTAGTTTATATTATGTTAAATGATAATTTAGCGGTGAGGGAATGGGTACGCGGACTATGCGGATAAGGCGGACGAACGCGG